>MAAB01028996.1_pt1 | contig 50981 bp, 45 predicted proteins | sample 1115991 | NCBI WGS metagenome assembly MAAB01 (sample SAMN04961124, study PRJNA320927) | seawater metagenome | isolation source: sample BD02T18 sea water enriched with oil for 18 days | place: USA:Gulf of Mexico | collected 2013-07-27 | reverse complement strand
AAATGATCTTACATTCTTTTTACATTTTGATCTTTGTTGTTAATTCGCTTCGATTAATAATATTTAGGTATATTATTAATCATGTCAGGAAGACAAGGAGCAGGGGGCTTCAGCGTTACTTGTAATGCGATTAAGGAAGATGCTGTTACTAAGATGGAATTTAGTGACTTAAGGACTTACCGAGGACGGTAACATAACTTAGGGATTGAGTTGAGTGAAATAGGATGCAATGGATGCAGTTCAAGGATGATGTGAGTATGAATGTTTGTACAAGATAAAAGGAAAACCTAAAGCAGGATGCTTTAATTTTTAATAACACCTTGGTGCTATTCAGAATAGGGTTTAACAGGGAGGCTTTAAGGACGAGGTCTAGTGGTAGGATGCCACTATGGATGATATGAACAAGGATGTGGCTTGGTGAGGATAACCAAGGTCAGGAAGACAGTAGTAATGGAAGACTATTACCACGGATGAGTAACCAAGGAATGTTAGCTAAGGAAGACTAACTAAAGGTGAAAACACGGATTGTTAAGTTGTATACTGTATGGAAAATAGAGTCAGGAAGACACTAATTATGGATGATTGAATAGGGAGCTTAACTGTAACCTAACTTGGATATGAATGGATTCATAAAGAATATGCTAAGGATAGTTGTTCAAGAAAAATGTGAGATCATTGAGACGTGTGCAGGACGCACTGTATAAGCTAGTATTAAAAATGCGACTCAATGAGTCGTATTTTTTATGTGTAAATTATAACCTCTTCTTGTTTATTATTATAAGTAACTAAGTCAAACTACTATCAACGGGTATCGTTTATCTTGAACGGCACTTGTTTTTATGCATTACAAAGTAACTTGATAGAGGGCTGTACATGTTGGAAATATTAGGAAAGCTTTCTGTAAAGCTGCAACCATTTCGTAAATTGAGTTATCTAGCTGCTGCACTCCTTGCAGGAGTTATTGTTACTCTACTGCTGCAAACACCTTTACCAATGCAATCGACTAACACCTTCAGTATGTTAAGTTTCTTAGGCTTCATATGGTTGCTGCTATTTAATATATTACTTTCTATTTTTCATAATATCCCAAGGGTTGATGAAAATTCAAATGGCAGCTTTATGCGTGTTAAAATCAAAGTGCAAAGGTGTTTTTATCACTTGTTAGCGTTGCTGTTTATTGGCTTAACACTAGTCATTATCTTTTTAACTGTCCGCATACTCAGGGTTTAAATAAACGCAATAAAAAAGGAGCAATATTATTGCTCCTTTTTATTGTTATCAATTAGCTTATGACTCGAAGCTTAACCTTATTGACCGTTTATTATCTCGTCGCTGCTTTCATCTCACTAACAAAACGTGTTAAATCAATGATCATTTTACTATCGTCAGCTAAATTATTTTCAATAATTTTAACTACAGCCGATCCACTAATAGCACCTAAAGCTCCTGCACTAAGTGCATCTTTAACTTGTTGTGGTGTTGAAATACCAAAGCCCAACACAGGGGGGGCAGCATGATATTTTGATAAGTTTTCAATCAACTTACTTGCAGTGTTAGAAACAGTGTTTTTTGGACTGTCTGCATTATCTACGCCAGTTACGCCCGCGCGACTCAATACATAGGTATAACCACGAGAATATGAAGATACTGCACGTAAGGTTTCATCGTCTGCGTTTGGAGGAGCAATAAAAATAGGCGCAATACCGTATTTTAATGCCGCTTCACGGAATGGTTCACTTTCTCTAATGGGTATGTCTGCTATTAATACTGAATCCACACCAGCTTCACTCATATCTCGATAAAAAGTATCAATACCGCGTGCAAACACTAGGTTGCCATAAAGTAATAAGCCAATAGGTATTTGTGGAGCGTATTCCCGTATTTGTTTTAATATATCAATACAAATATTGGTGTTGATGCCAGCACCTAAAGCGCGAAGTGCTGCATTTTGAATAGTTAAACCATCAGCACTTGGATCCGAAAACGGAATACCTAACTCTAAAGCATCTGCGCCAGCATCAATCAAACTTTTGATAACAGCAATGGACTGCTCAGCATTAGGATCGCCAATCATGACAAAAGGGATGAAGGCTTGTTCATTTTTTTCTTTTAATGACGCGAATGAGGCTTGGTATCGGGCACCAGCTTGTTGGATATTTGAGTTTGACATTATGCCTCTCCTCTGTGTTTAACTTTTGTTGATGATGGAGTGTCTTCAGGCGAAAGAATAGCGTGGACATGCGCTAAATCTTTATCGCCACGACCTGAGAGGTTAACTAAATAAATAGTTTCTTCAGTGGCTGATTCGGCCATTTTTAATGCTTGCGCAAGGGCATGAGATGACTCAAGTGCAGGAATAATGCCTTCGTTCAATGCCAAGGCTTGAAATGCGGCCAATGCTTCATCATCATTAATAGGAACATATTGTGCGCGGCCAGTATCTTTCAAGAAGGCATGTTGTGGGCCAACTGCAGGATAGTCAAGCCCAGCAGATACAGAGTAAGATTCTTGGATTTGGCCGAAATCATCTTGCATAATGTAAGTATAATTTCCATGCAACATACCTTTTGAACCAGCAACAAGCGTAGCACCATGTTTAGTAGTCTCAATGCCTTTACCGCCGGCTTCAACGCCAATAAGCTTTACGCCATCTTCTTTAATAAAATCGTGGAACATACCAATAGCGTTTGAACCACCGCCAACAGCGGCGATAACATAATCAGGTAAACGACCTTCTTCATCATAAAATTGTGCTTTGGCTTCTTCACCAATCATTTTTTGAAATTCACGAACTATAGTCGGGAATGGGTGAGGGCCTGCAGCCGTGCCTAATAAATAGTGCGCATTTTCATAATTTGCAGACCAATCTCTTAGTGCCTCATTAACTGCGTCTTTTAATGTTCCTGAGCCAGCTGTCACTGGAATAACTTCAGCGCCCATTAATTTCATACGAAAAACATTAGGTTGTTGTCGCTCACAATCCACTGCGCCCATGTATACTTTACATTTTAAGCCAAGTAATGAACAGGCAATGGCGGTTGCAACACCGTGCTGCCCAGCACCAGTTTCCGCAATTATTTCAGTTTTACCCATACGTTTGGCTAACAAAGCTTGCCCTAAAACTTGGTTAGTTTTATGGGCACCACCGTGTAATAGATCCTCACGTTTTAAGTAAATTTTAGCGAGAGGGTTTTTTACAATATTACGACAACAAGTTAATGGTGTTGGTCTTCCTGCATACTTTGTTAATAAATTATTGAACTCGGTTAAAAAGGCTTCATCGGTTTGAGATTCGATAAAAGCTTGTTCTAATTGCTCTAGGGCTGGGACTAATAACTCCCCAACATACATACCACCAAACTCACCAAAATAGGCGGGTAAGCGAGTTTTATTTGACTGTTTCTTTTGAGCATTCTCTTGAGTATTCTGATTAGTATCTGACATCTTAATAATTCCTAATTTGCGAAAATACTTGTGCTAGCTTTTCGCTTGATTTAATACCTGGGCTATCCTCTACACCGGAGTTGAGGTCAAGGCCAAATAAATCTACATGGGTTAACTGTTCGATGGCTTGACCAATATTGTCGTTGTTTAAGCCACCAGCTAAAAAGCTTTTTGATAAGTTTTGCTCACTCAAAGCTAACACTTGCCAGTCGAATGTTTTACCACTGCCAGGGCTTTGGCCATCAAGTACATGATGGCTGACACTTGGATTAAGCAAAGGTACGTTTTGTGCTACGGGACTAGCTTGCCAGACTTGACAAAAGTCACAATTATTCAGGGCAAGTTCGGCTGTTAAAGCCTCAATGTACTGAGCATCCTCACTACCATGAAGCTGCACCGCGCTTAAGTGCAATGCCTTGACTAATTCTATGATTTTATCACTATCTTTATTAACAAAAACACCAATATACTCTAACTTGGGTTCTGCTTTGATAATAGCCTGAGCTTGTTCTTTAGTAACATAACGAGGCGATTTTTCTGCAAAGATTAAACCGCCAAAACGTGCGCCTGCATCAGCGGCTGCGTTAGCATATTTTATATCTGTTAATCCACATACTTTATTATTACCATAAATGAGTTTTCGACAAGCTAAGTCAATATCTTGATAGGGGTTATTATTGGGGTCCATTAATGAACTGCCCACTAAAAATCCATCAACAGCAGGGGCTAATTCTCTCACTTGAGCGTGAGAATAAATGCCTGATTCAGAAATAATGATTCTATCGTCAGGTATCGTTGGTGCAAAGTCGAATGTTCGTGAAATATCAGTACTTAGATCACGTAGGTTGCGGTTATTGATACCGATCATTTTTGCATTGAGCTTTATCGCTCTATCGCGTTCTTCTTCGGTAGATATTTCTGTTAGTACCGCTAAGTTATATTGTTCGGCAACTGCCGATAACTCAAGGTACTCTTCATCTGATAGTACACTGAGCATCAATAAAACTGCATCAGCACCGTAGTATCTTGCTAAGTACACTTGATAGCTATCAACAAAGAAGTCTTTATTAAGTACCGGGCACTTTACCGATTGGGTTACTGTTTTTAGGTAATCAAAATTACCTTGGAAATATTTTTCATCCGTTAATACTGAAATCGCAGCGGCGTATTTATCATAGATTTGGCAAATGGCTTTAACATCGAAATCTGGGCGGATAAGTCCTTTAGAGGGCGATGCTTTTTTACATTCAAGAATAAAACCAGCATAAGGTTTATCTTTAGTTCTTGTTAATGCTGCATACATGTCTTTAGTTGTCGGCACTAGCTCATCAATAAAGCTTGCTAATGGTTTCTTAACTTTTAAAGCCTCAATTTCAATACGTTTATCGTCAACTATTTTTTCTAAAATATTTTTTTCTGCTGAAGTATCAGTACGGGTATTCATATTATTTTTCAGCCTTTTTGTCTGTTTCAGTTTTAGCGTCAGTTTTTGTATCGATACCATTTGTAGTCGATGATATCTCTTGATTTGAAAGTTTAACCAATGTTAATAAAGTGGTTAAGCCTTTACCTGAAGCAAGCACCTCACCTGCAAGTTGCGCAGCTTGAGTGAGTGACTCAGCTTTATTGTGTAAATACAGTAATGCAGCACAGTTAATAATTACTGCTGCATTGTGCGCATCCTTACCTTGACCAGATAAGATATCTCTAATGATATTGGCATTTTCTTTAGGCGTACCACCCTTAATCTCTTCAAGAGTGTAATTTTTTAAGCCAAAGTCTTGCGGTGTCATAGTACGTTCAATTAATTCACCCTTGTTAATTTCAACGGCTTGAGTATTGCCATGCAAAGCAATTTCATCTAACCCACTACCATGAACAACAAAAGCGCGTTTAACACCAGTCAGCTGCAGCGCTTGAGCCATAGGCATTAATAACTCAGGTGTATATACCCCAAGTAACATTATATTCGGTTTTGCGGGATTAACTAGCGGCCCTAAAATATTGAATAAGGTGCGAATGCCCATAGATTTTCGCACGGGTCCTGCATATTTAAAACCGGTGTGATAAGCAGGAGCATATAAAAAGCATAAATTTGTTTGTGCTAAGCAATGATTTGCTGTTTGGGGTGACATGGATAAATTGACCCCAAACGCTTCGAGTAAATCAGCCGAGCCAGACATACTTGAAACACTTCTGTTGCCATGTTTTGCCATTTTTAAGCCACAAGCGGCTGCTAGAATAGCTGCAGTAGTCGAAATATTAATGGTATTCGCACCATCACCACCAGTACCGACACAATCGGCGATGATATCTTCTTTTTTATTACGTTCAGGAAAATGAGTCGCAGCAGCGCGGATAGCTATTGCCGCACCAGCGATTTCTTCCGGTGTTTCACCTTTAATTTTTAGTGCTGTTAATACACTTGCCATTAACGCTGGATCTATGTTGCCTTGGAGTACTTGCTGAAAAAAGTCATGGCTTTGTCTTTGGTTCAAATCAAGGCCATTAACTAAGGTAGGTAAAATAGTGTTTATATTTGATGGAGCTAACTCAGTTGATTCGACACCGGTTGAAGCCATATCTTTGGTATCTATACCTTTGGAATTAGTCTTTTGTGGACTAGCCATTTTATTCTCCCGTAACTTTATTATTAAGTGATGGCGCTAGGGTAAGTAAATGTTGAATACTCTGAGCCAACAAGGTTGCACCAAATGTCGTTAATATTGATTCGGGATGAAATTGAAAAGCTAAAACAGCATCCTCATCTTTGCTAATGGCCATACACATATCGTTATACTCGGCTATAACGTCTAATGTTTTTGGTATATCTTTGCCTATTAACGAATGATAACGAGCAACGGGTAAAGGGTTTTGAATATTTTCAAATGCACCAGAGCCACTATGAGTAATACTTGAGGCTTTACCGTGAACAATTTCTTCAGCTCGGTCTACCAGGCCACCATAGTGCTCAATTAATGCTTGATGTCCCAAACAAATACCTAGCATTGGAATACGCCCAGCACACATTTTGATCAAAGCCATTAAGCAACCCGCTTTATTTGGCTCACCGGGACCTGGGGATAAAACGAGTAATACTGGCTCTGATGTTTTTCGGGTATGCTCAAGCATTTTGTTAAAAATAAAATCAGCACTGAGCGTGTTTCGATAAACACTGGGCTCAAATCCTAAACATTGAAATTCATCGACCAAGTTATAAGTAAAAGAATCTAGGTTATCGAGCATAAATAATTTAGTCATGGGCTTGCTCCTTTGCCGACGTATTCGCAGTGATAATGGCACTAATAACCGCTTGGGCTTTTTGCCTTGTTTCATTTGCTTCACTTATTGGGTCTGAATCATAGACGACACCAGCACCCGCTTGTACCTGAGCAATATTATCTTTAACAAAGGCAGAGCGTATAACAATACAAGTATCCATTTCACCCGTGCCAGTTAAGTAACCAACCGCACCGCCGTAACTACCACGTCTTTTACCTTCTACGGCTCTAATAAGCGAGGTTGCTTTTACTTTAGGGGCACCAGATAGAGTGCCCATATTCATGCAAGCCTGATAGGCGTGCAACGCATCTAAATCGGTTTGTAAGGTACCGCATACTCGTGAAACCAAGTGCATCACGTGGGAGTATCGATCAACTTTGAGTAAATCGGCAACATAGCGAGTACCGGGTTGTGAAACTCTAGCAACATCATTTCGTGCTAAATCAACCAGCATGATATGTTCGGCAGACTCTTTTTTATCTTGCCTCAGCTCTAATTCAATACGGCTGTCTAAGTCTAGTGAGATATTTCCCTGTTGATCGAAACCGCGAGGGCGAGTCCCTGCTATCGGATAAATCTCAACATGACGGTTGCTAGCTTGATATTTTAATGACGATTCTGGCGATGCGCCAAAAATGCAAAAATCACTATCTTTTAAATAAAACATATAAGGACTAGGGTTACTAATCTTGAGTGCTTTATAAGCGGCAATAGAATCAAAACAAGGTAAGCTGAAGGTACGTGATGGTACCACTTGAAAAATATCACCTGCTCGAATATTTTCTTTTAATTGATCAACTATTTCACAAAAGCGTTCGTCACTAATATCAACTTGCAATTGTTCATTAAGTTTTTCTTTATCGTCAATATCAGTAAATGAAGGGCTTAATTGTAATACCTGTTCGGCATCAATAGATTTAGCAAGAGTTTCTTTAATCTGAGTAACACGATTGGAAATAACTAATTGGCTTTGTTTGGTTTTTTCAGCATCATTGCAGTTGAAAATATTACCTATAATTTCGGTGCTTTGTAATTCGTGGTCAATAATAACTAATGTTTCAGCTAAGTAATAAACAAAGTCGGGACAAGTGTTATCACCCTGAGCAACTGTGGGTAACTCCTCTGCTATTGCCATAAGATCAAAAGCAAAAACACCCCCTAAAAATACGGAGAAAGGGTGACTTTTATCGTCGGTGAGTTGATTGAATAATCGTAAACTGTGAAATTGATTGGTTGCACTTAAACGAGCTTTTTCATCAAGATCTTTAGCAACCTCGCTAAATGTAGCTTGAAATGACTTTCCATCATCAGCAAAATTTACTTGAGCATGTGACGCTAGTTGAGCAGCCGCGTAATCGATAGCACTTTCGCCATTTAAGGATAAAGCAGAAAAAGTGACAACATTGCTATTACATACAATTTTTACTGCCGCGTCAGTTAATAATAGGCTTTTTAGTAAATGCTTTTTATCAATCTCGGCAGATTCTAGTAATATATTATGTTGTTGCTGGTGACATAATAATTGGTAAACACTTAACGGATCATTTTGATAGTAAGTACTATCTTGTATGGTGATCACTCCTGTAAGAGATGCACCCTTGATTTCGCTTGGTAAATTTTGAGTCATATTGAATACTTCTATAGAGTTTATTTAAAGAAAAATTGTCAGCCTGCGTAAATAGGCAACAGCCACCAAATAAACCATGTTTTTGTTCTGTTCATTTTAAATCCCTTGTTAACTAACTCTCGTACGCTTTAACGAGAAAAACCCGCTGATAGGAGCGGGTTTTTTTGAAATTTGTTTAATCTTTTTTAAGATACACGCAATTATCACAACCCAATTATGTCGAGTTATGCCACCACCAAATTAATGTTATGTTTGTTTTTGCTGTGTTCATTATTTACATGCCTTTAAAATGTATTGTCTTATTTACTTTTCGATTAATAATAAAGGAAAAAGTATCATTGTTTACTCGTTATCAGTAAACTTATCATAAGACTAAGTTTTACCCCTATAGAAGACCTTATTATGGCGTTGCTGTCAACCACTGATTTCCCGCATCAGATAGTAAAAACCGAAGGTTTTGCCCACAAACGTATCGACCTTCACAGCCATACGAATTGCTCTGATGGTGGCTTGTCGCCACAAACCTTGATAGATAGGGCTGCTAACTTTCAAATTGATGTTTTAGCTATCACCGATCATGATACTGTTGCTGGACTCGATATAGCGCAAAAGCATATTGAAGATAAAAATATTCCACTTAAATTGATTGATGGCATTGAAATATCTACTGCATGGCAAGGATTTGAGATTCATATTGTTGGTTTAAATATTGATAAAAATAATTCACAATTAAAATCACTGATAGATCAACAGCAACAAGCGAGAGAGCAGCGCGCAATTTCAATGGGTGAGAAACTAACAAAGTGTGGTTTCCCAACTATTTATGCGGATGCTAAAGCTATGGCTGGTGATGGCTCTATTACACGAGCTCATTTTGCTAAAGTACTTTATCAACAAGGACATGTTAGTACTATGCAACAGGCCTTTGATAAATATATTGGCAAGAAAGGTTCAAAAGGACAACGAGCTTATGTAAAGCCTAACTGGTGTAGTATTGAAGAAGCTATTGTGGCTATACATCAAGCTGGCGGAAGTGCAGTGATGGCTCACCCAATTAGATATGATCTTTCTGCTAAGTGGTTACGACGTTTGATTGTTCACTTTAGTGATGTCTCAGGGGATGGCTTAGAAGTAGTATTACCACAAATGAGCCCAGATCAAAGACAAAAGATGTTGACTTATTGCCAAGAATACAATTTATATGCTTCTATGGGATCAGATTTTCACTACCCAAATAAATGGAGTGATTTAGGTCGTAACCTGACTATGCCTGTTGGTGCTAAACCTATTTGGGCTCAATGGCAATAAAGAAAATGAGTGCAAATTATCAAAGCAAGTTACAACCAATAGTTTTAACTGACAAGAAACACTAAACAAGAATCAAGAAGTTTTAAAGAAAAGGAAAGTCTCATGAGTCAGTTTTTTTATGTACACCCTGATAATCCGCAAGGTCGCTTAATGAAACAAGCGGCAGATATTATTAAACAAGGTGGGGTAATTGTTTACCCTACAGATTCAGGCTATGCATTAGGTTGTCACTTAGGTGATAAAAAAGCATTAGAGCGTATCTGTCGCATTAGAGATATAGATAAAGAGCATAACTTTACCTTAGTTTGCCAAGATTTATCACAAATATCAGAATACACACGGGTAGATAACACGGCTTATCGATTACTTAAAAATAATACTCCCGGCGCTTACACCTTTATCTTCAAAGGTAGTAAGGAAGTCCCTAAGCGCCTATTAAACCCTAAAAAGAAAACAATAGGCATAAGAGTACCAGATAATACTATCGCACAAGCCTTGTTGACTGAACTTGCAGAGCCTATAATGTCTACCAGTTTAATTATGCCTGGCCAAGAAATGGCTGAGTATGATCCTGAACAAATTCGAGATTTGTTAGAACATCAAGTTGACCTTATCGTCAACGGTGGATATTTAGGGGAACACCCTACCACGGTAATTGATTTTTCTAATGACAGTATTGAAATAATACGCGTGGGAGAGGGGGATCCTTCTCCATTTCAGTAACCTGAAGTAAAGTGCAAATGAATATTTGCACTTTATGAGGTAATTGAACCTGTACAATGAGCCAGAAGTTAGCTTCAAGGGAGCTGCTACTGACGTAACAGAGTAAAAGATAATGACGGTTGACAAGAAAAAACAAGCGAGAAAAGACGAAGCCTTAGATAAAAAATATGGCACGCGCGGTACTGAGAAAAAAGGCAGTGCTAAAAAAGGCATGACCAAGCAAGATGTTGCAAAGAAAGGCGCAAATAAAAAAGGCCAGCATAAAAAAGAGCCTGAAAAGGTAAAAAAGGTTGAGTTTCAAAAAGCGACTCATTCAGACTCCGAAAAAGTACAGAAAGTATTAGCTCGTGCTGGTAAAGGCTCTCGTCGTGAAATGGAAACCATGATCAGTGAAGGTCGTGTCAGTATTGACGGTAAAGTAGCTTTTTTAGGTGATAGAATCACCGGTACAGAACAAATTCGTCTTGATGGACATCACGTTAAACTCACTGCCCAAGATGAAGATATCTGTCGCGTACTTGTGTATAACAAGCCTGAAGGTGAAATGTGTACACGTAAAGACCCTGAAGGAAGACCAACCGTTTTTGATCGTCTTCCTCCTCTTGACGCAGGTCGCTGGGTTGCTGTCGGTCGTTTGGATATTAATACTTCTGGTATGTTGTTGTTTACCACTGATGGTGAATTAGCTAACCGATTAATGCATCCATCACAAAAGGTTGAGCGTGAATATGCAGTACGCGTCTTTGGTGAAATCAACGAAGCTATGTTACAAACGTTACGTGCGGGCGTTAAATTAGAAGATGGTATGGCACGTTTTCAAAAAATAACTTACCGTGGCGGAGAAGGACGAAACCATTGGTTCCATGTTGTATTATCTGAAGGACGTAACCGAGAAGTTCGTCGTTTATGGGAAAGCCAAGATGTACAAGTAAGTCGTCTTATTCGAGTGCGTTACGGCGATATGGAAATGCAGCGACAATTACCTATGGGTGGTTGGCGCGAGTTGGCTTTAAAAGAAGTGAACTATTATCGTCAATTAGTTAACTTGACACCTGAAGCTGAAAGTAAAGTTAAAGTTGATGAGAAGGCAATGGACAATGCCAAAAGTCGTCGAATTCGTCGTTCAGTTAAAAAGCATCAGCAACGTCATCAGCAAAGTACTCGTCGCCGTCATAAGTAGCCGTAGTAGAAATAAAAATTATGCATTATCAATTAATTGAAGATCAGAACAGCTTAAATCATTTATGTGAGCAACTCGCTAAAGCTAAAGTGTTAGCCATAGATACTGAGTTTGTTCGTACACGTACTCTGTATGCTAAGTTAGGATTACTTCAGGTATGCGATGGAGAGCAATTAGCACTTATTGATCCTCTTACAATTGATGATTTAACACCTTTTTGGGCGTTACTTACCAATGAAAATATCACTAAAGTGTTGCATGCTTGTTCAGAAGATTTAGAAGTCTTCTTAACCGCTGGAAATTGCAAACCGGTGAATTTAATTGATAGTCAGATCATGATGTCATTTTTAGGGCATGGTTTATCTCTCGGTTATGCAGCCATGGTAAAGCACTTTACTGATATAGAACTAGATAAATCGGAATCACGTACTGATTGGACAAAAAGGCCATTAACGGAAAAACAATTGGACTATGCCAGTGCCGATGTTGACCATTTGTTTGATATTTACCCTAAATTATTAGCTGAAATTACTCAAGCTGGTTTTTTAGCTTATGCTCAGCTAGAAACACAGAGCATGATAGATAAAAAATTTACGCCTATCATTGAAAATGAAATGTACCTTAATATTAAGATGAACTGGCGTTTGAATCCCAAGCAGTTAAATTTATTGAAGTACTTAGCGAGTTGGCGCTTTCAGCAAGCAAAAAAACGTGACTTGCCTATTGGTTTTGTTGCAAAAGATCATACCTTAATGGCATTAGCACAAAGCAACCCGGATAGTGTAAACGCCATGCTTAAGCTTGAAGGCGTGGAGACACTTGATATTCGCCACAAAGGTAAAGCTATGTTGGCGGTTTTAAGTCAAGCAGATCAGGCTGAAGTAAGTAGTTATCCAGAGAAAATTGATCGATTAGATGAATATCCTGGCTACAAACAGATTTTTAAAAAGATGAAAACTTTCTTAATTACAGCCAGTGAGCAGCATGGCTTAGCTATTGAAAATGTTGCATCAAAGAAGCAAATCAATCAATTTTTAACTTGGCAATTTGACCTTAATGATGCACGCAATAGTTCGGCTAAAGTTGATCTGATAACAAGTTGGCGTTTCGAGTTGTTTGGTCAAACCTTATTAGATTTTGCTCAGCAAGGTTTCGAATAACCGTTTAATCGCCTTCCTTTTCTATGTAAGGCACTCTCTAAATTTACATTTTTGTTAACAATATTTCATTGAGTCACTATGGGGTTCACCCATGGCTCATGATATATTGAATATTCAACAATGTATTTCTCAATTATCTATAGGTCTCCATTATGCTATGTGCAATTTATAAAAGTGCTAGAAAGGCACAAACTTATCTTTTTGTTAATAAACGTGATGACTTTTCGTCAGTTCCTGAAGGGTTGATGAAAACGTTTGGTACACCAAATTTAGTTACGTTAATTAATTTAGCCACCAAAGATAAATTAGCAATGGCTGACTTAGACAAAGTGAAACAAAACTTAATCGAAAAAGGGTTTTATTTACAGTTACCACCACCACAAGAAGATTTGTTGAAAGAACATAAAGCGGCTATGTTAGCTAAAAAAGATCAAGGAGAGGTTTAATGAATTTGACTATAAAAACCATCATTCTATCGACGCTTCTTCTTATTGGCATAATGAACTCATCAATGGCCGCTAAAGCTGAGCTTACAGAAGAGGGGTTTGCTGAATATATTATAAAACTAAAGGCAGAAGCATTAGCGCAGGGGTTTAGCCAAGCCCTAATTGATGAAAGTTTTGCAGAAGTAAAATTTCACAAACGCGCAGTAAAAGCGGATCGAAGCCAACCTGAAAATATCGAAACACTTGATACTTACCTACCTAAGCGGGTGCCAAAGTGGAAGGTAGATAAAGCCAGAGCCTTGTATAAAGAGCATCAAGCATTGTTAAACCAGATAGGTGAAAAGTATCAGGTTCAACCTCGTTTTATTGTAGCTTTATGGGGACTTGAAACTAACTTTGGTAAGTTCACTGGTGGATATAATGTTATTTCTGCTTTAGCAACATTGGCTTATGAAGGACGACGAGAAGTATTTTTCAAAAAACAATTAATGGCAGCATTAACTATATTAGATGAAGGTCATATTAGTAATGAAAATATGAAGGGTTCATGGGCAGGGGCAATGGGACAAAATCAATTTATGCCAACGTCTTTTTTGAGCTACGCCGTTGATGGCGATGGTGATGGTAAGAAGGATATTTGGCAAAATCAAGTCGATATTTTTTCATCTATGGCAAATTACTTACAAAAAGAAGGCTGGAATGATGAACTGACTTGGGGCCGCCAAGTGAAGTTACCAAAAAACTTTGACTATACCTTAGCTATTCCAAAAAATACCGGCAGTCGAAAAAACTGGTTAAAGGCGTGGTCTAAAACTGAAAGAACGCTTGCTCAGTGGCAAGCACTAGGCGTGAGGCGTTCTGATGGTACTAATTTACCTAATGTTGATATCAAAGCTGCCTTAGTTTTTCCCGATGATGAAAATGGCCGAGCATACCTTGCTTATGATAATTATAAGAGTTTAATGCATTGGAACTTATCTTATTATTTTGTTAGTTCAGTTGGCCATTTATCTGATCGTATTAAGTTTCCACCTATCCAATGATTTATTAGGAAATTTATTCGTAAATCTATTCGTAAGTTCATTCGTAAATTAAAGTAGTAATAAATGATCGATAAAAACACACAAGAAAAACCATTTTGGCAAACTAAAAGCTTAGCAGAAATGACTCGCCCTGAATGGGAGTCATTGTGCGATGGCTGTGCAAAATGTTGCTTAAACAAGTTTATTGATGATGAGCATACGGATGAAGCTTCGGAGCTTTTACCGACCGATCATATAAATGAAGGTGAGCAAATTTTTTACTCTAATATTGCTTGTCACTTACTTAATGAGAAATCTTGTCAGTGTTCTAAATATGAACAGCGTACTAAGTTAGTACCTGATTGTGTTCGTTTGACACAAGAGAATATTGATGCGGTATTTTTTATGCCGCCGAGTTGTACTTACCGCCGTCTTCAAGAAGGTCGAGGTATGCCGTCATGGCACCCTTTACTGCACAAAGGTAAAAAGTCTGCTATGCATAAAGCGGGTATGTCAGTAAGAGGTAAAATAGTTAAAGATAATGAGGTGAGTATTGATAATTTTGAAGATCACATTGTTATCTGGCCACTGAATGATATTGATTAACTAACGTTCAAATGTTGTATCGTTCATGACGAAAAGTAATCCCCACACCTCCTCTATGTTAAAAGCTGAACAGCAAAGCTTGCTTTATTTACATATTGCAGTTTTTCTCTTCGGCGGCACTGCGCTATTTTCTAAACTCATTGGTTTACCTGCTCTTGATATAACCGTTTATCGAACTGGCATTGCTGCCTTAGCATTGTTTATTTTGCTAACGTTGCAAAAAAAACAATTAACCTTATCAAGCATGAAAGATTACGGTATCGCAATTTTGTTAGGTTGTGTGGTAGGCATACATTGGGTAACTTATTTTACCGGCATGCAAATGGCAGGGGTTACTGTCGGCATGATAGCTTTCTTTACTTACCCGGTAATAACCGTTTTTATTGAGCCATTTTTTAATAAAACAGTACCTAAAATTAAAGATATGATCACAGCTTTTGTGGTTATTATCGGTATTGTCCTGCTAATACCTGAAATTAGTTTTGGTAATCAAATTACTTTAGGAATTGTAACCGGAATCATTTCAGCGGTATTTTTTGCATTACGAAATATTCTGCATAAAAATTATTTTTCTCATTACTCTGGGCCCCATACCATGTTATATCAAACCTTGGTAGCCTGTTTGATGCTGTGCCTTTTTGTTGAGGTACCGCCAATGCAAGTAACAGCAGGCGATTGGTTATTGCTTTTATTAGTAGGGGTTGTTTTTACTGCTACCCCTCATGCTTTATTTGCCTCAAGCTTACGCTCTTTGTCAGCTACCACAGCTGGGCTCATTTCTTGTTTGCAGCCTTTGTACGGTAGCATATTAGCCATTGTTCTATTACATGAGCGTCCTGATATATTAACTATAATCGGGGGCCTATTGGTCGTTAGTGCTGCTATTTTCGAAACATGGTCAGTGAGTAGGGGAAGACGCTAATAAGGTCTTTTTAATGATTTACTAATAGAGAAATATTGCTGTTGTGAAGGGGGAACGTAACAATATTTACTCTTTACTTGAACTGAGTTATTTGTGGCTGATTTAGTATTCGCAGAGAAAGTACTAAAGATACTTAGTAAGAGGAGACGAGTATTAAATGAATGTTGTTTAATACCAAACTTTGCAGCAGAAGAGACACGCCATTCAGAATAGTATGTCTCTGCTCATATTGATTATTACTTTGCCGTTATGGTTTCTTCGCACAAACTAAGCGATTTATAAGTACAATGGTGAACGCTATTGAAAATAAGGCATAAACAACGACCATCCACTGTGGCATGCTGTAATTGAAGAAATTCCAACTTATTTCACCACAATCCCCTGTCGCCTCAAATAAGAATGGTATCCACTGATGTAAAGGAGCCCAAGTAGGAAAGTTAGGTATGAATTCACAACTAAAGAAGAGTGAACCGCTATTTTTCTGCATTTCAACATGTTCTAACGCAATGATTAGTCCCCAAATTGCGCCAATCCCCCACAAAACATAAGCCAAAATTCGAGCAAACATATTTTGATATCCTACAGTGCCAATAGCACCAGCGGAAAAAATGGCCAAAATAGCAAGTCGTTGATACACACACATGATACAAGGCGCTAAATCTAGCACATATTGGAAATATAAAGCTGAAAGCTCTAAGCACAACGCGGAGACTGCTAGTAGTAACCATGGCCTTTGGCTGGTGGTTATATTACTTAAGTAATTCACAAAAAATCCTCAAAAATGTTCAATAAAAAAGCCTCTAGCAAACTAGAAGCTTTTTAAGGGTAGCATGAAGAAATTATAGATTAAGTATTTCTTTGCTTTAAGCTTACATTATTAATGTAAGCAATTGAGACAAGCTATTAATTTATTAATAGATGTACGTAAATACTCGCAGCATAACCTAGTGAAATTACCGGAGTCCATTTTAAGTGACTGAAGAAGGTATAATAACCTCTTGCTTGCCCCATTAATGCAACACCAGCTGCAGAGCCTACTGATAATAGACTACCACCAACACCTGCTGTTAGTGTTACTAATAACCACTGCGTATGTGACATTTCAGGGTTCATGGTTAATACTGCAAACATGACCGGGATGTTGTCAACAATTGCAGATAATATACCTACTAAAATGTTGGCATTAGTTGCACCTAACTCTCCATACATAAACTCTGATGCCATGCCAAGGTAACCAATGAAGCCTAAACCGCCCACAGCAAGGATAACACCATAGAAGAAGAATAAAGTGTCCCATTCTGCTTTCGCTATTTTGTCGAAAATATCAAATTTATCTTCTTGTTTAAGAGTACTTGGTATACCTGAATCGTTGATTTTACCTTGACCAGATTTACGAAGGTAATAACCGAAGAATTTCAAATAGGCTAAACCTAACATCATGCCAAATACCGGTGGTAAATGCAGGAAGTTATGGAAAGACACAGCAGTAAGAATGGTCAAAATAAATAAACCAACGATGGTTAAACCACCTTTTTTGATAGGTGTTATGTCGGTTGAGTCTGAATTTGGTTTACCGCTAGGTAAAAAGAACTGCATAATAAACGCAGGAATAACAAAGTTGACAACTGATGGTAAGAACAGGTGGAAGAATTCAGAAAACTGAACCATACCTTTTTGCCATACCATTAAGGTAGTAATATCACCAAATGGACTAAATGCGCCACCAGCATTTGCACCTACAACAATGTTTATACAGCTCATTGCGATAAATTTAGGCTCATCCTTACCTACGGCTAATACCACGGCGCACATGATTAACGCAGTGGTTAAGTTGTCTGCAATTGGTGAGATAAAGAAAGCTAAAATACCTGTTATCCAGAATAGCGCTTTATAGCTATAACCTTTTTGCACTAACCAATCACGAAGGGAATTAAAAACATCACGCTCTAAAAGTGCGTTGATATAAGTCATGGCAACTAATAAGAAGAAGAATAGTTCAGCATATTCAAGAAAATTATGTCGAATCGCAACTTCGGCAGCATGAGGCATGCCCTTAGAGCTATAATAAGCAGCGATTAAAATCCAAATAAGACCAGCAGCAAGTAATACGGGTTTTGATTTTCTTAAATGTAATTGCTCTTCTAAAATCACCAGCGAATAGGCTAGAACAAAAATAGCAATAGCGGTATAGCCAATCCAATGACTAGTTAAATCAATACTCTGATGTGCTGCCTCTGAAGCAAAAGCCATGCTTGGAAAAAGCACTGCTGATAACGCCAGTAAAACGTATACAAGTGGTTTCATGTTATTCTCTAAATGGACTGTGAAGTTATATGCTAATTTAGCGATTATTATTCGGCGTGAATTCTAACAAATTTTTTACTGAATGACACAAAAATGCTATTGAATTTTATTAATTTTATTGATACTAACTATCAATTTGATTTATAACAAGCTTACGGTTAGGCTGTTAATTTCATTTGGTTTACAACTTTTGTATGCTTGTGCATAAATGTACTTCTGGTACAATCAGTTGAAACTATCCCCTCTATTCATAACTATCATTAGGTAATTATCATCAATGGTCATAAAAGCTAAAAGCCCAGCAGGATTTGCGGAACAATATATCGTTGAGTCTATTTGGAATGGTGGTTTTCCTCCTGGATCTATATTGCCCGCTGAACGCGAACTTTCTGAACTTATCGGGGTAACTCGCACTACGCTTAGAGAAGTATTGCAGCGATTAGCAAGAGATGGTTGGTTAACTATTCAGCATGGTAAACCAACTAAAGTAAATGATTTTTGGGAAACATCTAGTTTAAATATTCTGGAAACCTTGGTGCAATTAGATCAAGATGGAATTCCAGATTTAGTTGATAATTTATTATCTGCGCGCACAAATATAAGTGCTATTTATATTCGCGCGGCATTAAAGAATAACCCTAAAAAAGCTATTGAATCATTAGAAGCCTACATTGATGTTGAAGATTCTGCCGAGGCTTTTGCACAATTTGATTATCAACTAAATAAAGATTTAGTTATAGCCTCAGGTAATTCCATTTATTTATTAATATTAAATGGTTTAAGTGGTCTTTATTCTCGCATAGGTAACTTATATTTTGCTCACCCTAAGGGGCGTGAAATATCGATAACTTATTACAAGAAGTTAATAGAGTTGGCTAAAGCCGAAAAGTTTGATGAAGCTATTTTTGCTGTTCGTCAAAATGGTATTGATTCCGGTCAACTTTGGAGTGAGCTCAAGGATGAAGTGTTAAAAGAACTTTCTGAAGATTAACCTTTAACTTATACAGTCACGAAAAAGCAGACAATTTTAATCGTCTGCTTTTTTTTGTGGGCAACAGGCAATTACTTTATCTTCACCTGATGAATCTTCTTGGATAATCTTAACGTCAAAGTGCCATAAATAATATAGGTGTTTTAATACCTCGTCTTTAGAGTTACCTAGTTCAACTCCATTATGGGGCGTATATCTTAACGTTAGCGCTCTGTCCCCATCAACATTAGCATCAACTATTTGGATATTTACCTCAATGTTACTGAGGTTATACTGATTGGCTAGGTTGTGACGTACTTTTTTATATCCTTGCTCGTTATGAATAGCGCCAATTTCAACATAATTATTATCACTATCATCATGGATATGGAATAGCTTAAAATCGCGTATTAATTTTGGTGATAGATATTGGCTGATGAAACTTTCATCTTTAAAGTTTTCCATAGCAAAGTGCAAAGTATCTAACCAGTTGCTGCCTGCTATTTCTGGAAAATATTCTTTATCTTCTTCTGTAGGATGTTCGCAAATACGCCTAATATCAATGAACATATTAAAGCCTAAAGCATAAGGGTTTATGCCCGAATAATATTTACTATTGTATTCGGGTTGTGCAACAACATTAGTATGGCTGTGGAGAAATTCCAGCATAAACTTATCAGTCACTAAACCTTCATCGTATAAATGGTTTAAAATAGTATAATGCCAAAAGCACGCCCATCCCTCATTCATTACTTGGGTTTGTTTTTGAGGATAAAAATATTGGGATATTTTTCTTACAATTCTGACGATTTCTCTTTGCCAAGGTTGTAACAGAGGCGCATTTTTTTCAATGAAATATAAAATATTCTCTTGGGGCTCTGAAGGGAATTTATATTTTTTTTCATTTTCTTGCTGTTCTTTTTTAGGGACAGTACGCCAGAGTGCGTTTACTTGTGACTGCAAATATTCAGCACGTTCAGATTGCCTCTTAAGCTCTTCATCTAAGGATATTTTTTGTGGCCTTTTGTATCGGTCAACCCCATGGCTCATTAATGCATGACAAGCATCTAATGTAGACTCGACCTCACTAATGCCATATTTTTGCTCACATTGCGCTATATAGTTTTTTGCGAATAATAAATAGTCGATTATAGAGCTAGCATCAGTCCATGACTTAAATAAATAATTACCTTTAAAAAATGAATTATGTCCATAACAAGCATGTGCCATGACTAGTGCTTGCATAGTAAGCGTATTTTCTTCCATTAGGTAAGATATGCAAGGACTTGAATTTATCACTATTTCATAGGCTAGGCCCATTTGGCCACGTTTATAGTTTTGTTCTGTTTGGATGAATTTTTTACCAAAGGTCCAATGACTATAGCCAATGGGCATTCCCACGCTAGCATAGGCATCCATCATTTGTTCTGCCGTGATCACTTCTATTTGATTAGTGTAAGTATCTAGGCGATAAAAGTCGGCAACCCGGGCAATTTCATGCTGATATTGTCCAAGTAAATCAAAGGTCCAATCCGGAGTATCATCTAACGGAGTAACGTTCGTTTTATGAATGTTTTCAGCAGTATTATTTTTATTAGTCATTAATCACCCACTTATTTGAGGTAAAAGTTTCTGTTAAGCGGCACTTTGTGTGTGTTTTTTGAAAAACTTTCTAAACACAGGATAAATATCATCAACGGTCTTAATATGCTGCATGGCAAAGTTAGTATGAGACTCCTCCACTTGCTGATAGTGCTTCCACAGTGTTTGGTGGGCTCGTTGGGTTATTTCGATATAACTAAAATATCGACTTTTAGGCAGTATGTGCTGTTCTAAAATCTGCTGACATCGGGGAGAATCATCAGCCCAGTTATCACCATCTGATGCTTGGGCACCATAAATATTCCACTGATTATCATTATAACGATCACTGATAATGTCATTCATCAGCTCTAAGGCACTTGACGCAATTGTTCCCCCAGTTTCTTGCGAATAAAAGAACTCATGCTCATCAACTTCTTTAGCCTGAGTATGATGTCTAATATAAACTACATCAATATTCTTATAAGTACGGCTAAGAAATAAATAAAGTAAAATATAAAAGCGTTTAGCCATCTCCTTGGTTGCTTGATCCATGGAACCAGACACATCCATTAAGCAGAACATAACGGCTTTTGAAGTAGGAACAGCTTGCTTGGCATAATTACGAAATCTTAAATCAAAAGTATCAATAAAGGGGACTTTGGCTATTTTTTCTTTTAAGGTTTCAATTTGAGCAACTAAGTCACGTTTTTGTTGGATATTGTCGTGTTTATCATTAATTAAGGCCAGTAGTTCTTGTTCGAGCACTTTCAGCTGCTTACGCTTTGAAGAGGTCATCGCTATCCGGCGAGCAATTGAGCCTTGTAACGATTTGACAATATCGATATTTGAGGCAACCCCTTCAGCGCAAAAACCGCTACGAACTGTTTTATATTCAATTAACTTGTCTAGTTGGTTTTTTTCAAGATTGGGCAACTCTAAATCTTCAAATAGAAGATTTAAGTACTCTTCTTTAGAAATAGAAAAAGTAAAGTCGTCTTCACCTTCGCCACTATCACTTGCATCACCTTGCCCCGCACCTTGCCCTTGTTGTTTTGGCGGACGAGGAATTTTATCACCTGTAGAAAATTGATCATTGCCAGGGTGAACTTTATCTTTTATCCCCCCGTCACCTTGGTGAAAAGTTGGCTCAGATAGGTCTCGATTTGGAATGACAATGCTTTCACCTGAATCAATATCTGTCACACCACGTTTATTTATGGCATCAGAAACAGATTTTTTAATTTGGTTTTTATAACGCCTTAAAAAACGTTGACGGTTAACTGTACTTTTATTTTTACTATTAAGACGTCTATCAATGAAGTTGGTCATAAGTTCTCCTTATCTCTTTTGCTGTACATACCCGATACCATTCAAAATGCAGGACAAAGTCAATTAAAATTTATTGCAGAAGTTTGTGTTCACTCTTTATTTCATCACTACGTCTAAAACTGAAATGTCACACAAACATTGAAATATGCATCTTAATTAGTAATGGGTATATAGCCTTTTACTTAAGAGATACAACTTAAGAGGACTTTCTAACGCGCAAATACCATTCAGACAATAAGCGTACTTGTTTTCGGGTATAACCTTTTGTCATCATTCGTTTAACAAAGTCATCATGCTTTTGCTGGTCGTCTGTTGACGTTTTAGCATTAAAAGAAATGACGGGTAGTAAATCTTCAGTATTGGAAAACATTTTTTTCTCAATCACAGTTCTAAGCTTTTCATAACTGGTCCAAGCTGGATTTTTACCATTGTTATTGGCCTTTGCCCGCAGTACAAAATTTACAATTTCATTACGAAAATCTTTAGGATTACTAATACCTGCAGGTTTTTCAATTTTTTCTAATTCATCATTTAATGATTGTCGATCAAATAATTGACCTGTTTCAGCATCTCTATATTCTTGATCTTGTATCCAAAAATCTGCATAAGTGACATATCGGTCGAAAATGTTTTGCCCATATTCGGAGTAAGATTCTAAGTAGGCGGTTTGAATTTCTTTACCAATGAATTCTATATATTCAGGAGTTAAATAGCCTTTAATAAACTCTAAATAGCGTTCGGCTATTTCTTTAGGCAGTTGTTCTCGTTCAACTTGCTGCTCTAAAACATAAAATAAATGAACCGGATTTGCTGCTACTTCAACGCTATCAAAGTTAAACACTCGTGATAAAATTTTAAAAGCAAAGCGAGTCGATAGTCCTGACATACCTTCATCAATGCCAGCATAATCACGATATTCTTGATAGGATTTAGCTTTTGGATCGGTATCTTTAAGCGTCTCACCGTCATATACACGCATTTTAGAATAAATACTCGAGTTTACTGGATCTTTTAAACGAGATAATACCGAGAATTGTGCCAGTATATCTAAAGTATCTGGTGCACATTGCGCAGTTTTTAATTCGCTGTGCTCAAGTAATTTTTTATAAATATTAACTTCTTCAGAAACGCGCATACAATAAGGCACTTTAACAATATAGACTCGGTCTAAGAATGCTTCGTTGTTTTTGTTATTTCTAAAGGTCTGCCATTCTGATTCATTTGAATGGGCGAGCAAAATGCCGTTGAAAGGAAGGGCGGAAAGACCTTCTGTAGGGTTATAGTTACCTTCTTGCGTAGCGGTGAGTAATGGATGTAGCACTTTAATAGGCGCTTTGAACATCTCAACAAATTCCATTAAGCCTTGATTTGCACGACATAAAGCACCTGAATAGCTATAAGCATCGGCATCATTTTGAGCAAAATGTTCAAGCTGTCTAATATCAACTTTACCAACGAGTGCCGAGATATCTTGGTTGTTGTCATCACCAGGCTCAGTTTTAGCAATGGCAATCTGATCTAAAATAGACGGGTAAACTTTAACCACTTTAAATTGAGCAATATCACCTTTAAATTCATGCAAGCGTTTTGCAGCCCATGGGGAAATGATGTTGTTCAAATACCGACCAGGAATGTTATATTCATCTTTAAGAATCTTTCCGTCAGAATGAGCATCAAATAAGCAAAACGGATGATCATTAACTGGGCTACGAATACCATTTGCGCTTAATACATAAATGGCTTCTTGTTGCATCAAAGACTTTAACTTTTCTGCTAATGAAGATTTACCTCCACCAACAGGGCCTAATAAATATAAAATTTGTTTATGCTCTTCTAATCCTTGTGAAGCATGTTTTAAATAAGACACTATTTGCTCAATGGCTTCTTCCATACCGTAAAAATCAGCAAAAGCAGGGTAGCGTTTAATAACTCTATTGGAAAATATTCTGCTGAGCCTAGGATCTGTCGCTGTATCGACCATTTCAGCCTCACCAATCGCGGTAAGTAAGCGTTCTGATGCACTAGCATAAGCTAGATTATCCTCTTTACAAATAGTTAGGAATTCTTGTAAACCAAACTCTTCTTGTTGAGCTTGCTCATAGCGCGTTTGATAATGTTGAAAAATACTCATAACTACCTCCAAAAGAACACAATGCTATCCACTAAGATAAAAATAGTAAAAGCCAGCACTTAACAGCTTGTAAAGGTAAGGTAAAAAGCACTTGCTATATTTTAAGGTTAGTTGTTCTGGCTGATTTTGCTAAGGAATTTTAATAATTAAATTGTAACGGGTAATAAAAAGCCACATTAGGTCAAATCGCCATCTTCTAATTAATCAAAAATGATCTAGTGAGTAGTGGTTATCCCACAGGAAGTAAGAAATTTTATGTGAAATATTAGTTTATATATCCACAAATACTGATTATTTTTGCAGTCAAAGAATAGAGTGTAACTATTTTTTTACACTAAGCTATGAGCCATAGTATAGCCTTGTTAGCAGTCAGCTATTTTTTTATACGAATGATCGTACAACTTCTGTTACAACCATCTTTTAAGCCTTGTCATTAGGGGACTTTCGCTTCGTTCATTTGCCCTTGATAATAGCTTTAAGACAGACATTGAATGAAAGAGAGATAATAATGACCGATAGCAAAAACCCGCTAAAATTATGTGGTATAGAATTTACTGAGTATGCCACGCCAGACTCAGACTTTATGGAAAAAGCTTTTTATGGTTTTGGTTTTTCAAAAACTAAAAAAATGAAAGGACGTGATGTTGAGTACTTTAATCAAAATGATATTCACTTTTTATTAAATAAAGAAAAAGCTGGTTTCTCTAAAGAGTTCGCTAAAAGTCATGGTCCTGCTATTTGTTCTATGGGCTGGCGTGTAGAGAACGCTGACTTTGCCTTTAACGAAGCAGTTAAGCGCGGGGCAAAATCTGCTGAAAACGAAGCTAATAAACTTCCTTATCCTGCCATATTTGGTATTGGCGATAGCCTTATCTATTTTATCGAAAACTTCGCAGAAACAGGCACTAATAAAGGCTTGATCTATGATACTGATTTTGAGGATATTGCTGAGCCGGTAGTGGTTGAAGATAAAGGCTTTTTAGCCGTAGACCATTTAACAAATAATGTTTATCAAGGCACTATGCATAAATGGGCTGATTTTTATAAAGAAGTCTTTGGCTTTACTGAAGTGAGATACTTTGATATTAAAGGTGTTAAAACAGCTTTGATTTCTTATGCACTTGCATCACCTTGTGGCAAATTCTGTATTCCAATTAATGAAGGGAAGGGCAGTAAAGATAATCAAATTGATGAGTACCTTAACGAGTATAATGGTCCAGGTGTACAACATTTAGCTTTTATAACGGACGATCTTGTTGGCTCTCTTGATAAGTTAGACCGCTCAATTGTTGATACACTGAATATCGTGCCCGAGTATTATGATGAAATCTTTGACCGCGTACCTTGGGTAAAAGAAGATAAAGAGCGTATTAAGGAACATCAAATTTTAGTTGATAGTCAAAGTGAAGACTCTTATTTACTGCAAATATTCACTAAGAATTTATTTGGTCCAATTTTTATTGAAATGATTCAACGTGTGGATGATCAAGGATTTGGGGAGGGTAACTTTTCAACTTTATTCAAATCAATTGAATTAAACCAAATGGAACGTGGCGTTTTATAAAAAATGTATCTGCTTTCGTAAATTAAAAAGCCAACAAGCTTAATGAGTTTGTTGGCTTTTTATTATTTGAATCTAAGCTAGTTTTAGTAAGTATTATTTAGAAAACTGTTACTTATTACCCGTAGCTGACACGTTCAAGTCTTTTAAAATACCATCGTGTAAGTTGTACACTACGCCATGCACTGTCGTATCTTGGTTCTTCTTCCATGCGTTGACCAAGGTAGTTGTATTACAGATATTAGCGACTTGCTCTATAACATTAAGCTCACATAGTAAGTTAATACGTTCTGTTTCATCGGTAAGCTGGTCCATCTCTTCTTTATGGAAGCGGTAAACATCTTCTATGTGGCGCAACCAGTTGTCTATTAATCCATGACTCTTATTATCAAGTGCTGCACTAATACCACCACAACCGTAATGACCACAAACAATTATATGCTGTACTTTCAATACATCGACAGCATATTGAATAACGGATAAACAATTTAAGTCAGTATGAATAACTTGGTTGGCAATATTACGGTGAACAAAGACCTCTCCCGGATCCATGTTTAGAAGAGCGTTTGCAGGTACGCGGGAGTCTGAGCAACCTATCCATAAATATTTTGGCGATTGCTGTTCAGATAGTGCTTTAAAGAAGTTAGGATCTTCTTTAGTAATTTTTTCTGCCCATTGTTTATTATTATCAAACAGGTGTTGGATTTTTGTCATAAGTTAAGTCCACATTGAGTAGTTAAATTCATGACATTTTATGTCATAGCAAAGGTAAGTAAAAGTAATTATTTGTAATGATAATCTCTTTAGTATTCATACTAGATGAAGATACATATTTCAGCTGGAATTATAAGCGCTTTTAAGTAAAAGAGATGTTTTGAACATGAGTCATTATGGCGACCTTAAACACGTATCTTCCAGCCGCTTGGGTATAGTATAATAACAGCAATGATAATCTTAAAGGTAAACAACTATGGCGAGCGCATGTGCCCTGCATATTTTAGTAAAAACAGAAAAACAAGCGAAAGAATTAAAAGCACAACTTGATAATGGTGCTAATTTTGGAGCGCTGGCAAAGAAACATTCACTTTGCCCATCGAAGAAAAAAGGTGGTGATTTAGGGGAGTTTCGTCGTGGTCAAATGGTTAAAGCATTTGATGATGTCGTTTTCAAAAGGCCATTATTAAAAGTACATGGTCCGATAAAGACAAAGTTTGGTTACCATTTAATAAAAACCTTATACCGAAGTTAACAACTACCGAAGTTAATGAATTAGTTGGACCGTTAGTTACTTTTGTTCCTGATCCTTTTCTTCTTTATCTAGTTCTTCATTACGCTTTTTAATGTTTGCTAATTGCTCTGCGGTTAAGTTAAATTTATGCGCTGACTTTTTTATTACTAAGATGCCCCCAACAATAATACCAATAGCAAGGGCTGTAATGATTATGGCTGTAATTGACATAGGTTAATAATCCTTATTGCTCACTCTCTTGATTACGTAATTTAGTCAGCTTTTGTAATTGCTTAGATTGCTCATGTAAACTGCTACGTACTAAGGTTTCTCTGTCTTCTTCTCGAATAAAGTGAAAAGTAACTTTGTGGGTAAACAGTTCGTTAGCTGAATTAACCTCGATTACTTCACCATAGCAATATATAGCACAATGACTTTCTAGTAAGAATATTTTAAGCTCGAGTAATTGGCCAATATTAAACGCTTTAGGTGTGATAAATTTAATACCGCCCCCACCAAATTTTATTCCTTGGTATCTATGCTGCGATTCATCTTGCTGGCTAAGAATATAGCCGATAAGCAAGTCAATTTTTTTTGATTGTTGGTTAAGAAAACTAACTAGCTGGGAAGCACTGTTACCTAGTCCTTGTAATGAGCGTAACGCTGATTGATCTATTGTACTCATATCAGTAGCGAGTTTAAAAGGCATAGGCATAGTGGAAATAAATTTGTCAAAATTACAGCCTTCAGTATCATCAATAGCCATGATATTTACCGAGAACTCATGGTCAATGGCAAAAAACTCATCATACTGTGCTAATTTTTGATCGAGGGAAAGAGCGCTCATGTTATTTATTTCCATGTAGAAGATAGTGCTCTCATAAATAGATGAAAGCATATTAAGTAATGCAATAGCAGGATATACTCAAATCAATAACGCAGCATAAAGCGTTTCTAAACCAGCCCTGCGGGGACGTCTGAGCAAACCATGTTCTTCGTTGCCTCCTTTTTTAAGGGAATAACCCTTAATAAAATGAGGCGCCTTGAACATGAGTTTCTCAAGCGTCCTGAAACACGCATCTTCAAGTGGCTTGGGTATATATAGCAGATAATTGTAACTAACAATATCTCTGCGGCTATTTATCTCAGACAATGATAGTGACTGTGTTATGCTACAGAATATTCTAAATCAGTACCAGATAAAATAATAATACCTCAATGTTTCAACCTATTAGTATCTTCATCGGGCTACGATACAGTCGTAGTAAAAGCCATGCTGGCTTTGTTTCTTTTATTACTTTCTTTTCCACTGTTGGTATTTTATTGGGGGTGGCTTCGCTTATTACCGTTGTTTCTGTAATGAATGGTTTTGAAGGTGAATTAAAGCAACGTATATTAGGCATAGTTCCCCATGTAATTGTGAGTGACTTCACGGATAAAGATACCAGCACTGGGCAAAAACAACACTGGCAAGACTTACGAGAAGAGTTACTTACTCAACCTCATGTGCTACAGGTGACACCTTTTCTTGAAAGTGAAGCATTGATCCAATCATCTAAAGGGCTTCAAGGCGTTTTAGTTCAGGGCATCATGCCGAAATTTGAACAAAAAAATATCATCAATACTCATATGGTTGCTGGCAGCATGGAAATGCTCTCGAAACAAGGCTATTCCTTAGTTCTAGGGCAATCGTTAGCCAATAAATTACAGGTTGCCCTTGGTGATGAGGTTCGCTTGGTATTACCCAATAAAAGTGTTTTTACTCCCATGGGACGCATTCCAGTACAACGCGTTTTTACCGTTGCAGGTGTTTTTCATATAGGTTCACAGGTTGATGATGCTATGGTTTATGTGGATAGCCGTTATGGCGCGAAACTGCTTAGACGAACGGGTGATGGTATCGATAAATTACGCCTTTATTTAGATGATGCATTTAATGCCAAACAAGTCGTGCAAAACCTTGAACAGAAACAACAAAAACAACAAAACATACCACAAAGTAAAACACTCGAATCAGCTAGTTTTAGTACGTGGGATGAAAGCCAAGGGGCACTATTTTCAGCAGTGAAAATGGAAAAAAATATGATGTGGTTAATGTTAAGTTTAATCGTTGCTGTTGCTGCATTTAATATTGTTTCTGCACTAGTAATGGTTGTAGTTGAAAAACAAGCTGAAATAGGCATATTACAAACATTAGGTTTAGCGCGCATAGAAATCATTAAAATTTTTATCACTCAAGGCATGGTTAATGGTCTGTGGGGAGTTAGCTTAGGTGGGCTTCTCGGTGTGATATTAGCACTTAATTTGAACAATATATTGTTAGTAGTAGGAGTCAATTTATTTGGTTTTGGTGTGCAAGACTTACCAATAAAACTTGAGTGGCTTGATGTGCTTACTATTATTTTATCAGCACTAGCAATGAGTTTTCTTGCTACTCTTTATCCAGCATATCAAGCCTCGACTACTCAGCCAGCTCAGGTGTTACGAAATGAATAAGGCCAAAAATTAATGAGTAAAGTATTACAGTGTTGTCAGCTATCTAAGTCATATCAACAAGGTGACATTGAAACTAAGGTCTTAAATGACTTAGAATTGAGTGTTGATAAAGGAGAATTACTCGCCGTAGTGGGGAGCTCTGGCTGCGGAAAAAGTACTTTTTTACACCTCGCTGGTGCTTTAGACACCCCAAGTTCAGGGAAAGTGCTTATCAATGATATTGATATTCACCAGTTATCTGATAAAGAAAGGTCAAAATTTAGAAATCAACATATTGGTTTTATTTATCAATTTCACCATTTGATGATGGAGTTTAGTGCTCAAGAAAATGTCGCTATGCCATTAATGATCCAAGGTGAAAAGCCAAAACAAGCTTTATTAGCGGCTAAAGAAATGCTCGACCAAGTAGGGTTGTCCCATCGTATTGATTACCGACCTTCACAATTATCAGGAGGCGAGCGTCAGCGTGTGGCGATTGCTCGTGCATTAGTTACTAAGCCATCTTTGGTTTTAGCCGATGAGCCTACCGGTAATTTAGATAGCGATACCGCAGAACAAATTTATCAGTTGATTCGCAGCTTAAATAATACGGCACATACTAGTTTTGTCATCGTAACTCATGATTTGGTCTTAGCTAATCGTATGGATAGGCAGGTAAAACTAGTTCAAGGACGGTTATTACCACTTACTGATAAGGGAGAGCAAACATTATCTCCTATTTCAGCTACCACGGAGCCCTCTAGTAGCCTTGAGGATAGTAATACTCAGGTTAGTGAACGCCATGTTTAAACCGTTAAGTATTTTTTTAGGCTGGCGTTATGTTCGAAGCCGACATGGTAATGGTTTTTCAGCTTTTATCTCTGCCTCTTCTACTATTGGTATTGCGTTAGGCGTAACTGTACTTATTGTAGTGTTAAGCGCTATGAACGGCTTTGAACGTGAATTATCTCAAAAACTCCTTTCGATAGTGCCGCACGTTGAACTAGTGAGTGTTAATGAACCAATAAAAGATTGGCCAAAAAGTATTGAAAAAGTACAAACAGAGTCGTCAATCATTGCGGCAGCACCCGTTATTAAACTGACGGGAATGTTACAACACGGCTTAAAACTAAAGGCGGTAGAAGTTCGTGGCGTAGATGCTGCGCTTGAAATGGAAGTATCGAGTATTAATGATTATATCATTGCCGGTAGGTGGCAAGGTCTAATGACCACTGAGTTAAACAAAAATACCATTGTTATTGGTAGTGGTGTGGCAAAAAAATTATCGGTAGAACTCGGTGATAAAATACAGCTTTTGTTACCTCCGCCACAAGAAGGCACTGATGTTAAAAAAGTGTTTTCTGCGCCAGTTACTCGACAGGTAAAAGTGGTCGGTGTTTTTAAATTTGGTGGCACAATAGATGAAACGTTAGCTTATATACCACTTTCCCTCGCCAGTGATGTAATGGGGTACAAAGCCAATGAAACACAAAGCATACGCTTGAAAGTTACTGATGTTTTTTCTGCACCTAAAATTGCTCGACAGGTTGCTTATAATTTTGACCACTATGTTTATATCAATAACTGGACTCGTACCCAGGGACATTTATTTAATGATATTCAACTAGTGCGTATGGTGATGTTTATTGTCTTGGCGTTGGTTATAGCAGTTGCTAGTTTTAATATTGTTTCAACCTTGATTATGGCCGTTAATGAAAAACAAGGCGATATCGCTATTTTAAAAACTATGGGAGCAAGCTCGAAAACTATTATGCTGGCTTTTATTGCTCAAGGATTTGTAAATGGTGTCGTTGGCAGCCTGTTAGGTGCAATGTGCGGTGTTTATTTAGCCTTAAATCTTACTGATATTATTAGTGCGCTGGAGCAGTTCATGGGGATCACTTTCTTATCTGGCGATGTGTATTTTATTAACTACCTACCAAGTGTTTTAAATGCTAATGATGTTTATGTCACGGTTATTACCGCACTGATTATGAGTTTATTAGCAACGTTATACCCAGCATGGCGAGCCACCAAAATAGAGCCTGCGAAAGTGTTAGGGCAACTATGAATACCGATAGTTATCCTTGCTTCAGCTAAAAAAACAAAAAAAAAGCCCGCAAACTAAGTGCGGGCCAACTATAACATCAAGTTGATATAAGGAAATTACATTCCAAGAAACATGTCAGAGAGAAAAGATAGTAAGCTATCATTTCAGAGTAATCATAGTTAATGATGTATCTTTAGGAGAAAGAGATAAATCATTGCGCTAACTCAGAAAACAAAACCATCATAATAGTCTTTATTTATTTCAACAAACTAAAAAAAATGTAGTTTTCGCATTATAAAAACTAATGCGAACGATTATGAGTATTTGTTTTGCTAATTAAATGAATAATTATTCATTATTTGTTGTTGTGCCCAGTTTAATAGGTTTTTAGGTTGAATTTTTATACGTAAGTTGATTTTTATTTAAATGTCACTCAGTCTACTTACCTCGGCATGCCTATTAAATAATTTTAGGTTAACTCTGCAGAGTCAGAAAATCTAATGCAAATAATATCCCCCCTAAAATAAAAAAACTGATCCTAGCTAATATATTGGCTCGCTAATATAACGCTAAGTTGGTTAATTTATTAGTGTAATTGGTATAAGTCAATTGGTGATGTTGTTGGATTTGTACATTTGAATATTGCTAGTGTAGTAGCTGGAATAACTTTGCGGTGAAGTGTAATATTTTGTTTATAGAAGACCTAACAAAGATCAGGAACCTTTGTTAGGTCTGCATAGATTTTGTCTTTACTAGCTAAAGTTAGCTTGAGCAAAATCCCAGTTAGCTAATGCCCAAAAACCGTTAAGGTAATCAGGTCTTACGTTACGGTAATCAATGTAGTAAGCATGTTCCCATAAATCAACAGTAATAAGTGGCGTAACACCTTCGTCAGTTAATGGTGTTGCTGCATTTGAAGTATTAACAATAGCTAAGCTACCATCGGCATTTTTTACTAACCAAGTCCAGCTAGAGCCAAAGTTGTTGATAGCACTATCAGTGAACTTAGCTTTAAACTCAGCAAAAGAACCGAAGTTACTATTAATAGCGGCTAGTAAATCACCAGATGGCTCACCGCCACCGCTTGGACTTAAGCTATTCCAATAAAAAGTATGATTCCATATTTGTGCTGCATTATTAAAAATACCAGCTGAAGACGTTTTAACAATTTCTTCTAAGCTTTTATGCTCAAACTCGGTACCGCCAATTAAACCGTTGAGTTTAACAACATAAGTGTTGTGGTGCTTCCCGTAATGAAATGATAACGTTTCGGCTGAAATGTGCGGCTCTAATGCGTTTTGCTCGTAAGGTAATGCAGGTAATTCAATGGACATTATACTCTCCTAATTGTAATTCTAACTTTTCACCAAAAATGGGTGTGTTTTCATATAAACTTGAGTAAAATACTCAAGTATTATTTATATATTGGTATTGTGAAGACAACTTTCAAGGCTATATATTTTAAAATCAATAGCTAAGCTATTTTTATAATAGTACTTATTCTATTACCTTGTATTGAAAAGAGTTGATAATTTGTTTTTTATCTCCATATGTAAGGTATCTCAGTGCAAAAGAATAGAATAAGTATTAATTAAGAGAGGGTATTATGGATACAATTGAGCGCATCAAAGAACAAATTAGCGAAAATACGATCTTGCTATATATGAAAGGGTCTCCTAAATTACCAAGTTGTGGCTTTTCATCACAAGCATCACAAGCATTAATTTCTTGTGAAGAAAAATTTGCTTATGTTGATATTTTACAGAACCCTGATATTCGTGCAGAATTGCCTAAATATGCAGACTGGCCAACCTTCCCGCAATTATGGGTTGAAGGTGAGTTAGTAGGTGGCTGTGATATTATTATGGAAATGTTTCAACAAGGTGAATTACAAACCTTAGTGAAAGCAGCCGCGGCAAAGAATGCCTCAGCAGAAGATAGTTCAGCAGACGCATAACAAATATTACTTAACTGATTAATTTTTATATACCGGTTATCATTCGAAGTGAACTTTTATATATACACTTTGAATGATAGTAGCTATTTATCTGCCACAAACTTTGTAGGCAGAAAAATTAAATTTTTTTAACATAAAGATAAATGGAGCATAAAATGAGCGTATTAGTTGGTCGTCAAGCACCAGACTTCACTGCTGCAGCAGTATTGGGTAGCGGTGAGATTGTAGATAGCTTTACATTAAGTGAAGTAATTAAAGGTAAAAAAGCAGTAGTATTTTTCTATCCTTTAGATTTTACTTTTGTTTGTCCATCAGAGTTATTAGCTTTTGATCACCGTATGGAAGAGTTCAAAAGCCGTGGCGTAGAAGTTATTGGTGTTTCTATCGATTCACAATTTTCACATAACGCATGGCGCAATACTCCAGTAAATGACGGTGGTATTGGTCCAGTACAATACACTTTAGTTGCTGATACTAAACATGAAATTTGTAAAGCATACGATGTTGAACATCCAGAAGCTGGTGTTGCATTCCGTGGTTCTTTCTTAATTGATGAAGAAGGCAACGTACGTCATCAAGTAATTAACGATTTACCACTAGGTCGTGATGTTGATGAAATGATACGTATGGTTGACGCACTACAATTCCACCAAGACCATGGCGAAGTTTGTCCTGCTGGTTGGAACAAAGGTGATAAAGGTATGACTGCTTCTCCAGAAGGTGTTGCTGCTTACCTTACTGATAATGCTGATAAGTTATAATTTTTGCTTACCGTTTTAGTTAATCGCTAAAGTTGATTAACTAACATGCAAAATAAAAAAAACCGCGAAAGCGGTTTTTTTATATCTAAATTTTGCTTTGCTGTTCTGCCTCTGTTTCTTCATCAGCTAAAGGCCACCCACCTAGTGCTCGCCATTTATTAACGATGTGACAAAATAGCTCAGCCGTTTTTTCAGTATCATATAAAGCACTATGCGCTTCGTTATTATTAAAGTCTATTTTGGCAGCGATACAAGCCTTTGCTAAAACGGTTTGCCCTAGAGCAAGACCTGCAAGCGTGGTAGTGTCAAAACTGACAAAACTATGAAAAGGACTGCGTTTAATCTTACAACGCTCAGTGGCTGCATTTAAAAAGCCCAAATCAAAGGCGGCATTGTGGGCAACAATAATAGCTCTCTGACAACCAGCAGCTTTCATTTTCTTTCGAACCAATTTAAAAAGGTCTTTAAGCGCATCACCTTCATCAACAGCGCCACGTAATGGATTCGTTGGGTCTATACCAGTAAATTCCAACGCTTTGGGCTCAAGGTTCGCACCTTCAAATGGCTCAATATTAAATTGTATCGTTTCATCGATAGAGAAATCACCCGTGTTTTCATCTAAATGTAATACTGAGGCGGCCAGTTCAAGTAATGCATCTGTTTGAGCATTAAAACCGGCCGTTTCTACATCAATAACAACGGGGAAGTAGCCGCGAAATCTTTGCGAAAATTTGCTTTTTATTTTTTCAGAATTAGGATTGTTTTTTTGCTGGGTATCTATAGAGCTTGATTCAGACATTAGTCACTAAGTAATATAGGTTTAAATAATGCTGATTATTATCGCAGAAAGTTTATTTAAAAACGACAATGAAGATCGCTTATAAGGCATTTAATCAATTTTTTTACCCCGTAAAGCGATTTTTTACCGATATAATGCTAAAGTTATCTGAGTTTAGGGCGATACCCTATATATCCCATACAGGCAAATGATAATAGTCCTGTTATCGCTATCGATATAGTGCAAAATTATGAAAAAAATAGTCGTATCAATGAGTACTTATTTTCTTGTCATAGCTAGCTTAATCACTAGCTTTCTTGCTAGTGATGTAAAAGCTGGCATACGTCAATATAGTGCGGATATCCATACCTCTAAATGGCAATTGTCAGACGATTCGCGTCTTCAATGCACATTATCACACCAAATTCCTCGCTATGGCGAAGCACGATTTTCTGCAAAAGCCAGCCGTAAACTTAATATGGAGTTTGAGCTGGACATGATGTTGTTACCTGATAATTATTCTTTAGCCGAAGTTCGCAGTGTTGCGCCTAATTGGCAACCAGGCGTAGGTTCACGAACGCTAGCGAATATGAAGTTACACAAACAATTTAATCCTAGTCTACCTAAAAAAGTTGCTTGGACTATGTTAAGTGAACTAGAGCAAGGCATGAGTCCTACTTTTTATTATAACGATTGGTATAGCGAACAAGATAAAATTTCTGTTGGCCTTTCAACAGCTCGCTTTAAAAAAGCTTATATCGATTTTGTTGGCTGTGTAGGTAATTTGTTGAATTATAGTTTCGATGATATTGCTTATACCGTACTTAACTATCAATCAAGTAGTGATAAATTTACTAAAGCATCCCAAAGACGTATCGAAATGATCCGTCAATATTTGAGTTTAGATCCAGAGTTAGAATTGGTGTTGATTGATGCTTATTCTGATAGTTATGGTGGTCGTTGGTCTAACCTGAAATTATCAGAACGTCGCGCAGAAAAAATAAGAAATTATTTTGTACAAAATGGCATTGATGTTAGCCGAATTGAAGCAAAAGGCTATGGTGAAAAGCGCCATATATCCTCTAATGACACTACGTTAGGAAGAGGGAAAAACCGGCGAGTAGTTATTCAAATGCAAAAACCATAATTATATCTATACCCGTTCCACTTGAAGATGCAGGATTCAGCTGGAATTATAAACGCCTTTAGGTAAGGCATTGATTGAAGAGAATAGTTATTCTATTGTCGAAATCAATAACGTAGCATAAAGCGTTTATAAACCAGCCCTTCGGGGGAAAACTGAGCAAACCATACTCGTCGTTACATTTGTTTTTAAGGGAATGACCCTTAACAAAAAAATGTGCCTTGATTATGATTCGCTCAGATTTCCTGAAACGAGCATCTTCAAGTGGAGCGGGTATAAGCCATTATGGAGCCATATTGAGGTGATTTGTTAAAGCACTGTAAATAATACTTGCTATTATCTTGATAGAGCGGATAAAAAATCTAACGTAAAATATTGAACAGGCCTGTAGATTCGCAGTAATCTACAGGCCTGTTTTTGTTTGCGCTCTATTTAATACTAATCCGTATAATAAGTGTTCATTTCTTTATGTGGAATGGTATAAGTACGACTTTTTAATTTTAAGGTATAAAATGTAATGAAACATTTTTCAAAACTTTGCTTTTTACTCAGCACTTTTGCTGTGTCTATAGCGCCAGTTACATGGGCACATGAGGGGGCGACTCATCAACACACCTCTGATCAACAGCTTAAGGTGTCTAAGTTAACTGATGCATATACTTACGCTAATTATGATCAAGTCAAAGCGACTCATGTATATCTTGATCTTAATGTAGATTTTGATAAAAAATCATTATCTGGTTTTGCAGAGCTATCACTTGATTGGCTTACAGATAAGAATGCGCCATTAATTTTAGATACGCGCGATCTTGTTATTCATCGCGTAGTAGCAAAAAATAGTCAAGGGCAGTGGGTAAAGGTGAATTATGATTTAGCTACGCATGATGATGTATTAGGTAGCAAGTTAACTATTAGCACTCAATTTAATGCTAAAAAAGTTCGTGTTTATTATCACTCAACAGAAAAAGCCTCTGGCTTGCAGTGGTTATCAGCCGAACAAACTGCTGGAAAAGAAAAGCCCTTTTTATTCAGTCAAAACCAAGCAATTCATGCCCGCTCTTGGATACCAATTCAAGATACACCCAGTGTTCGAGTAACCTATACTGCGCGTATAACTACCGATAAAGATTTATTGGCGGTAATGAGTGCTAATAACGAACCAGGTACTGAGCGTGATGGCGATTATTTCTTCTCAATGCCACAAGCTATTCCCCCTTATTTAATTGCGATTGGTGTGGGTGATCTTCAGTTTAAAGCGATGAGCCATCAAACAGGTATTTATGCCGAATCTTATATTTTAGATGCTGCCGTTGCTGAGTTTGATGATACGCAAGCTATGATAGATAAAGCTGAAAAAATGTATGGTAAATATCGTTGGGGTCGTTACGACTTATTGATGTTACCACCTAGCTTTCCTTTTGGTGGCATGGAAAATCCACGTCTGTCATTTATCACACCAACCGTTGTTGCGGGTGACAAAAGCTTAGTTAATTTAATTGCTCATGAACTTGCTCACTCTTGGTCAGGCAACTTAGTGACTAACGAAAGCTGGCGTGATTTATGGTTGAACGAAGGTTTCACCAGTTATGTTGAAAACCGTATCATGGAGGCTGTTTTTGGTACTGAACGAGCGGTAATGGAACAAGCACTTGGCGCACAAGATTTAAATGCAGAATTACTTGAACTTGATGCGGGTGATACTCAGCTTTATATTGATTTAAAAGGCCGAGATCCAGATGATGCCTTCTCAGGTGTACCTTATGTTAAAGGTCAGCTATTTTTAATGTACCTTGAAGAGAAGTTTGGTCGTGAGCGTTTTGATGCCTTTGTTCTAGAGTATTTTGATAGCCATGCTTTCGAAAGTCTAGGTACCGACAATTTTGTTAAATACTTAAAAGCCAATTTAACGGATAAGTATCCTAATATTGTTAGTGATAGTGAGATCAATGAGTGGATTTTTAACGCAGGTCTACCAAGTTATGCACCGCAGCCTACTTCGAATGCCTTTAAGGTTATTGATCAGCAAATTAAGCAATTAGTTACTGATCAGTTAACGCTAGTACAATTACCTACCGCTCAGTGGACATTACATGAATGGTTGCACTTTATTAATAACTTACCGTTAGATATAGATCATGAACGTATGGTGAGTTTAGATAAAGCTTTTGACTTAACTAATAGCAATAATGCAGAGATTGCACATGCCTGGTACTTGTTATCAGTTCGTGCTGATTACAAAGAAGTTTATCCTGCAATGGCTAAATATCTGAAAAGCATAGGTCGTCGTAAGTTGATAGTACCTCTGTATAAAGAGCTGGCTAAAAATGCAGAGAGCAAAGCATGGGCTGTTGAAGTGTATCAGCAAGCCCGCCCTGGTTACCATGGTTTAGCCCAAGGTACAGTGGATGGTGTTTTGAAGTAACATTAGCTATAACAAGAAAAAGGGTTCAATGTGAAAACATTGAGCCCTTTTTTATTGTGTCAGTAATTTAATTATATTAACAAATTAAGCACAGTTATTTTTACGGGTATTAATATTTACTTTCAATAATAACATCTACTTGGCGTTTCTTGTTTTGTTGGGAAATAACAACACGCATTTTTTCTTCACCTTCTTGGTATTGTAGGGTCAATCTGTCACGTTTACGTTCTTGAGAATGTGCTTCACCAAAGGTTTGTTGATAAAAATTGATAACTTGCGCTTCAGTTGATTGGGTGAAGTAGTTAATCACAGCAGGTAATGCATCGGTAAATTCGGCAAAAATTTGCGCATCTTCCAATACTGGAATATCAATAACACCATTATTTATTACTACGCTGACTTCTTCAGATTCCTCAATGACAGGCTCTTCAATCCTTGGCTCTAAAACAACAGGGACTTGAGTAGGCTGCTTTTCAATGTCTTGCGTCGAAGAGCAAGCACTTAGGCCAACTGTTATCATACTAAGTAATGTAAAATGCTTAACAGCTTGTTTTACTCTCATCTAAGTCACTTCCGTTCAAGTTTATGTTTTTATATAATTTTAAATATATACGATTTTTAGCACTAACGCGATAATACCCTTACAAATATGATAAAAATTGTTAGTTAGGCAGTACCTTATTGCTCGTTACTATCATCGCACTTAAGTGTCGAGACTAAGCCTCTTAGACTTTGTCTTGGTAATAATCAACCCATAACGCAGTAGCACCACAAATAGCAACAGGCATTACCACAAGGTTTACTATCGGAATCATAGAAAATACTGCGACAGTAAGACCAAAGCTATAACTAATCCCTTGATTTTGTTTTAACATCTGCTTCATTGTAGCAAAAGGGACTTTGTGATTATCAAACGGGTAATCTTTGTATTGTATTGCCATCATCCAAGCAATAAATAAAAACCAAATAACTTGCCCTACAACGGGTAACAGCCACATGATAATAAAAAAACCAATGGCACGGGGTAGATAATAAGCGAGTTTTTGCCACTCTCTACTCAGTGTTCTTGGTACATCTTTTACAATATCAAGCATGCTGCCTTTTGGTGCTTCATTACCTGACAACATAGCTTCCATTTTTTCGGACAATAATCCATTAAATGGCGCTGCTAGCCAATTGGCAACCGTACTAAAAATAAATGAAAATATAACTAAAATGGTGATCACAGCTAAAGGCCATAATATAACACTCAGCCAATCGAGCCAGCTTGGTAGCCAAGACATAATACTTTCCATATAGGTATTTAATTCTAAATAGACAAAGTAAAAGGCAAAGCTGAACAACAAGGCATTGATTGCTAAAGGGATAAAAACAAAACGACGTATGCCTTTTTGTCTTATTAGACTAAATCCTTTAAAAAAGTAGCTGGCACCACTGTGATCAATAGGCGAAAATTTAGCTTTTTTAGGTGAATGTGACATGAAAGTAAAATATTCCTAAGTGACTGATATTCATCGCGTGAGTATATACCCATTACCATTCAAAGTGCAGGATTTCAGTGGGAATTAAAATGACTTTAGACAAGGACGATAATTTAAGCATAATCACTATATGTTTTGATTATTGAACGCGGTATAAGAGTTTCTTTCATACTTTTGCAACATTAACTTGTTACAAAACTTTCTAATTTCTGATAAAGTTTTCTGTTAATATATCGCGATAATAATCGCATGAAAAACAGTAATCAAGAAAGAAAATAGGCTCGAAAATGGAAGATAACTTCAGAAACGTCTTAATTATACTCAGTGCTATTGTCATTACCGCAATATTCATTCATGGCTTATGGACATTAAGAAAACAAAAAAATCCCTATAAGCTAAAAACATCGAAAGACAAAGCTGATCCTATTACACGAGATTTTGACCGTAAAGGATTTGACCAAGATGGTGTGGGGCAAGTGAAAGTTAAAACGAGTGTAGAAAGTGACAACATAAACCTTGAAAGAGAGGCTGTTACTGAGCACTTTATAACCGCAGGTGTTCAGCTACCTGATGATTTATCTAAGAGCCAAATAATAATAAAAAATGATGTTTTAGGTGGTCTTGCTGGTCAAGCTTCGAAAGCTAAAGCTGATAATAGCTCAGTTCAGACATTAGATAGCACCCTTGAGGATGACTGGTTTAAAGAAGACAATGCTCAATTTACTAAAGATGAATTAGGTGATGAGTTAGCCCCTAATTCACCGATCGAATGCGCTGAGAAGAAGCCTAAAAAAAATAAAGCAGCAGTTCACATCGAACCTTTATATGAACAACCTGTTACCCAAGCTAAACCTGCTCGCACACCAATTAATAAAGTTAACAAAACGCCATCAAAAGCCACATTAAAACGTGACCAAATTGAAATTGATTTTGATAACAAGGTGAGTGAACAAACGGTAGCACCAGAAAAAATCAAAACTCAATTAGAACCGCAGGTCATTATTTTATCAGTAGTAATGTCGGCTAATCAGCAAATGCTTGGTGCAGCATTATTACCTAGCTTACTAACCCTAGGTTTAAAGTACGGTGAAATGAATATTTTTCATCGTCATGAAGATAATGCCGGTAAGGGTAAGGTGACCTTTAGTTTGGCTAACATCATGAACCCAGGCTCATTTGATTTAGATAGCATGGAGAATTTTGCCACACGCGGTGTCAGTTTATTTATGACTTTACCTAATGCGGGTGACCCTTTTTATGTGTTTGAACAAATGCTTAATGCTGCAAAGCAGTTAGCCCAAGAATTTAATGCACAAGTTCTTGATGATAAACGCAATGTAATGACTAAACAAACCGAGCAACATTATCTAAGTAAAATACGCGAGTTTGATCGTAAAAACCGTATCGGACTTCTGGAATAACAGCCGTTAGCCATAACTGCTTTATTATTTACTATGTAAAACGGGCGACTGCCCGTTTTTATTATCTAAAAAGCACCTAAATATTAAGTATTATTAACCTTAGTGAATAATTTTATGTCAATCGCCCAAGAAAAAATAAGCCAATTACAACAGCAGCTTAATCAATATAATCATGAATACTATGTACTAGACCAACCTACCGTCCCTGATTCAGAATTTGATCGGTTAATGAAAGCATTGATCGATTTAGAAATGGTTAATCCTGAGCTTAAGACCATTGATTCACCAAGCCAAAAAGTTGGCGGACAGGCATTAAAGTCATTTACCCAAGTCACTCATCAGCTACCAATGCTTTCTCTTGATAATGTCTTTTCCTTAGAAGATTTCCACGCGTTTGTTAAACGTGTAAAAGATAGGTTGAATGATAATCAAGCATTAGCTTTTTGTGCAGAGCCCAAACTAGACGGTCTAGCGGTGAGTTTACGTTATGAGCAAGGGCAGTTAGTACAGGCAGCTACCCGCGGTGATGGTAGTGTTGGAGAAAACATTACGACTAACATTCGCACGATAAAATCTATTCCGCTTAAGTTGATGGGCACATCGGGTAAGGATTTTCCTGATATCGTTGAAGTTCGCGGTGAAGTATTTATGCCTAAGGCAAGTTTCAATGCATTAAATGTATTGGCTAAAAAGCGAGGCGAAAAAGGCTTTGCTAATCCACGTAATGCAGCGGCAGGAAGTCTACGACAACTTGATTCTAAAATTACCGCTAAGCGTAATTTAGCCTTTTATGCTTATAGTTTAGGTTTTGTTGGTGACTTTTCGATTGAAAGTGGTGAAAGCACCGACCTAACGAATGAGTTTTTTCCCAACTCGCATCATGCAAGGCTTTGTCAGCTTAAAACACTGGGGTTACCTATGTGTCCAGAAGTGCGTTTACTTGCAAGTGAACAAGCCGGCGATGCGTTTTATCAAGATATCTTAGCAAAGCGGAGTGCCTTGAGTTATGAAATTGACGGCACCGTATTAAAGGTTGATGAAATCTCTTTGCAAAAACGCTTGGGCTTTGTTGCACGCGCTCCTCGTTGGGCAATTGCTTATAAGTTCCCGGCAGAAGAAGAGTTAACTACCGTTGAAGATGTGGAGTTTCAAGTGGGACGTACTGGCGCCATTACTCCAGTCGCACGTTTAAAGCCTATATTTGTTGGTGGCGTGACTGTCTCTAATGCCACGTTACATAACCAGGATGAAATCACTCGTTTAGGGCTAAAGGTGAATGACACAGTCGTTATTCGCCGTGCTGGAGACGTTATTCCGCAAATTGTTAGTGTAGTGCTTGATAAACGACCTGATAATGCCCTCGATATTGTCTTCCCTACCAGTTGTCCTGTGTGCGACTCTGTCGTAGCTAAACCTGAAGGTGAAGCAGTACTTAGATGTACCGCGGGGCTTTTTTGCGCGGCTCAACGAAAAGAAGCGATTAAACATTTTGCTTCGAGAAAAGCTCATGATGTTGATGGTTTAGGCGACAAACTTGTTGAGCAGTTAGTTGATGAAAAGCTGATTAATACACCCGCCGACTTGTTTAAGCTTACTGAAATACAAGTAAGTACTATAGACCGTATGGGTAAAAAGTCAGCGACTAACTTAATTAATGGTCTTGAGAAAGCTAAAAGTACGACATTAGCGAAATTTATTTATGGTCTAGGTATACGTGAAGTCGGTGAAGCAACCGCTGCTAATCTTGCCAATCATTTTTATACCCTAGCGGCAATTGAAAGTGCTTCCCTTGAAGCCTTACAAAATGTTTCTGATGTTGGCGAAGTTGTAGCCAAAAACCTGATAAACTTCTTCAAAGAAGAGCATAATTTAGCGGTTATTGCTGGCTTAAGTGAAGTAATGAACTGGCCAACTATTGAAATAAAGTCAGCAGATGAGTTACCGCTTACAGAGCAGATTTTTGTGTTAACAGGCACGTTAACCCAAATGGGAAGAACTGAAGCTAAAACAGCCTTACAGTCCTTGGGAGCTAAAGTATCAGGCAGTGTTTCGAAGAATACACACTTTGTTGTTGCAGGTGATAAGGCGGGCTCTAAACTGACTAAAGCCCAGGATTTAGGCATATCAGTGCTTACTGAAGATGGATTAGTAGAGTTACTTGCCGAACATGGCATAACTATTTAGTTAATCTTTCATGGTAAATAAGAGAATTAGAAAAGGACGCTTAATAGTGTCCTTTTTTGTGCTTTAATGAGTGGGATTTATACCAATTTGATTAAATTTATTCCCTACTCAGAGCTACATAATTTGTTAAACATAGTTATTCTATATTCAATTAATTTTACGCCGTTATCAGTTTGCTAATGAGCTTCCAAAGGACGAGTTTAAAAGGCTTATATGTTGCGTTATTGATTTTGACAAGGACGCTGCATGGATGCAGCTTATTAGAGAATGCAGGAGCATATTCTCCTGAATTACCATTCTCTTCAATCAATGCCTTTACCTTTAAGCCTTTTAATTCTCGCTGAGTGGTAAATAACTTAATCAACTTGGTATTGCTTACTATTACTTGTTAATCGCCAAAACGAGAAACCAGCTGCAAAAAATAATACCATAGGATAAAAAGAATGGCTTGCTACTGACAGTGGCGAAATATGTAAAGTAGCGCCAAGCAATAGTACTTGGGCGCCATATGGCAACATACCTTGGTTAATACAGGCAAAAACATCGAGTAAACTGGCTGATTCAGCAGGGGATAACTCGCCATCAGTAGCAAGATTCTTAGCCGTATCACCCGTGACTATAATTGAGACTGTGTTGTTTGCAGTAAAGAAGTTACAAATAAAGGCAAGTCCAGCAATACCTAAACCTGCAGCGCGCCTCTTATTATTGGGTGTTAGTTTTCTGGCAAGTGTTTCTATAACACGGGTTAAAGCGGATAAACCACCTTGCTGACGAACTAGCTCACTTAAACCACCAATAAAGAGGGATAATAGAAAGATGTCTTGCATACTAGAAAATCCGGCCGTTATATCTTTTAACCAAACGGATAACTGATAACCATTACTAATCATACCAATTGCCGCGGCTAGAACGATGCCTAATGTTAATACTACAAAAACATTCACACCGAGTAAGGCCAGTACAAGAATAGTCACGTAAGGAATTAAGCCAATAAGAGCAGACTCGTTGCTCAATTCATGGCTCACTTCACCGCCCAATATTGTAAATATCACCAAGCAAATAAGGGCTGCAGGAACGGCAAATTTAAAGTTAACTCGAAATTTATCTTTCATATGCGCGCCCTGACTACGCGTAGAAGCGATAGTGGTATCAGAAATAATTGACAAGTTATCTCCAAAAATAGCGCCCGAAATCAAACAACCACCAACGAGTGCAGCATCTAAGTTTGCTGTTTCAATAAACCCAAGTGCAACAGGGGCGATAGCAGCAATGGTGCCCATAGATGTTCCCATTGCGGTAGATAAGAAAGCCGCTACTAAAAATAGACCTGGGAGTAGCAGATAATCAGGGAATACAGCTAAACCCAGCTGTACGCTGGCATCAACACTGCCAGTCGCTTTTGCAACCACGGAAAAAGCACCAGCAAGAAGATAAATAATACACATAGTTGTTATGTTGCTATTACCTGCACCACTGATAAATTGCTCTACTTGTTTTTCAATTGTACTTTTAGATACGTACTTTCCTAAGCCAATCGAGACGATAATAGCTGGGATAATAGCAATACTTGCAGGTAGTTGATAAAAAGCAAAATCAACACCTTGTAGTGTTAAAATTATACCGGTACCGAGAAAAAGCCCTAAAAAAATGGCAAAAGGAAGTAGGGCAAAAAAGTTTTCTTGGGGGGGATTTTTATCAGTCATATCACAGTTACATAAAACAATATCGTTGCTGCATTATAAAAGTAAAATCCCAACTGTCAATATAGCTGTTTAGATGGCTAAATGAATTGGTAATATAAAGGAGGGTATCAAAAAAGGTCAACTACCTAAGTAACTGACCTTTATTGTGAAAACCTAAGCTAGAACTTATTTTGTTTTTCAATGTAATGTTAGTCAGCGGCTCGTGTTTGCTCATCAGCCCAAGCAACAGCTTGATTGTAATGCTCCACCACTTTATCTTTATCTAGCTTTAATTTTTCCATCACCAAGGTAGTTTTATCCCATTGGGCTTGCTCGATAAATTCAACTAGCTTTATCAATGCTGCCATAACACCTTTTTTAGTCAGTAGTGGGGTTTTAATCTCTTGTGAAAGAGGAAGTTTCTCTAATACCGAAGCCATGTCTTCATCTAAAATGGCGTCTATCATTGACAATAACCCAGTTAAAAATGCAATAGACTCATCAAGTTGTGAACGGATATCGTGAGCTACTAACTCACAAAATTTTGCTCTTGTCATTGCTAAGTTAATTAACTCTGATGGCTTATCAGGGTTTGCTGTAATAGCAAACATCAATCCGATAAATCGTTTTAACTCACCAGAGCCTAAAATAACGAGTGCTTGTTTGATTGTAGATATTTCATTGCGGCGTTTGAATATTGCAGAATTAGCATAACGCAGCAATTTATAAGATAACGATACATCTCGTTCAAAAACATGGGTGATACTATTTAAATCAAGCTCAGTTTTAGAGGTTTCATACAATAGTTCGGCCATGGCTATCTGGGAAGGGGATAAGGTTTTTGTTTTAATCATTTCAGGTTTTGCAAAGAAGTACCCTTGAAAATAATTAAAGCCGAGTTGCAACATTTGATTGTATTCTTCATATGTTTCAACTTTTTCAGCCAACATTTTGATATGAGGATGATTTTTAGTCGCGGCAAGCACTTCTTTTATTTCATCAAGTCCGCTTAGTTGAATATCAATTTTAATGATTTTAATGTAAGGGTAGAAATGCGCCCAAACACTTTGGTGCTCGTAATCATCTAAAGCTAGGGTATAGCCTTTTTTATGTAGGTCTTTACAGAGTGCCAATAGCTGTTTACCTGGTTTTATCGTTTCAAGAATTTCAACGACCACCTCATCAGGCTTAAGCATTTCAGGATAGCCTTGCTTTAGTGTTTCAAGGGTAAAGTTGATGAAGGCAGGTTTGTTTCCTGTAAACTCACTGATGCCCATATTAAACTGGCTAGCTTCAATCATTTTGCTAGTCGCTTCATCGCCATCAATATCGGGAAATACATTATCTATGCTATCTCGGAAAAGTAACTCATAAGCAAAAAGTTTTTTACTTTTATCTAAAATAGGTTGTCTTGCGGCGTAAAAATTCATAAAGGTAGTTAACTAGCTTAGTTTAGAAAGATTAATTACTATTGAATATATGGTATAGCAGCTTTTTTTGCATTAATTTTTTGAATAAGTATGTAGTTTATTATCTATTTATGTCGTTATTGCTTATGCTTATCATTCTCGTTATTGGTAGTGCCATAACTTACTCATCTAAGGTTTCTTTTTTTAGCCAACTTTGCTAGTTTAGCGACCTTAACCATTCACTTCACATAATAAGCAGGTAATTACTTTGGCTATCGGTACCTTAATTTCTTTAACTCTCTATTTTATAGCCATGCTATTAATTGGCTTATATTCATACAAAAAATCAACCAGCGATGTTGCAGGGTATATGTTAGGTGGTCGTAGCTTATCGCCAAGTGTTGCTGCATTGTCTGCGGGCGCTTCAGACATGAGTGGTTGGATGCTGATGGGCTTACCAGGAGCTATGTATATAACTGGCATGAGTAGTATTTGGATCGCTATTGGACTAGTTATTGGCGCGTTTCTTAATTATTTAGTCGTTGCGCCACGCCTTAGAACCTATACCGAAATAGCGAATGATTCGATAACCTTACCTGATTTTTTTGAAAATAGATTTAATGATAAATCACGCGTATTAAGAATTGTTTCATCACTCGTTATTGTGGTGTTTTTTACCCTGTATACATCAAGTGGTATTGTTGCCGGTGGCAAATTATTTGAAAGCTCTTTTGGCTTAAATTATGAGATTGGTTTATATGTTACCGCGGGTGTGGTGGTAGCTTATACTATGTTTGGTGGATTTTTAGCGGTGAGTTTAACCGACTTTGTTCAAGGCTGTATTATGTTCATTGCCTTAGTATTGGTACCTGTTGTCGCCATAAACGAAGTAGGTGGTTTGACCGAAATGCAAAGTAGCATCGAAACGGTAAACCCTGAATTATTAAATCTTTTTAGTGGGGTTAGCGCTATTGGCATCATATCGGCTATGGCTTGGGGCTTAGGTTATTTTGGCCAGCCTCATATTATCGTGCGCTTTATGGCTATTAGAAGTGTAAAAGACATGCCAACAGCCCGCCGCATAGGAATGAGTTGGATGATCGTAGCCATTATTGGCGCGATGGCAACAGGTTTTGCTGGCATTGCTTATGTGGCTAAAACAGGGATGAAACTAGATGATGCAGAAACTATTTTTATCGTATTATCACAATTATTATTTAGCCCTTTGATTGCTGGGTTTTTACTTGCGGCAATATTAGCGGCGATAATGAGTACTATATCGTCTCAATTACTGGTGACTTCAAGCTCACTTACCGGTGATTTCTATCAAGCCTTTTTACATAAAGATGCTACGGATAAAGAATTAGTTTTAGTTGGGCGAATTTCAGTCTTTGTTGTTGCATTGGTCGCTATTTATTTAGCTTACGATCGTGATAGCAGTATATTAAGTTTAGTAAGTAATGCTTGGGCTGGTTTTGGCGCCGCTTTCGGACCGGTAATCATTGGTTGTTTATATTGGAAAGATATGACGCGTAATGGCGCTTTAGCTGGCATTATTAGTGGCGCAGTAACAGTACTTATCTGGATTTATGCACCTATCACCATCGATGGACAAGCGCTTAGTGCTGTTATGTATGAAATAGTACCTGGTTTTATTGTTTGTTCATTGGCGATTTTTATCGTAAGCAAACTATCACCTAAAGTTGAAGAAAGTATCAGTACTACGTTTGATGAAATGTTAACGCATCATAAATAACGTATATTAAGTCGATTAAATAGTTTGTCTAAAAAGCTAGTTGCCTTAAAGTAACTAGCTTTTTTATTTATATTTATATAGCTTTATTTAGGCTTTTATTGTCAGGTGACGTTTACTGATAATTACTCGGGTCAGGTAGTAATTTCAAGTTGTTCGCGATAAAGCTTTTATGCTAGAATCGCGATGATTTTAAACCTTCGATTAATTTAGCTTACTTTAAAGTAAACTTTACAAATAATTAATCATTAAAAATGACAGTACAGTCTGGAGTTTATATACCAATGAGTTTTGATACTATTGAACAACGTGTTAGTTATGGCGTAGGTCGTCAATTAGGTGACCAACTTCGCAATAACCCTTTTAAAGAGTTTGATATCACTGCTGTACAAGCTGGTATTTCTGATGCTCTTGCTGATGTGACTAGCCAAGTTTCAGATGAAGATTTAAATGAAGCTTTTTCTGTAATTTCTAAAAAACTACAAGAGCAAGAACAAGCTGCTGCTAAAGAAGCTTCAGCTGAAGGCGAAATATTCTTAGCTGACAATGCTAAGCGTGATGAAGTTACTGTAACTGAATCTGGTTTACAGTATGAAGTAATTACTACAGGTGAAGGCGAAAAGCCGTCAGCTGAAAGCACTGTAAGTGTTCATTACCACGGTACATTTGCTAACGGTGATGTTTTCGATAGCTCTGTTGAACGTGGCCAACCTGCTGAGTTCCCAGTAAATGGCGTTATTGCTGGTTGGACTGAAGCTCTACAGCTAATGACTGAAGGCAGTAAGTGGAAATTAACTATCCCTTACGATTTAGCATACGGTGAGCGCGGCTCTCAAGGTGCTATACCTCCTTATGCTACGTTAGTTTTTGATGTTGAATTATTAAGCATCAAATAAATATCGTATTATAATGAAAGCCCTCAATTGAGGGCTTTTTTTTAAGCTAAAACTAATTGAAGTAACGCAGCTATGGTTAATTTTAACCAGCAAGGGGGAGTAAATTTTTATGCGAATTGGTATCAAGTTACAAGAACTCTTCAAACGCTATCAAAATGCATTTATTCATTATGATATTAATGAAGTAAGTAATTGCTATCACTTACCATGCACACTAAATACACCTGATAAAATAGTTTTTCTTTCAAGTCAATCTGATTGCCACGAAGAATTTAGTACTATTTTTACCCAGCTCAAAGAAGCTAAAACGAGTAATGTTATTGCGAAAAAAGCATCCTTTGAGCAGGTCAGTAAACAGTTATATTTAGTGTGCATAGATTGGGACTTTATCGATGGGCAGGGACAAGTCTTTGCTGAATTTACTGCGATTTATCATGTGTTAGATAATGATGACACATTGAGAATTATTAATGTTATTTCTCATGAGCTTGATAGCTCGTTAACATTAACTGAGTCACTTGATTGGTAACACCTATCAGCTGCGAATATGTAGCAATAATTAAATTAGAATTTATCGGCGGTTTCCGCTTTTATCAAAAGAACAGTAGAGAACAATATGAAAGTTAAAGTAGCGATTTTAGGTTGTAGCGGCCGTATGGGCCGTAATTTAATTCAGGCAGCCCATGAGCATGCCAGCATAGAGTTAGTTGGTGGTAGCGTACGTACCAATTCATCTTTTGTTAATTTTGATCTAGGAGAGTTGTCGGGGATTGGTGCCATTGGCATTAAAACATCAACCGAGTTATCTCAATTGGCTGCTGCGGATGTTTTTATAGATTTTACTTCAATAGAAACGACCTTAGAGAATCTTATTTGGTGTAATGAAAACAAAAAATCACTCGTTATCGGTACGACAGGCTTTTCTGATGAACAGGTACAAGTTATTGAACAAGCAGGTAAAACTATGCCTGTTATTTTAGCGCCTAATACCAGTGTTGGTGTTAATTTGATGTTTAAGTTATTACAAATTACCGCAAAAGCTATTGGCGACTATACTGATATAGAAATTTTTGAGGCGCATCACAGATTCAAAAAAGATGCACCATCAGGAACAGCTGTCAAAATTGGGCAAGTCATTGCTGATACGTTAGGGCGTGACCTAAATAAAGTCGCTGTTTATGGTCGAGAAGGCATCACGGAAGAACGTGACAGAGAAACTATTGGTTTTGCAACGGTTAGAGCTGGCGATATTGTTGGCGAGCACACGGCCATTTTTGCTGATTTAGGTGAGAGGCTTGAAATTACGCATAAAGCAAGCTCGCGAATGACATTTGCGCTAGGGGCTATGCGTGCTGCATTTTGGTTAAAAGATGCCGATGCTGGTTTTTATGATATGCAAGACGTACTCGGATTAAAAGACTAATGTTAATACCTAGTTAACATCTAGGTATTGGCAAAATTTAACAATAGATAAGTAGTCTTTTTAGCCCTTTGACTGGTAAATACTAGGAAAAGGTAGAAAAGACTATGTTTTTACATTTTATTACTAGACGAATTAGCTGTACAAGCGTAAAATAAGTGGATTTTGTCAAAAATTTAACTGAAAAGTAGCTTTTGACATATCTTTTTGTACGGGAAGTACAGTAAAAAGCAATTGCACGGAGCACTTGCTGTTACATGCGCGTTTACGTTTATTTCTTCTTTGGAGGTTACATTGGCTACATCTGCTATTTTAGTGCTT
>MAAB01001317.1_pt1 | contig 50996 bp, 37 predicted proteins | sample 1115991 | NCBI WGS metagenome assembly MAAB01 (sample SAMN04961124, study PRJNA320927) | seawater metagenome | isolation source: sample BD02T18 sea water enriched with oil for 18 days | place: USA:Gulf of Mexico | collected 2013-07-27 | reverse complement strand
TTAAAACCATAACGACGGGCAATTAAATAACGAAAACCTACCCCTTTGCTGATTCTACTAGCTGAGTTACTAAGATCTGAAAACTTGTTACTGGCTTTGCCGATACCAGTAAAAACATTTACCGTCCAACGTAAATTGAATTGATATATTAACTCTAGTTCTGACATAGCAACAGACTTGCCCTGAAACCGTGCGGCAGGAATACCACGCATATCTATATAGGGTGTAGCATATGGAGGCAAAAACTCATCAGCATCGGCATAATTAACTTCTATTCTAAACGCTGTACGCCAATGTTTGTCGAGTTTTAAGTAATGTAAACCTGTAAACTCTGTGAGCAAATAATCTACGTCTGAACCGACAGTTTCATCAAACCATAAACTGGTTAAGTCGTATTTAATTCCTTGTGATGGAGAGAAAAAATTATCGCGCGAATCATATTCTAGGGAAAAGCCAATGCCTGAGGTAGTTATGTTTCGGGTTAATGTTTTTGTTAATGGATCTTGCCACTCAGGAGGAAGGTTGCCAATTAAGTCATTGGTATTGTGTGGTGAAATTTCAGCATCGATATACCTATGTGTAGGGCCAAGATAAAAGGAGCTATCAGCGAGCTTAAACTTCAATGTTTGCATTATTGCGGTTGCTTTGGTATTGATGCTAATTGGCTTTGGTAGGGTAATATCACCAAAGCCGAAAAAATCTATATTAATGTTGCCATAACCACCACCGCCCATATAACGTATTTTACCTTGATTGAAAAAACCCATATGTCCACCACCGGCGAAATATGAGTCATTTCCCGTATAGGCGCCTATTGCAGCAGATACGCTTGGTGGTAATAAATGCATAGCGGCGGTGTCTGATTTTTTCATGGCTTTTAATCGTGAAGATTTTTCCTTTTCCGTTTCATGAAAAAAAAGTCCTATTACCCCTAAGCCACCTTCAACTGATGGGTCGGTGATAATAATAGGGACAGGTAAAAAACCATAAACATTTTCTGATAAATACTCAGAGGCATCAAACATGCCGTCGAATTGATCAAAAAATTGACTTGAGCTGGCAAAAATAGAAAAACAACAACTGTATAATAATAAAAATAAAATTGGTTTTGTTAAAGTAAGCATGAATATTAAAATTTCTGGTTAATTATTATGTTCTTAAGCCATTGGTGAGCAGCGCTATTTTGTACGCGTTGATGTTCTAATAAATACAAACCTATACTGTTGGCACTCGATTTTTCAAATTGATAAACAACAGTAAAGTTTTCATTAAACACATTAGAATTAAGCAAAAAGTGTGGTCCAATTAGCAAGTTGTCAGAAGTCATGAGTACATCAGATAAAATACTAAATTGACTACTCTTAAGATGTATATCACGATGAAATCCTTGTTTTGAAAGCATAGTGTCAATTGGATTAATAAAACCAATATTAGCGGCACTTTCAATATTCAAATCAAGAAAACTATAATCGAAGCAATCTTTTAATTCTATTTTGTTCTTATTCGTTAAAGGGTGATTTCTACGAGCAAAAATAACGGGTATTAATGTACCCAAACTTGTAGAAGTAAAATTATTATCTGTAGACTTCTCAATGTGAATTGCAAAATCTAAACTGCCAGATTCCAAATGTTTCTCAGGATCTACTTTGGCAGAATGCTCAGTCAACTGCACCATAGGGGCTGTACTGTAAATTTTTTGTACTAATGGTAGTAAAAAAGCATGGCTCATTAAGGGAGGAATAGAAATAGAAAAGTGGTGTTGACAAGTGGCAGGGGAGAAATTTTCACTTTGAAATATGGTCTCTAATTTCTGCAGTAAGTCGGGCAATAATGTTTCAATAGCTTGTGCTTTTACTGTTGGTATTATTCCTGTTGCTGTGCGATGAAAAAGCGGATCATCAAATAAATCACGTAATCGTTGTAGTGTTCTACTCATGGCTGATTGTGATAAATATAAGCGCTCAGCTGCACGGCTGACACTTCTCTCTTTTAATAGCATGCTAAGTGAAATAAGCAGATTTAAATCAATTCTAGAAAGTTTTTGTTCTAATATTTGCATTGAATTATTCACTATGTGTGTTAATCATATTAATAATAACGAATAAGAAACATAATGCATATTGTTTTTATCATCGATAAAAATTTGATTTGACATGAGTAACTCTCTGCTCACAGATAAATATTGTAGGTAAATTAACACAGAGTGTTTTTACTCATGCTTCTTTACCTGTTAACGAAAAACAACCCGAAAGAGGTCCGTAGTTATCATAATCAGTTATGCGCTTTGTGCATGATACTAATGATTTTAAGTTGTTTGAATACATAATTAAGAAATCCTATTATTACCTCAACGAAGAAACAAACAGTAAATAATAGAGAGGTTATCATGAAAAATTTAAATTCAAATACAGTTATCCGTTCAGTAAGAAAATTATCAAAATTAGTGATTGTTCCAGTGGTGTTATTGTTAGGAGCTTGCTCTACAACGTACACACCTGAAACGGATCAAAGTAGTAGTTATGATTTTGCATCAGTGAAAAGTTATCACGTAATTGGAGATCAGCAACTAAGAAACCCTATGTTCAGCGATATAGATAGAAACCGCTTGGAAAACGCTATTGATACACAAATGCAGCAACGAGGGAAATTTGAAGTGGACCAATCCAAAGCAGACATATTAATAAGCTACTTCATTGTGACAAAGGATAAGGTAAAAGTTAATGCTAGCTACTCTGGCGGATATTATGGACATGGTTGTTCTCGTTGTGGATATGGCTATGGTGGTGGGATAAGTCATGTAAGTACTCGTGACTACGTTGAAGGAACTTTAGTTATGGATATTATTGATAATGATACCAAGCTAAGTGTATATAGAAGCATGTTAACAAAACCAATCAAGTCTTTTGATACCCCACAAGAGCGTGAACAAGCGGTTACAAAAGTGGTCAGTGACATGATTTTACCATTGCCATTAAGTTAAGCTATGCAGGATTGGCAGCGAGTTTTACTCGCTGCCAAAGTCTTAATTAAACTGTGATTACACGACAATAAACTTTTATAAGTGACTTGTTTTAGACAATAGCCATAAAAAGCAAATCATTATTATTTAGAACTTTTTTCTTGTTATATACCATTAAGTAACGTTTACTTAACGTTAAGTATACATTTAACTCAATATTCGATCTGAGTGATAAGGAAACTAAAATGATCAAATTACCCAAAACAGTACTCGTTTTAGCAAGTACAGTAATTTTTTTAGCAAGTATGCAAAATGTAGCGGCACTTGGTGAAAAACTAACACCAGGTTACAACCATAAAATTCCTGAGCACATCATGACGCCAAATACGGTAAAAACCCGTATTGGGGATTTAAAATTTTATGATGGTATTCCAACCAATGAAACCTTAACCAAAGTTTATGATAATTTAGATTTTTTACGTGGTGTTGAAGTATTTTTAAATTTTATTCCGGCTACTTCAATTGAAGGTATGCGCTTGGGTATGAAGAGTGTTGGTGTTGACGAAGTAAATGAAGTGTTAGTTTTAGATGATTTGATGGATTCAAGCCCACTATTTTTAACTGGTAATACTGATACTGTATATGCCGCAGCGATTATTGATTTAGAAAAAAATGGCCCTACTGTTATTGAAATTCCAGCTGGCGCTGGCCCAGGTACTTTAAATGATGCTTTCTTCCGTTTTGTTGTTGATATGGGCGCACCGGGTCCTGATGCAATGAAGGGGGGGACTTATATAATTTTGCCACCCGATTATAAAGGCGACCTAAAGCCAACATTAAATGGCATGCAACATCGTGGTAAAGACACTCGCGCAACGGTTATGGTTGCAGGAAAAAAAGCTAAAGTTTGGATTGCTCAATCGACCAGTTATAACAATTGGCTAATTTTACGCGGTTTTTTGAAAGATGGAAAACCCGATGCGGCTTCTAAAATGTGGCGTACAGGGTTAAAGATTTACCCGTTAGCCAAAGCTAACAATCCAGAAAAAATGAAATTTACCAATGGCTCAGGTAAGTTTTTTAACACTATTCATTCAAATACCTTCCCGTTTTATGAGGAACTATGGCACGTTTTACAAAAAGAGCCTATTTCATTCTTAGATCCTGAATTACGAGGATTAGCAGCATCTATCGGTATACAAAAAGGAAAGCCGTTTAATCCTGATGCACGTATGAAAGCTATTTTAGAAGATGCGGTCGCTGTTGGTAATGCAACTGCTCGTGGTATTTCATTACGGCCGCGTGACAAAAACGCCTATCTTTATGAAGGCAAGCAATGGTACACAGGTTTTGTTGGTAAAGATTATCAATGGCTAATAGACAAAGGTATGGGCGGTCGTAATTTAGACGCTCGTACCTTGTTTTTTTATTCTGCTACCGTAAATACCCCAGCAATGGCACTTGAAATCCCCGGTGTTGGTTCAAACTATGCCTTTGCTACAGCAGATAAAAATGGTGACATTTTATATGGTGAGAAAAATTACAAAGTAAATATTCCAGCTAATGCGCCAGCAAAAGACTTTTGGTCTGTTGTCGTTTATGACCCACAAACACGCTCAGAATTACAGGTACCCGGTGGTTCAATCTACCCGAGTAAAAACAATAAACGTGATAATCTCGTTTATAACAAAGATGGCAGTGTTGATTTGTACTTTGGCCCTAGCTTGCCTAAAGGTGCACCAAAAGAAAATTGGACACAAACTACACCAGATAAAGCTTGGTTTGTATTACTTCGTTTATATGGTCCGTTACAGCCTTGGTTTGATAAAACTTGGGGGCCAAGTGATTTCACCTTAGTGAAATAGCATGTAATGAACCACTAAAGCATAATTGGTAGGTGAGGATATGCAAATGGAGAAAGCTTATAAAGAGGTGCTCGTTTTTATTTGTTTTATATTACTGCCAGTGAGCACTGCAGCAGAAAATGTAAAAAATGATATCAATAGCACTAAAGCTGAAGTTTTACTTATCAATGATGTTGTTTTAGTTGACCCGCATGGTGACAAAAAAACAACGGCTGTGAATATTTTAATAAAAAATGGTCTGCTTGAATTAATCTCACAAGATGATCTTAATGATGAGTCAGTTACTCAAGTTATTGATGCGCAACAAGGTGTTTTGCTTGGTACTCTTGAACCAGGAAATGCCCCTAATTTTTTAGTACTGAGCAAAAACCCTCATAAAGATTTCTCAGTATTACTTGATACTAAAAAATATGCTGTGCTGGCTGTTCATGCAGGTAAAGTTGTTAAAAATACAATCAAAACTGTTGATACTCTTTATTCTCAGGAAAAAGCCAAAGAAAAACCTAAACGTGCAGCATGGTTGGCTTATTCGCCACCTTCATTTGTTCTTCCTTCAAGTTATAAAAATAAACGTTGGACCTTATATAAAGGCAAAAATTTTTCTACATTATTTACAGGTGTTGTTGCTTTTGATCGACAAGTTTGGGTCAATCAAGACAATATCAGTACATTACAGGTCGGGGATTTAACTGAGTTTAATGGCAGCGAAATTAGAGCATTTCGTTTTGGTCTTGCAGGAACACTTAATTTTGCTAAACCATGGGTTTATAGTATTAGCGCGGCAACAGCAACATTTGATAAAGGTTTTGATTCTAATGAAAATGACAGTTTAAATTTTCTTGATTGGCGCTTAGATATTCCATTTTTTGCCAACAGTACTTTGAGTATAGGCAAGCAAAAAGAGCCAATATCGATGGAGCGCTTAATGAGTTTGGTACATATTCCTATGCAAGAGCGCAGTGTTGCGGCAGATACTTTATTACCCTCAAGAAATATTGGTGCAGTAATAAGTGGTCAAACAGATAATAAACGGTTTACTTGGGCTGGTGGGGTTTTTAATAACTGGTTAGATACTGATAATGATTTCGGTGAAAATTCTACACAAGTTGTTAGCCGTGTAACTTGGTTGCCTTATTTGTCTGAAGACGAGCATGAGTTAATGCATTTAGGTTTTGGAGCTCGCTATTCAAATACTCAAGCCGATTTACGTTTTGCTTCTTCTCCTGAGTTTAATAAATCACCTGACTTTATTGATTCCGGAACTTTTAATGCTAATGATAGCTTAACTTATAATCTAGAGGCTTCATGGCGAAAAGGACCTCTGTGGCTTTCAGGTGAATATACAGAAAATAATATAGATTCATCAGAGAAAGGTTCTCCAACATTATCAGGTTATTACTTAAGTGCTGCTTTATCTCTTACAGGAGAGATGCGTAATTATAATAAGCGCAATGGTACTTTTGCTCCATTAGCCGTATCTCAATCTGTTGAGCAAGGTGGCATAGGGGCGTGGGAGTTAACTAGTCGTTGGTCTGTATTTGATGGAAATAGTGATCAATTAACCAGTGGTGATATCGATATTTTTTCAGTAGGTTTATTCTGGTGGTTAAATCCTAAATTCAACATTAGTGCTAATTACCGTTGGATGAATTTAGAGCGTTGTAGTTTCATTATAGATACTTGTGAATTTGAAAAAGGGAGTGCAAAAGGTAAAAGCAATGGCATTAACTTTAGGTTAATGCTGATGCTTTAATTTAACTTTTAGTGCCTTTATGATGATCATTTTTGTTAATTCGCTTTTACCCCTAAATTTGTGCAACAATAAATTTTACGATAAAAAAGGAAGTTTTATGACAGTCTTAATTAGATATTTGATTTGCCTAACGTTACTATCTTCTTTCACTTCAATCGCTAGTGAAAAGCCTAATATCATTTATCTTTTAGTGGATAACTGGGGGTGGGGGGATTTAAGTATCCAAGGCAGTACTATACAAACACCGAATATCGATGATTTTGCAAATGAAGGATTACGATTAACAAATTTCAACGTACAAAACCAATGTACACCAACACGCTCTGCCCTGCATACAGGTCGTTTGCCTATTAGAACAGGCAACCAAAAAGTGCCTGCACCTGGAGAGCCTGATGGTTTAGCTTATTGGGAGTATACACTACCAGAGTTACTTTCAGATGCTGGTTATCATACCTCTTTATTCGGTAAGTGGCATGTTGGAGCTAATATAAAAAAATTGCCAAATTATCAAGGTTATGATTACTTCTGGGGAACACAAGAAGGTACTAATGCCGCAGGTTATACTGTAACCCCTCAGTGGGATCCTACGGTAGCAACAACGCCTTATATTTATGAAGGGGTAAAAGGGCAAGATGCTAACTTTAGATAGTGATATCACGGAACGAGCAATTGCTAATATTAAAAAGCAAGCTAAAACTGGTAAACCATTTTTTAGCTATATTGGCTTTACTCATTTTCATCCTCCGTGGACAGTTCATGATAAATTTAGAAATGCCTCCAAAGCTGGTATTTATGCAGATACTCAAATGGAAGTTGATTACAATATAGGTAGAATATTAAAGGCAATTGACGATGTTGGAATTACCGATAATACCGTTGTGATATTAACGGGCGATAATGGTGCAGGAAACTTTCCACAAGGCAGTGCACTTGCTGCGGGTGAAGATGGTGGCGGTGGTTCAAATGGTCCTTGGCGTGGCGGTTTAAGTACCGCTTATGAAGGAGGATTAAGAACCCCTGCAATGATTCGTTACCCAAATAGAATAGAAGCAGGTCGAGTGTCAGATGAAATAGTAGGTGATATAGATATGTATACCACCATAGCTAGTTTTGCTGGTGCTGACCATTTAATCCCTACCGACAGACCAATTGATGGTGTTAACCAAGAAAGTTTCTTTTTAGGTAAACAAAAAAAGTCTAATCGTGATCATTTTATTGTCTTTGTCGGCGATGATTTATTTGCGATTAAATGGCGCAATATGAAAATGCATTTTATGGCGACAGAATCAACACATTCACCTGTTGTGAAAAAATTCACATTTCCACAATTATTTGATATCAAAAATGACCCTAAAGAAGCCTATGAATTATGGGGTAATAAAGGTTATACACATGCGTGGGTGATGGAACCGATAATGAAAAAAGTCGTTGAATTAAAGAAGAGTATGATTAGATACCCTAATATAAAACCTGGAGAAGAGTTTAAAGGTTACGACTAATAAAAACCTTTACAGCAATGTAAGGTTTTTTGGTCTTTAAAGAACAATTATTGAGCAACCATTTATATCTGATCAAAAGCGGCTTCTCGGTCGTGACAAGTTTAGTTTGGTAATGTGAATGGTTTTAGTTTTTGTTGATGCAAAATTTTTCCTCTAATCATGAAACACCTTCTGCTGTATCTCTACAACAATTATAGTGTGTCCTCGAAAATGGGGTAAGACCAGAGAGCTTACAGCAGGCATAGACTTGTATTTATCACGACAGAAAATTGAGTCTCCACTTCAGTATTAAATACTAATAAACTTAGTTCAGATTAATAATTACATCGATAGTTCTTCCGACAAAGTTACTCAGAATTAGATAATGAAATTATTCTAAGTGTTCACCTTGAACTTTACAAAATCAATAGTTCAAATTTGATTTAGAACACCGAAAGCGACGTTCGGCTAATGTCAGTTCACTCTGTTTTTGTATCTTAGAGAGTTCATCCCTTTCTCGCTTTGGTTAACAAACCGAGATAGGCATTAATGCTATTTTCATTGATAAGGCTTTATTATAAATTGACACATCTTGTCTGAAATCCCTGATTTACAAGAGCCTTCGATCATGCCTTTGCAAGCATCAGGCATGCTTTTGATTGTACTTATCAATAAATCTCTCGGCATGTTTGGATTGTCTTTTTGTGCACCCGAAATAGAGTCGTTACGGCATACCTCATAAGCAGATTGTATTACTGAGTCATTAGAAATTTTTACTAATGGTAGTAAAATAGGAGCACTGCTATGAATGTTGTTCTTAGGTTGGCTGTTGTAGTGATCAAATACAAGTATGACGACAACTATCGTTAGCATGAGGAATATTTTAGTTAAACTACTCATTTTATTTAAACCTTTTGTCCAGTTGATTGTTAATTTGCAATTTTTGGCTCAATTCTATTTTCTGATCGGCTAGATTTATACTGCTAATTTTTGCGAGCGGCATTGTTTTCATCTGTATTTTCGTAATGCATGAGATCGTACTCTGCATATGAAAGTACGCTTACTTATCCTAGACTCTTTCCTTCTTTATTGTTCACTATTATTACATCAACTATTACTTACGCGCAGCAAATATCTGTATCAAAATATGACTGACGTTTAATACTTATATGGAAAGAAAATGTAGTTTTATTGAGCTTTACTATCAATTCAAGAGATAATAAATAGGCCAGCATAGCGATCATAGAAGCTTTAAATCATAGCTGTAGCAACTCCAACAATACGGATATCTCCCTGATGTAGAATGCTCACTTTTACCACATTGTAGGTTAAATTATGAAGCTGAAAACACCCGTAGAATAGACCGTGATGTTGGATCACTTGTCGCTAGGTAAACCAAGGCTAACATCCGGTTTCGTATCTAAGTGAGCATAAACTTGCCTAATTTTGACGACTTATTGCTGTTTAATTGAGGCAGTACTAGTATTATGAGTAATATATTTAGTAAGTAGGATAAACAGAAAAATGATAATAACAAAAGCTGAATTGCTGGCCCTATGTGATACCTATTTAGGTTCGGGAGGAAAAACTGAATCCTGGCTTCAAGCACTCATTTTAGCGCTAGGAAACCAAACGGCGAAATCACTCATAGTAACCAATAGTAGCATTGAGCAAGTGTACGATTGTATTCAGCGATTGCAGCGTGGCATGACAAACTAGGTAAACACCTCGGTTAACTGGGATGTTACCCCTTACCGAAGCGTCCTGTACCATTAAATCAGATCATTATTAGGGCGTTAGGAATTTAGGACAATGTGCGGTATGAATTAACGATGAAAGAATCAGATTGGAAAGTATTCAATGATATCAAAGATAAAGCTATTGAAAAATACTGCACTTTAGCACTCGAAGAATCACAGGAAGTGATTTCTGATCAAAAAGAGCATGTTCATAATAGGTATCTTTTATTATATAAATTACTTCAAAATAGAAACAAGCAGATGGCTTTACTTTTTGATGGACATAGTAGATCAAAAGCGTGGTTACAACTTCTTGCAATTCGTAGTGAGGGGCTTGCCGATGAAACCTTGCTTTCTAAATTATCAGATGAATTTCGTAACGAGACTGATCCAAAGAAACGTGATTGGTAAAATACCATACAAGTCAACAAAGGATTAATTCTATCTCACAAAGGGGTACAAATCGAGATAGAAAAAACAGTAGTTTTGTCTAGTTTGTAGCAAGTATCGCTATCAGTATCTACAGATTCTAACCAAAGTAGCGGGAATGCGTCTAAGGTATCAATAACAACATCATTATCGTCATAGGTATCAGAAATATTAGCTATACCGTCAAGATTTGTATCTGTTGTTACTGTATTAAGCGAGAATACCTTAATCAATTATTTGCTAATGAAAACCAACGATTCCACAAATTTTCAATAAAACTGCCTTCCTTGGTATTGGATTATTCTAAGAATTTAATTACTGAAGAAACTATGGCTAATCTGCACTAGACGAAGATTGTGAATTGGAAAATTAGCGAGGAAATATGTTTAGCTGTAAACGAATCAATAGGACTGAATTTACTATTTTACAATTGCTCTGACGAGTTACTTCCCAAACTTGAATAATTATTCTGACATGTTATCTTTACTATAGATCATTACCCGTAAGGTTATAAAACTAATACGCTTATGATAAAAAGAAGTATGATATTTGGACTCAGTCTCGTAACCCTTGTCAACTCTATGCTTTTTTCTGCTAACAATCAGGCTGATGAACTAGATATTGAGTCTTTATTGAAGTTATCTTTAGAAGATTTGGTCAAGGTAAAGTTCATTACCGCATCTAAATTCGAAGAGCCTCTAAAGGATGTTCATGCAAGCGTTACAATTATTGATAAGAAGGAAATTGATCAGTTTGGCGGTCATAATTTATTTGAAATTCTAGAAAGAATCGTTTCCGTTAATAGTAATTTTGGCGTATTGACCAGTATTACAACGCGCGGCAGTAAGCCATGGACATCTCTCTATCAGCATTTAGGGCTAATTAACGGACGGCCTGTTGGTAATCTGACAGGTATACACGGTTTCTATACATCAATACCTCTATCGTCTATCGAGCGGATAGAATACATCAGAGGGCCTGGTTCGGTACTCTATGGCACCAATGCCTACCAAGGCGTGTTTAACATTATCACCAACAAAGCTGAGAATGATGGGTGGCAAGCACAACAAAAGTTGACTATAGGCAGCTTTGAAACTCAATCGTTTGATGCTAGCTACCGATACCGTAAAAATGATTTAGAAATTGGTTTAAATGTCTTATTGAGTGACGTTAAGGGATGGGATGCAAAGACTTTTGATCCGGTTGCCTCGCAGACTTATAGCCGCAAAGCCTTTCAAAAAGAACAGACCTTTCACTTCGAATTGACCTATAACGGCTTTTCTTTTAGTCATTACAACAGTAAACAGGAACGTTTTGCTAATTATTGGGATGCTCCCGAAGCCAACTATATCCCTTGGTCTAAGGTACACCCAGTGGAACTTACTAACCTTAGTTATGAATTAAAACTTAACCAAAACTGGGGGCTTGAGAGCCATTTTACCTGGAATAAAAAGGTCATGGAGTGGGATAGTGAGGGCGTTGCTGATGAGTTTATCATAATAAAATCTCCACTAGAAAGCAGACTATTTGAATTTAATCTATTTGGCCAATTGTCGGATCGTCGTACCCTTATTGCTGGTTTAACTCATGAGACTCGGATTATTTATGATGCTGCCACAATACCCGATGCAAACGAAAAATACGCCAGTTTATACTTTAAGTACCAGGAGCAATTAACCGATTCATTTTCTTACAGCCTTGGTGGTCAATATGTTACCTCTCTTGAACTTTGGGGAGGAACGAGCAATCAGTCTGACTTTGTGCCGCGTTTGGGTTTGGTTTATGACATTAACAATAAATGGTCAATCAAATTATTACATGGTCAGGCATATCGTCATCCGACAGCTGGCGAGCGTTCAATAGAAACTCCTGAAATACAAAGAGGGACGCCAGATCTGGAACCTGAAACGGTTACTAGCTCAGAAGCGCAATTATTTTACCAAACTAAGGGGAAACTTTTCACTCTGACTTATTATCAAAATGAAGAAAAGAATTTGATTTTACTGGTGCCATCTGACGATCCTCTTTATGCCTTGGAAAATAAAAATGTCGGTGAAATATCTTCGAAAGGCATTGAATTAGAATTAAAATATCAGATTAATAATAACTGGTACTTGGAGTTTTCATCAGCTTGGCAGAAAAATGAAGATGGGCAAGGAATTGAAAATATTAACTTAGCACCAAATAATTCATGGAAGCTGGGAATAGGTTACAGCACAGGTGCTTGGAATTTTGGTTTATATAATCTGCATTATTCGAAATATCACGACACCATCCTTTTTGATCCAAATAGAGAATTGGTTAATCCGCCCGCAAATGGATTTGATTGGCTGACTCTTAAAGCGTCAAAAGTGTTAAGGGACTTTGATAATGGAGCATATCTGGAGTTATCTTTCGAGATGAAAAATATACTGGATGAAGAGGTTTATCAGGCTAATGATACGCCGGTGTTTTATCCCATTAATACTTTACCTGGCAGGGAAGGGAGAAGTCTTTTTATGAATATAAATTATAACCTTTAATTTTTTTGTTAAGTTTAGATAAATATCATACAGCCGCTTAATGAAACGTTATTAAAATCAATTCTAATCTGCATGCAAAATATTGAATATAGCTTTGTTATTATGAATAGAACACGATTTCGGACAGTGGCACATAGTGAGATGGGCTTTGCGGCAAGTCTGTGCGCATTGTTGCCATTAAAGTTTACTTTACTAATGGAAGCTCCATTGTCTTAAAGCGGTCATTAGATTTTAATAAGCTTTTATGACAACTTCTTGCTAAAGCAGACGTTAGCTTTTGAGTTACTAACGCCATCTTTGAGCCAAAAATAGATTTTTTATTTATATGAAAGAGTAGATGCTGGTTGATTGTTTTTGCGTTAACAAAGAGCCCTTAAATAACTAATGCCAAGGGTAATCACTTCATTCATTGTCCATGACTTCAACTGTTTCTTATCAATAAATAGCACCAAATGGGTATGGTTACTCAATACCGCATACGCACAGACATCAATCGCAAAAACATCACATAACGGAGGTAGTTTATCTGAAAACCTTTAGTTGGCTAATTTATGCCTGTCCTTATTTGTTTTTTGTTCTTGCTCTATTTGTTTTTTTAACCTTTTTCTTTTTCTTGACTTGTTTAGGCGCTTTTGAAAACTCTTTATGGAAAGGCTGCTCTATAACCACAGGAATTACTTGCCCTATGCTCTTTTCAATATTATTTAATTGATTTACATCATTTTCTACAGCAAATGAAATGGCCATTCCACTTTTCCCTGCACGCGCAGTTCGTCCTATGCGGTGTATGTAGTTTCTTGGATCTTCAGGAAGGTTATAGTTAATGACTAAAGTAATATTATTGACATCAATGCCACGAGCAGCAACATCAGTAGCTACCAACACCCTTAAATTAGAATCTTTAAAGTTTTGTAGCGCTTCCTCTCTAACTGTTTGTGTTTTACCACTGTGCAGGCTAGCGGCTGTTATTGACTCTTTATCTAGTGCTTTAACAATGATGTCAGCGCCATACTTTGTTTTACAAAAGATGAGAACTTTTTCATAGTCAGATTTTTTCAGGATATTAAATAATAAAGGTATCTTATTCGATTTATCAAGATGATATACACTTTGATTAACCAGGTCGATAGTGACCGTTTCAGCAGTAATTTGAATTTTTGTTGGTTCAGTTAATATTTCTTCTGCAAGTATCTCTATTTCAGCGGGCATTGTAGCTGAAAACAGCAGTGTTTGTCGGCTCTTTGGCAGTTTAGATATGATGCTTTGAACATCTTTAAAAAAACCCATATCAAGCATTGTGTCTGCTTCATCTAACACAAACACCTCTAACGCTTTAAAATTGATATCGCCCGTTTCGATTAAATCCAATAACCTTCCAGGGGTGGCTACTAAAATATCAAGTCCAAGTGCGATAGAGTCAACTTGGCCCTGCCTTCCGACACCGCCATAAACAACTTTAGTTTTAAGCCCTAAACCATCAGAGTAGTCATCAATGTTTTGCATTATTTGCGAGGCAAGCTCTCTCGTGGGCGTTAGTATAAGCGAACGAGTGCTCTTCGCTTTGATATCGGTTTTATTTCGTCCAAAATTATTGATAATGGGCAATGAGAAGGCCGCAGTTTTTCCTGTTCCCGTTTGCGCTATACCAAGAAGATCATTGCCCTTAATAAGAACTGGAATACACTCTTTTTGGATCGAAGTGGGCTGTTTATAGCCCTTAAGCTTAACGCGCTCAATAATTGACTCTAAAAGTGAAAATGCTTTAAATTCTGACATGCTGGCCCAGTATTTCTTAATCAATGACTTACTATTCTAACAGAATGGTTTAACATATTTAAGATGGTAATAGTGACGGTTAGCCCTAACTCGGTAAGAGGCACTTAGCGAAATAGGTTTTATTACGAGTCTGTGCGAACTGTTGACCTAATAATCTGGAAAGTTAATGGTCTTTTTCGAGCTAATTACAGACGTCTACAATAAAACTTCAAATGTTCCGCAATATAGATTTATATCAGAACAATAGTCCCCTTGAGTTCAGTTGTACCTTATTTTACTAATTCTTTTTTAAAGTCTAAAATTTTAAAGTACTGAATGTTTTTTAATCATTGCCGATATAAAAGGTAAGCGTTAAAAATAGGAAATTATTATGATGCTATCAAAAATTAAAGTTACTCTCATATTGACTCTTTTAGTGGCTATTTTCCCGTCATTTACAACATTAGCGAATGCCGATTTTAAACAGGGCGAAATTGTCGTGCAGGGTAAGGTGTCGGCAATAGATGGCTTTAGCGTATTGCGATATTACCCTTATGCCAATATTACAGTGGTGCAGGTATCACCGGGTAAAGAGCTGCAAAAGTTGAAAACTATTCGTCAAAAAGGCAAAAATGCGCATGTAAATGTTAACGTAAGTAAATCGTCTGTACCAAACGATCCATTCATAAGTTATCAATGGCAATGGGCAAATATTAATGCTGAACAAGCATGGCAGCTAAATACGGGTGCCAATACCACGGTTGCGGTGTTAGATACTGGTATCGCCAGTGCACCAATCGATGGTGTCAACTGTTTAAGCTTACCCTATAACGTCTATAAAACCAGCGCCTTCCCCGAAGATGGAGATGGCCATGGCACCCATGTTTCAGGCACTATCGCACAAACGGCCAATAACAACGTTGGTGTAGTAGGCTTAGCTTATGATGCCTGTGTTATGCCCGTTAAAGTGTTAGATGACAGTGGTTCTGGCGGTATGGCAGAAATAGCCGAGGGCATCTATTACGCGGTAAATAATGGCGCTAACGTTATTAATATGAGCTTAGGCACCAATGCACGCTACAATATTACTTCTGATCCAGTGTTAGATGTTGCTTTAGATCACGCCTATAACAATAACGTAGTAGTAGTTGCAGCATCGGGCAACGACGGTAATCGGAAAAATTTAAGTTATCCCGCTAGTTACCCTAGTGTAATTTCAGTAGGCGCAACTGATTACAATAACAACGTATTGAGATATTCTAATAAAAGTAGTTTGCTCGACATAGTTGCCCCCGGTGGTGATGTGCAAGCCGACCGTAATGTTGATGGCTTCGGCGACGGTATTTTGCAAGAAACCAGAATAGACGGTACATGGGATTATTATTTCTTCCAAGGTACTTCTATGGCATCGCCCCATGTTGCAGCTCTTTCTGCGATGTTAATTAGCCATGGTACCGCGACCACACCTGATGAAGTCAAACAAGCACTTACCTATAGTGCTATTGATTTATACGAAAACGGCCATGATAAAACCTCGGGCTACGGTTTAATTAACAGCCTTGATGCGTTAAATTGGCAACAGGATAGTACTCCAACTCCGGGCGACGGATGTAGCGACAACGATGGTGACGGGATTTGTTATGAGGATGGTGATTGTGACGATAATAACGGCTCTGTATTTCCTGGTGCTAACGACAGACGCGGTAAAAAAGGCAGAGACGGCATCGATAACGACTGTAATGGGATTGTCGACGGTTAATATAAGTATTTAATGAAACGAGAAAAACTTACTACACCACAAAACCCTTCTTTTTGTTTCTATAAGGTGTTTACACTGCAGGATTTTTTACCATTGGAAGATCTTTTTTATAAGCTATATAGAATAAAAAAACTCTTAAATTAGACATGAATTAACAGATAAAACAGCTGAGGTATATTTCTTACTTCTAAGGCTAAAAAGGAGTACTTAGCACCATAGATTTTATATTTTAAAATTAACGAATTATCTTGATGTATGAATTTTGAACTAAAGGGGAGGTTACTTTCATGACTGGTTGTGATCAAACAGTTTCACCACAAAACAAAATCACTTTGATGAGGTGAAATCTATCTATTGCAATACAAGCTTTTTAATTGTCTACTAGAGTATCTCTATTAGTTAACGAATGATTTCGCTATAAATGTTTAAAAAAATCTCCTTTTTATTAGTATTAATATATTTTTCATCTAGTTATTTATTCAAAGCCAATGCGGAAGAACCCGATAACCAAATAATTAAGCTTTTGACCATTTATGTACCTGGCGCTGTAGGTGGCGGATATGACCACACGGCCAAAGTTTTTCGTAATGTTTTATTAGAAGAAAATCTTGTTGAAAAGGTTGAAATAATTCATATTATTGGTGCAGGAGGTACACTTGCATTAACCCATTTTATTCATAATGATTTTCAGAGTGAATACACAGTGTTATTAGGCGGGCGATCTATGATGGGAGCTGCTTTATATAACAATTCACAAGTTTCAATATTACAAACCACAGCCATTGCTAGGCTTAATGGTAAGCCACTCGCTATTGCAGTACCCATTGATTCACCCATCGATACTGTTGAAGATTTGTTTGACGGTATGCACACAGATATATCTTTAATCAAATGGATAGGGGGCTCAGCAGGTGCAGCTGATAATCTTTTTTTGAAAGATTTACTCAATATTATGAACTTAGATTTTGATGAGGTTAATTACCATCCTGTGCCAGGTGGTGGTAGTGCTGTATCTGACCAATTAATTTTAGGACGTTATACCGCAGCAATCAGTACTCTAGACGAGTTGCTAGACGCTTTTAGTGATGATTTGATAAGAATTATTGCCGTTACATCAAGTCAACGAGTGAACTATATTGATGCGCCTACGCTGACTGAAAAGGGTATTGAACTTAGCTTGTTAGATTGGCATGGTGTGTTTGTATCACAAAAAGTAGATGCATTAATTAAGCAGCGATTAAGCGATGTAATTACTCAGTTATCCAATAGTAGTAAATGGCAAAGTGTTCTGGAAAATAGACAATGGGAAAATAATTTTTTAACGGGCCAAGCGTTTGTTGATTTTGTCAAAAAAGAGCAGCTTACCTTATCTACTAAATTTCAGAAGCGGCCATCAAGTAAAGACGCTAAAGATAACTATAATGACCAGATTGAAAGTTTATTAAATAACCCCTACCGCTGGGCTATATATATCGCACTCGTGTGTTTTTTATTATTAATTACGCTTTTTATTTTAAAACGGCAAAGCATTAGCAGGGAAGTAAGACTACAAAATAATTTAAAGCGAGTAGAGTTAGAAAATCAACTTAATAAAGATAAACTAGCAGAAAAAATAAGTGGTATATCACAACATATTGAACAAGAGTTTGTGAAGTGGCAGTTAACCGCGACCGAAAAAGAAATAGCTTTAATGTTACTAAAAGGGCTTACTTTTAAAGATATTGCTAAAGCACGCTGCAAAAGTGAACGTACAGTAAGACAACAAGCAGGTGCTATTTATTCTAAATCTTCCTTGGCCAATCGTAGTGACTTGGCCGCTTATTTTCTAGAAGATTTTATGGCTCCTTAATCACAAATTCATTCTGGTACTAATCCACTGAATATAATAGCGCTTATCAACGAATTTAATCGAAGGGTGTTCATAAAAAAATAGGCAAGGCTTCTTATAATTACATAGAATTATGAGAAGCCTTGCCTACCATTAAAATTAAGCTAGTCGTTGTTATGATGTTTTCTTTTTTGTACATGTTTAATCACAGTCGAGAGTATCGATAGTGAAATGATAGCCAAAAAAGTCAAGGTTATAGGTCGAGTGAAGAAGATACTGAAATCTCCGGCAGAGATTGACATTGATCGGCGGAACTCCTGTTCAATTAATGGCCCTAAAACAACACCCAGTAATACGGGGGCAATAGGAAAATTAAAACGTCTTAGAGTAAAAGCCAATAAGCCTAAGATAAAAATAATAATGGTATCACTGATACTGCCTTTTAAGCTGTAGGCTCCTAAAATTGAAAAGACAATGACAGATGAATACAATAACCCTGACGGTACTTTGAGTAATTTAGACCACAAACCTACCAATGGAACATTAATAACAACCAATAAAATATTAGCAATATATAAGCTGGCGATTAAGCCCCAGACTAGATCACCACTATTTTGAAAGAGTAAAGGTCCAGGCTGTAAACCATACATTTGAAAGGCAACTAACATCACCGCTGTAGTGGCTGAGCCAGGAATACCTAATGCTAATAATGGGACCATGCTACCCCCTGCGGCAGCATTGTTTGAAGCTTCTGGTGCTGCAACACCTTCAACGGCACCATGGCCAAACTTTTCAGGATGCTTAGAAACCTTCTTTTCAATGCCATAAGCCATGAATGCTGCGATTGTGCCGCCAGAGCCTGGTAATATTCCGGCAAAAAAGCCAATAATTGTACCTCGACACCATGCAAATGCTGATCGTACCCATTCAGCTGGACTCATACCTAATTTACTTTGTGTGGTATCAAACTGACTATTGTCCTTATTCTCTTGACCAGACAATACCCAGAGGCTTTCACCAACAGCAAATAAACCTATACCGGCCAAAACAATATTAATACCACTATATAGCTCTGGCAAGCCAAAGGTTAATCGCGCTGTACCCGTCTGCATGTCTATGCCTATCATGGCTATAGTTATACCTAAAAAGGTCGAAAATAATGACTTAGTTAAGGAAGAACCACCAATAGTGGCTACCAACACAAGGGCAAGTAACATTAAGGAAAAGTACTCTGGTGGGCCAAAAAACAATGACAATTCAACTAAAGCAGGGGCAATTAGCATTAACATTAACGTAGCGAAAGTTCCGCCAATAAACGAACCGATAATCGCCGTAAGCAATGCTGTACCTGCCCGTCCCTTTTTAGCTAACGGATGACCGTCGAAGGTAGTAACCACCGATGAAGAACAGCCCGGGGTATTAACTAAAATAGCTGTCATAGCGCCCCCGTACATAGCGCCATAATAAATACCGCCAAACATAATGAAGGCAGAGATAGGCTCCATGCCAAAAGTAATCGGTAATAACAATGAAATAGCGACAGCAGGTCCTAAGCCCGGTAAAACACCAACAGCAGTGCCTAGTAACACACCAATCATACCGTACATTAAATTTTCAGGGGTACCTGCAATGCCAAAACCATTGGCAATATTGGTAAAAATATCAGTAAATGAGTCCATAATAAAAGCCTTGGTTAAGGAACGATAACGTTCAGAAAATGTTCAAAAATAATGGTAATTAAAGCGGTCAATATCAAGCCAACAATAATGTCGCGCTTAATCGATTTTGAACCCAATATTTTTGAGGTGACAGGGATAAAAATTGGGGTAACATAAATAAAGCCTAGGTACGCTAAGCCAAGCAAATATAAAGCAATGGTTATGCTGGAAAGGTAAAATTTACGTAAATTTGTTGGTGCGTTTTCGTTATCTATTTGAGCAGCTATTTTAGACGCTGATTGGCGATTTTTGATAAAGTTAATCAACAGAAACAGGCTGCAAATAAGCAAACCACCTCCTGCAATTGAAGGGAAAAAGAAAGGGCCAATATAAGCGTATCCTTCTCCTCCAGAGCCGAGCCCACCAAGCGCAACAATATGCTGGGTTTGCTTACTATCAGCAATGATGAATTGAGTAAACTCATCACCGGTTAAAAAGCTGTCTTGCCAGTTATTACGCTTGACGATGTCTTGCCAAGTAGAAGAGTTTCTGGCTTTGGTGATTAACTCAATAAGGTATTGTCTTTGTTCTTCGCTAATGTTGGGAGCAGCAACAATCGCCCGCCAATTCTGAAAAACAACATCAAGACCAAGTTCAACAAAGGTAGCAATATCAGGATGAACAACCCGAGTAGCCGAAGATACCCCTAATAAACGTACACGTTTAGCGTCAACGACACCGCCCCATTCAGAGTAACCAGAAACACCAGCGCTAACTTGTCCTCCCATCAAAGCTGCAGTTGCTTCACCACCACCCGTGTAGGCAACATAATTAATGTCTTGTGGATTAACGCCTAATTTACTCGCTAATAGATTAATAAATAAATGATCAGCACCACCTGCTGACCCCCCGCCCCAGATCATTGCTTTTGGGTTAGCTTTAAATGCTTGTATTAACTCTTCCAAGTTTTGATAAGGAGAGTCGTAAGGTACGCCGATGGCTTGAAATTCACCGGTTAATCGGGCAATAGGTGTAGTAGACTGTAAGCTAAACTCACTATTATGCATAATAGTGGCGCCTGTCATGCCAAAGCCTGTGACCATCAATTTATACGGATTAGCATCGAAAGTAGAAACAAGCTCTGCCAGCGCTATAATGCCACCAGCACCGCCTTTATTAACGACTTCTATTGAAACGGGAGAGTACTTTTCTTGAATTATCGATCTTTGCAAGAAACGACCAAGTTGATCCCATCCCCCGCCAGGGTTTGAAGGAACGGTTATTACTAAAGGATATTCAGGTTGCCATGCAGCCGTAGTTTGTTCTGTTGAATCGGCATGACTTATCAAGGGTAATAAAACTACCCAGCTTAGCAGTGTATTTAAAAGACTTTTTTTGATTATTTTAATGCTCAAAACGTCACCTATTTTGTGTTATAAGTCGTATGCATAAATTGGCTTTGTGGTGTTCAACCAATGAGGTTTACTTTTAGGTTTTGTCGTTATAGTTTTTTGTAACGAAATCACCCCAAGTTAACCTTTTATATACCGTAAACTAATGAATGCTTTTTAAGTATTTTACGGATTATAAAGTAGAGGGTTTTTAGTCAACTTACATCAGGCAATAGACTTATTTTAGGAAAAAAAACAAGATTCAGCCTATATAGTCAAATGACGGATAAGGCTTTTTTTACTTTATAAGTGCTTGTTATTTTTAATGTAAATCTCTTTGAGTCTTTTGACGGATAGTTAAACTCATGAATTTGGTTATGGTAAGTGCAATGGTATTAACTATGTATATCAGACAACGAAAAAACAGACTAACTAAAACATTACAACGCAAACAATAATAATAAACACCATTTACTGGAGTAAAATATTATGTCAAATAATAAGCAACAATTTGTTAAGAAGATATTTAAAAAGACCGCTATCGCAATGGCATGCGCAAGTGTCACTTCATTAGCTATAGCAGCTGAAGCACAAACTGAAACACAAACTGAAGCACAAACTAATGGTCAAAGTGTTGAAAGAATACTGATTACAGGCTCTAATATCAGACGAAATCGTGATATCGAAACCCCCTCTCCAATTGAAACTGTTGATCTGGAAGCAATAGAATCTGCAGGTATAGGTCAAATGCAAGACCTGATTAAAATGGTTCCTGCAATGGCAGGCTCTGATTTAGCAGGTGGCCGAGAAGCGCAAGGAACATCTCAGTTTAGTTTACGGGGATTAGGGGTTGCAGGTACATTAACGTTAATTAATGGACGCCGAGCAGGGCTTTCACCTATTTCAACTTCACAAGGTTTCTTTTTTACTGATATTAACCAATATCCAACCAATATGATTGAAAGTGTTGAAGTGCTCAAAGATGGCGCGTCAGCTACTTATGGTTCTGATGCTGTTGGTGGTGTGGTTAATATAATCACACGTAAAAACTTTGAAGGGGTAGAGATTGGTGGTGAATACCGCGAAAATGAAGTAAACCCTGCACAAAGTTTAAATATGGCTCTCGGTCATAAGTTAGACAAAGGCCATTTCTCAATGTTTGTTAACTATTACGAGCAAGACGGCGGTGCCCGTGGTGAGTATGATTGGTTAGTTAAACGTTCTAAAGGTGATTCTTTTAATCCATCAGAGAACCAGTACGACTCTTCGACTGGTGCAGGTAGATACTCTTTAGCAACTCCAAACCCTAATGATCCGACAAGCTATTTACGATCTTCTGGTGAAGTTGCTGACCCGTATTGTGGGCAACCAGCCGCAGCTACAGGCATTACTCAAACTTTTGTTGATGGTAATAACTGTCGATACATTTTCTTAAATCAACGTGCGTTAATCGGTTCAGAAAGCCGTTTGCAAGCATTTGCTCAGTTTGATTATGAAATCTCGGATGATACAACTGTTTTTGCGGAAATGAGTTATTCAAGCAATGAGGTAAACGACATTATTGGTGGTGCACCTCTAGATGTTCGTACTGATGATGGCGGATTTTATGTACCAAGTGACCACCCGTTTAACTATTTTGTAAATGATGGTAGTGATGGCATTGTCTGGGATGAAGCAGCTGTTGCTGCAGATCCTTCAGCAGCCGTTGACGTTATTTTCAGAGGTCGCCCATTAACAAATAATGATGGTGATTATGGGGAAGATGTCGAGAAAAATTTTGAAAACAACCGTATCGTGATGGGCTTCGATACTTTTTTAAATGACAATTGGAACTTATATGGTTCATACATGTATGCTCATTCATTAATGACGGATGTATTGCCACGTAATTACAATGGTATTAAATTTAGGGAGGCTATTGGTAGTGGTCGTTGGAACCCATTCTCAATTGGTTGGGCAGATCCTACTGCGACCTCTGTTAAAGATGGTGTGACAACGGCTGGTAATGACGTTTATGGTCCATACACCGAAAGTGATTTAGGACAATTTGCAAGTTACCGTACTTTTGTTCGTGAATCCAATCAACAAGCGATCGAGTTAACATTAAGTGGTATGTTGTTTGAACTTAATGGTTTAGAAGTTGTTGGTGCATTTGGCGTACAATATCGTTCCATGGAATATACCGAAATTGCTGATAGTGCGCAGGTTTTTCTACAAGGTGGTTATGAAGACTATGTATTTTCAATTAACGGTGCTACACAAGATACAATTGCTGTATATGGTGAAGTTATTGTGCCTGTTACCGAAGATTTAGAAGTTCAGGTAGCTCTTCGTTACGAAGATTATGGTGATGGTGAAGGCGGTGATACTACTGATCCAAAAATTGGCGTTCGTTGGCAAGCAACGGACATGGTGCAATTAAGAGGCTCTTATGGAACCTCATTCCAAGCACCTTCGGTAAGAAACATTGCTGGCGCAGGTGGTGGTGGTTCATTTGCAGATCCAATTACCCAAGATGTTTTTAATGGTGGACAGGGGTCTCCATGTGATCCAGATATTAATGATACCTTTAATATTACCACAACAACCTTAGGTGGTGAGTTGAAACCTCAAACAGCGACTAACTTTAACTTAGGTATTGTGTTAACTGACGATGAATCTTTTACAGTTTCTGCCGATTACTGGAACTATGATTATGAAGACTTAATCGGTCCAGGCCAATCAGCAGCATCAATTCTAGCTGATGAATGTAGTGCTAGTGCTTATCACCCTGATGAACGTGTAACTCGTGATGCAACGGGTCAAGCTACTTCTATTGTTAATGCCTTCACTAACCTTGGTGGTGTAACTGCTGACGGTATTGATTTAACTGCTAACTACGGTATCGATAACGTATTAGGTGGCGAGTTAGTATTTAATACTAGTATTACTTATATCAATAGCTATGACATAGATAGCGGTGACGGTAGTGGCAAATTTAATGGTGCTAACAATCGTAACTCATCATTTGGTCAATTAGGCTCGGTTCCTGATACTCGAGTGAATTTTGGGTTTGATTGGAAAAATGAACAACACAGCGTTAGCTTTTACGTTCGCCATATAGGCGGTTATGAAGATCGTACACCAAATAATGATTATGATTCTATTGACTCTTTTACTGTTTTCGATACTCAATATTCATTTGATACGAGTGGCTTGATTGGTGAAGGAACAACAAACCTTTCTATCGGGGTAAATAACCTTACCGATGAAGAGCCACCAGCGATAGACCGTAACAGTGCTAACGGCCGTAGGGCATTTGATAGCTTAGTACATGATCCTCGAGGCAGAACGGTATATGCAAGATTTAAGCATAGCTTTTAGTTAATTCATTTAGGTAACAGCTTTAATTCGCTTTTAAAATAGTCACTGTTTTAAAAGCGTTTTCGCTATATATTTAAAAAAAGATTTTATTATTGCATAAGTTTCTATGGCGTTGTGGGAGCACATAGAAACTTAGATAGTATTACTATTTAACTAAAAGTGAGTGGCCAGACTCACCGAGCCATTACAATTATATCATGCAGAGAATTTTATCTATTATTCTGCTGAGCTATCGGTGAATTGCTTTTCAAGCCAATCAACACAATAAACAATCATTTCCTCATAGTGCGCCATGGCGCAATGATCGTCATTTTCATAAAGCTTAAGCTCCCCTATGTTAACTCTATTTGCTAGGGTGACAGAGTCACTTGTTGGAATAAGCGTATCCTTATCACCATTTACAACGAGTATAGGTATTGTGATCTTTTTGAAAATTTCGCCATCATTGCTATTGAATGACAATGATTTAAGAGTTTTAACTAAAGAAATAAATGAATCTGCACCTAATACTTTTTTCATTGCTTTGATGATGACTTCAGGACGGATACCTGCTTTATCAAACAGTAGTGGCGCACCATTAACTACACTGGCCTTTATTCTATTGTCAAAGGCAGGCATTCTTGCACTCCAATGAGCACCAAAACTTAAGCCAAACATAGAAATTTTATTTTCATCAATATTTTCATGTGCGACTAAATAATCAATTACAGCTGAATATATTTTGTGAGAATCTAACGATAGTGGTGTTTTATATTCATAGGTACCAGGCATTTCCATAACAAACATTGCTAAATTTCGTTGATCAATCTTAAGATCAACCATCGGAGCTACTAACTCTGGAGAAGTTCCTTCTAAGCCATTAGTTGTTAATATTACAGGGTACTTCTTAGTTTTATCGGGAATTAATAAGTAACCCGTAATGTTTTCACCATTAACGGACAATTCAATTTTTTCCCAGCGGTTATTCCAAAGAGGAAGCATTTTCTCAAATAAGTTTTTTGCTTTAGCATGTGTTGCTAGTCGTAGAGGCGTGGTTCCGGGGAATGCACCAGCAGAATAAAAGGCAATGGCTTTTTTACGTTCTTTCCATGCATTATTTATGTCACCACTTTCAATTAAATGTAGTGCTTTTTTCTCGTGTTGTTCTGCAAAACTTCCCCAGTAATTACACCAATAGTTTTCATCGAATGAATTACAATTAGATAGTTTTTTGGCAACATCTTCGGGAGATACTCCTGCAAAGTTTGCATAACGTAAGAGAAATAGTTTTGGTAGAAAAAACTTAACGCCAGTAAATTTTGCGACAAGGTTCGTAGCACCAGTTAAATTACACAGTAGATAAATTATACTTTTAAAAAAAGATAGCATAAAAATTCCTATTATTTTGGATTTACTAAAAGCGCTTGATACCTAAATAATGAGGTATCAAGCGTTTAATAGAGAGGATTAAAAGTTATAATCAAACGTGATACCGAAGGTTCTGGGCGCTTTGTAAGTAGTAGCATTTTGGCTGAAAAGGCCAACGTCAGGGGAAAAAGCGGTACTTGCAACTTCGTCAGTTAGGTTTCTGCCCCACAAAGTAACACCCCATACCTCATCTTCAGAAAGATAGCTAATTTGAGCGTTATAACTGCCGGTTGTTGTTCTTATTGAAACTGGATCAGCAGTAAATGTTTGAGTTACATCACCACGGCCACGGTAATCAGCACGGGTTGTAATTATCGCACCGCTTTCTAGCCATAAATCGTGAGATAAAGCAATGGTAGCTGTCCAGTCTGGCGTACCTTGAACAGGCTTACCGATAACATCTTCAGCATTACCAATGCCTGCATCATAAGTTGTATACTCATGGTCATAATCTGACGCTACAAATTGTAGTTGAATGTCTTCAGTAAGTAATGCCAATATTTCAACTTCAACCCCTTTAATTGAAGCTTCACCTACGTTGTTGGTAATATTACCGCCTGATGGTAGAAAGAAGTCACCATGTATATCATCATAACTTGAGTCAAATGAAGTGATATTGAAACGCAAACGATCTTCAAGCAAATCCATTTTGGCACCAATTTCAATGGTTACTACGGTTTCTTCATCAAATGCAGTATTGGCAAGTTCCACATTAGATGCTTCATCATTGAATCCACCACTTTTAAAACCTGATCCCCATGAAGCATAACCCATAATGTGATCGGTAAATTGATGAGTTAAGGATACTTTTCCAGAAATTGCCGACCAAGTCTCTTCTGGTGTAGCTATGACAGGTTGAGATGGATCGTCAACAAATATGCCTGCAAGTAATCCAGTGGCGGCATGATAAAAATCGTATTCTTTTTTATCATAACTATAACGCGCGCCTACGAGCAATTTGGTTTGTTCGGTAAAATCATAAGTTAATTCAGTGAATACGCCAACACTATTCGTTGTATTGGTGGCTGCTAAAGTTTGGTATGTACCAGTAATAGCTGGTAGAGCCTCTTTAACTTCATTACGTTCATGCTCTTCATGCAAGTAAAAAAGACCTAATTGCCATTCTAATATTGCTCCTTTACCTGCGTTATCAATTCTTAGTTCTTGTGAGAATGTTTGCGCATCGTTTTTAGAGTTCTCAATAACCAGATCATCTGGCGTTCCGAATAGATCAACTCTTGCTGTGTTTTCACCATTTCTAAAGCTTGATAAAGAAAACAGGTTAAATGAATCGAATTGTTTTTGTACTTCAACGCTCGACCCCCAAATTTTTAGTTGGTAGTCAGCGTCACTGTTAACAACATTAAATGGGTCATCACTCACTTCTGTATAACTTGCTACTGGACCAAAGCCCGGTATTGATGTAACTAATGGTTCACCATAATTAGTGTTTTTCCGCGCTAACGGGTGATCATTTTGTAAATCAGAAGCATGTGCTTTAAATAGTACACTTAAACTATCATTTGGCTCATAAAGTACCTGTGCTTTAACGGCATACGATTTTTCATTATCTAAACTATCACCAGTGTTAGCGTCTTCATAATAACCATCTCGACTTTCATATATACCGCTTAAACGTCCGTAAACGGAGTCCGTTAATTCTCCATTTATAAAAGCTTCAAGAGAATTTAAATTATAATTACCGATATTAAGCGTAACTTTACCTTCATTATAATCTGATGGGCGGTTACCAATAAAGTGGATTACACCTGCAGTGGCATTTCGCCCATAAGTTGTGCCTTGAGGTCCACGAAGAACTTCAATTCGACCTATATCAAAGGTCTTGTTATTTTGCATAAAGCTACGAGAGATAACTTCGCCGTCTTCCATCACTAATACGCCAGTATCACTTGAAGCGCCACCGCCCCCGGAAGAAACACCACGAATACTTAGGCCGGAATTTTCTGGTGTTGCTGCGACGTACTCAGCACCAGGAGTAAAACCTAATACGTCTTGTGAGGTGGCCAAATTATTTGCTCGAATATCAGCAGTTTTCATAGTATTTACAGCAACGGGCACTTCTTGTAAGTTCTCCGCTACTTTTCGCGCTGTCACTACTATTGTTTCTAAAACAATCTTCTTTTCTTTAGTAACTTTTTGAGCTACTGCTCGAACTGCTTCTTCAGCAATTGACTGGTTTGTAACGGCTGCAAGTATTGCTATTGCTAGATATTTTTTTTTCATTGTGGTCCCCACTAATTAATTTATTAACAAAAGTTAAATTGGTACCTTTAAAGGTTTATTTTTTTGTAGAAGCAATCTTCACTTAAGATTTAATTTTATCACCTAGGCTTTTATCATTGTTCACATATAGTGCAAAAACATGTATATTTAGCGCAATACAATAAAGTTTTGAGTAGCTTAATCATGAGTGCAAATCACATTCGAGCCGCATTTCTATTGCCTTGTTTTGAGGTGATAGAGGAGTTAGGGCTTGATCCTAAAGCATTAATCGAATTAGTAGCGCTTTCAAATGATGTCTTTGATTCTCCAGAATCTCTTGTGCCGCTGAGTGCTGCTATTGATTTAGTTGAAATTGCTGCCAAAGAAACCAAGTGTCATCATTTAGGTTTATTGCTTGGCGCTCGAGTAAGTATTCAAAGTTTAGGTTTATTGGGCTTATTGCTTCGCTCAGCTTCAACATTTAAGGCTGCCATCAATGATATTATTAAGCATCTCACTTTGAATATGACAGGGTTAAAACGAAGCTTAACGGTTGATAGAGGTATTGCCATTTTATCTTCAGCTTACGATTCACCCCAAATAGCTCTATCGAGACAGGCACGTCAAATTAGTATCTCTTTAGGTTGGAATCTTATACAAAGTCTCTCAAGTGAGCGTTGGCAACCCATTTCCATTTCTTTTTCTTTTGCAGAGCCAGAAGATGCAGTTTTTTATCGTAAATTTTTTAAAACTCGTGTCTATTTTAATGCTGACTACGATGGTATTGCTTTTCATGAAGCAGATTTAAAGATTGAGTTAACTAGTCACGATGAATATTTACATCAAACTATTGCCTATCAAGTAGCAAAGATGAATGAAAATAAGCACAAAAATGATTTTGTTGAAGAAGTTAAATCTTATGTTGCTAAAAATCTAGAAATTGGCCTTTGTTCTGAGAATGAGGTTTTGAAATTTTTCCCTATGCAAAAAAGAACATTTCAAAATAGATTAAAAGAGCAGGGGACTAGTTATCAAAACATTCTTGATGATTTACGTTTTAAAAAAGCAGAATTATATTTAGGTGACTCTACATTGAAAATGTACCAAGTGGCTGATTTACTTTGCTACAAAAGTGGCGGAGCCTTTGCTTTTGCTTTTAATAAGCGCTACGGCATGAGTCCATCAAAATGGAAACATGCCCAGAAATAGTAAATGATGATGTATGATTTAGGTACTTGCAATAACACTGAAGTTAAAGGTTATTGATTCCATGACCTTCTCAATGGACTCAATATCTTCATTGCTCGTTATTTCAACAGCAACGCCAACACTGTCACTCTGCAACACTTGAATGTTGGCGTTGATATTGGCTACTTGAAACATGCTATCAATAACTCTCTGTATTGCTTTTAACCTCAATGCAGGTTTAAATATTTTTCCTACCGTAGTTACGGGTAAGCGCTCCATTATTTCAATATAAACCGGAATAGCTGCTCGTTCAGGTATATTTTTGCGAACAAATTCTTCTATTTCTCGAAGGTTTGCTGTGGCGCCAGACGTTAAAGTAATATAAGCACAAGGTAACTCTCCTGCATATGCGTCAGGCTGCCCAATAGCAGCAGCAGCGGTGACGCTTTCATATGACATTAATGTTTCTTCGATGCTTGAAGGATCAATATTGTGACCACTTCGGATAATTAGATCTTTTTCCCTGCCGGTTAACCAAATGAATCCATCTTCATCAATACGAGCAAGATCCCCTGTATTCAACCAATCATCAGACAGTAATGTTCCTTCATTGCTTTTGGTATTCAAATAACCAGGAAAAACATTATCTCCTTTGATTAGCAGTACACCAGTTTCATTGCATTCACATTCTCTTATGATGTTGCCTGAAGCGTCTAGTTTTGCCATCTTAATTTGTTGACTAGGTAAACAAAGGCCAATCGAGCCAACTTTTCTATTTCCTTCAAGTGGGTTTAAAGTACTGACACAGCAACCTTCAGTTAAGCCATAGCTTTCAAGTATTTTTGCGCCGGTTGTTTTTTCAAACGTTGTCATTAATTGTTGAGACAGTGGCGCTGCACCACAGATAACGAATTCCAAAGAGTTAATATCACCTTCTTCCATTGGGGACTCTAATAAGGCGGTTAATATTGTTGGAACACATGAAAAAAAGGTCGCTTGATGTTTTTTTACATACTGCCAAAAATTTCTTATAAGGTTAGGTGTTCTATAACCAGCTGAAGTTAGCAATACAATAGTATTACCTTTCATAAAAGAAGCTAACCCCGTTCCTACAACGGCATTAACGTGAAAAAGAGGAAGGCCAACAAGACAAACATCGCCAACATTACCAGGGTAAAATTTTATCAACCCCCAAGCATTCGCTATTTGATTAGCATGGGTTTGTTGGGCAACTTTAGGTGTTCCCGTTGTCCCTCCCGTGTGAAAATAGGCGGCAATATCATTAGGGGATATTGTTCTTGGCTTCTTTAAAACTAATTTATTTTGTTGCGCTAAAGCTACATCAAAACTCACAACAGAGACACCAATTTGACTACTGATATCGTCACTAATTTCAGTTAAGCCAACAATTAAAATAGTTTCTATTTGAGACGACTTTTTAACAACCTCAACAACTTTTCGCCAAAGCTCTGGATTTAATGCCGGAGCAAGCGTAACGAGTACAGTAGACTGTGCAGTTTCTATAATATCAAACATTTTATCAGATTCTAAAAAGGGGTTAATCGCATTAACAATACCAGCGGTTTCTGCTCCCCAAATAGTGAAATGTGTTTGAGGTAGATTGGGTAGTAAATATGAAACAATAGGTGGTTTATCTGTAAGCGATGAAAAAAGGTTGGCCGCTTGGGTTATTTTTTGAAAAAGCTCTCGGTAATTATAATTGTCTATAAGTGAATCTATTTCAGCTGTATGCTGAAAACATATTGCGTTAAGATTTTCATATTTATCTGCACTCCACTTAAACATTTCATAAGTAGTGGTAAATGGCGGTTTATCTTTAGTTAGTTCTTCTTTGATACTGATTTGATTTTTCGTGATATCTGAAAGCATTTTCATTCCTATACAAGCAAAGTCAATTCAGAAAGCTATTTCACTAAAATAGAACAAAGCTGTAAATCTGATTGCTGTGTTATAAAAAAAGGCGAGTAAAATTTATTGCTCGCCAAAAAGGGGGAATAGATTATTTCTGTTTATGAATATTTATCCTCTAGCAAATGATCGGTTATTAACTTTCTCTGTTTACGCCAAGCAGTATAAAAGCCATTGTTGCAGGCTTATTAGACTTATTTACCCAAGCATGGCGAGTACCATTTTGCACTACACAGTTACCGGTAGTGAGTAAACGTTCTTCACCATTATCAAGCTCTAAATATATTTCACCACTAATTACAATACCGTAGTCGATAGAGTTGGTGGTGTGCATGCCCGGATTTTCTGGCTCGAGATGCTCTATAAGGCCAGGTAGTTTAGTTTGCATTTCTGCTACAGCTTCTTCAGAAAAGTTAAATGGACTTTGACCATTAACTTGAGCAGGAAAAGTTATTACTCTAAATACGCTGCCATTCACTTCTGGAAAATAATTGTCAACTTGGTTTAGTTCTCCCTTATGAGGTACAACGCTTCCATTCTTAGTAGACCAAAGTTCAAACGTTTTAAAGCCAGGTAATAGATCTCCCTCTACTGGAATAACATCATTATTAGCCATAAAAATAGCATTACCTTGTTTATCATTCCCTGTAACAAATTGACGTATATTCATAACGAGTCTCTCTAAAATTAATTTAAATATATATGTGACTCTTACTTTATCAGTCGGCATATCTTTGCTATGGATTATTTGCGCATATATATGTATATATTGCGCAACGGTTATTAATGCCATATTTGAGCTACTTTATACGCTTGGTACTTCGCAATTTAGCTTCGCACAACTTTTATTTTCATGCTTATCAATAGCTATAGGTATAATTTTACTATCAAGCTTTGTGGTAAATAGCGTCATTGAATATACGAGCTTATTATCAACGGGTGTGACAAAGTAAGTTAAGATGAGTGTATTTACAGCTATAGTTTTTTCTTATTAAAAGTATAATAATTATATATTTTTACTATTGGTAAAGTGTTGCTACTGTATTATCAATTCATCCAAACAGTACTCGTTATTAAAAGAACCTTCTGAGTGTCATCATCATGATTGAAATAAAAACAGTCGCATATCATCGTGCAAGTTTTGCGTTAGCGTTAGGGTCTTTCCTCGTATTTTGTAACTTGTATATGTTCCAACCTATGTTGCCATTGATGGCTGAAAAGTTTAATGCCAGTGCAATTGAAATTAACTGGTTACTGGCGGCATGCACATTAACTTTAGCGCTTACTCTGGTGCCATGGGCTATTAGTTCAGAAATGGTTGGACGTCGTAACGTAATGTTGCTGAGTCTTTTCTTATTGCCGTTTGTTGGTATGGTAATGTTGCTAGCAGATTCATTGCTGATGTTAACGTTATTACGCGGGATAATGGGCATATCTCTTGCGGGATTTACAGCCGTTGCCGTGGCATATATGGCTGAAGAATTCACTTCAAGAGCCTTAATGGTTGGTGTCGGTAGCTATATTAGTGCGAATTCATTAGGAGGTATTACTGGGCGTTTATACGGCGGTTTTGTTACTGAGTATTGTGGGTGGGAAGTAGCTGTTATTGGTATGGCTTTTTGCAGTTTACTAGGTGCGCTAATAGTTAACCGACTATTACCCGAACAGCAGTATTTCACACAACAAAAAGGGCGGTATCGCACCCATATCCGAAATGTGGTTGGTCACTTAAAGCGGCGTATATTATGGTTAGCGATGACTATTGGTGGGCTTAATTTTGCGTTGTTCGTTAATCTATATACGGTAATGGGATTTCGTCTTGTCGCGCCGCCATATTCATTGTCCATCAGCTTAACGTCGATGATTTTTCTGTGTTATCTCAGCGGTACTATTTCGGCAAAACTAAGTGGTCGCTGGAGCCAAGTTTGCAACCCGGTCAATGGAATGATTTTAGGGACAACGGTGAGTGCGATAGGCATGTGGATCGCCGTTTACGATTCTTTGTACACAATGATTATTGGTCTCATGTTTATTAGTTCTGGCGCCTTTTTTACACACTCACTTGCGTATGCATGGGTAAGTCAAAAAGCGAATACAGCTAAAGCAACAGCAACTGCGTTATACCTTGTGCACTATTACGTGGGAGGTGGTTTAGGTGGTTTTTACTTAGTTGCATGTTGGCAATATGGAGCATGGCATGGGGTTCTTGCTGGTGGAATGATACTCTATGGTTTAATTTATTTGTTGTGTTGGAGTTTACATCGCTGTACGTCTTCACAATCGAAAGAAGATGAAATAGCAGTGTTAAATAAAATGCCATAACAAGAACGTTCCACTAATAAGTTAATTGTCAGAGAGTTTCGACCCCCAATAGTCTGAAAATAGTGTTAAGTAGGTAATAATTCTGTTGTTTACTTTGACAAATAACGGCTAGAAAAATTTTTGCATTTGATTGATGATAGATCTGCTATTCAACTTTAAGCATTGAAACAATCCACTGTTGGAGTGCATCGTCATTGTAGCGTGGATGCCACGCTGCAATAACATCAAATGAATCTGGAGATTGTTAGAGTTAAATTTCAATTAAATCTAACTCTTTAACTAGCTAACTTATTTAGGTTTATCGATACTTGTACCAGCAATAAGCAACCAGTAACGGCAAGCCCCAAACCAATGCCCATCCAGATACCTTGTAAATGAAATGTCTGCATTAAATACCAAGCGGCTGGTAAGCCCGCCAGTAAGTAACCAACGCCAGTGATCAGAGCAGGACCAAACACAATTTTCATACCGCGTAAGATACTTAACCCCGTTAATTGCCAAGCATCAACTACAAAACATGCCGCTGCAACTAGCATCAAACCAGGTAAAATATTCACCAGTTCACCAAATAAAGCATCACCTGGCTTAGCAAACCACTGCGACAACCATTCTGGGTTAATGCTAAATAATAAACCTATCAACGCACTTGATGCGGTAGCTAAGGTCAGGCCATGCCGTGCGATATTAACAATAGACTGCTTGTCTTGACCACTTCCGTATTGATTACTCACTAATATTGAGGTTGCCTGAGCAAAGCCATAAGAAATACACCAGGAAAAACTTAAAATCTGCAAGGCAATTTGGTGAGCGGCAAGTGATACCACTCCTAAAGTACCAGCCATCAAGGCAGCTCCAGAAATTAATCCAAACTCAGTCATCGTTGCCAAGGCAACAGATACTCCCATCAATATTAAAGGTTTAATGATGACAAGTTCATATTTAAAGCCTTTAGCCCATGGCTTGTAGGGTGAAAATTGTGGCTGACGAAATAACCACACCCCGTAACATACGGCCATTAACCAAGCGGCTAATGAGGTTCCATAACCAATACCAACAATGCCAAAATCCAGCACAAACGCTAAGACATAGCTAAAAAGAATATTCAGTATTACAGTGATAACCGAAGCCCATAACACCGAGCGAGGAGACCCAAATGCTACCGCTAGTCCACGAAATACTACGATCAACAAGTTTGGTAGCATTGACCACTTTAATGCATGCAAGTACAACATACTAAGATCAATGACTTCGGCTTGTTGCCCAACCATTAGCAACAAGGTCGGTAATAAATAAAATAACGGTAACAGAGCGATACTGATGAAAGTGGATAATAAAATTGCGCCTTGTATAATCCCTAAAATTTCACCCTTATTCTCAGTGTTGTTTTGTTTTTCACCATAAGCTATTGCCAGTAAGTTAGCGACCGATCCAATCAGGCTCATCACAACAAGGAAAATAAAACTAAAAACTGAACCAGCAAGACCCCCAGCAGCCATGGTAGTAACACCAATGCGCGCCATCATCCAAATATCCGAAAGTACCATTAATTGCGCGACTAATTGTGAAATGATTAAAGGTACTGCAAACTTAGCTAGATGCTTCACGGTTAGCCCCTTATATTTTGTGAAGTTATATCAATCCCATCAAATTAAATGAATGTTCACTAGTTTTCAAACGAGCAATATGCCAATCTGGGATGCATAAAACTCATGCCAGTTAATTGTTCCGAGAAATCCATGCAACGAAATTCACTCAAGCGCCATTATAATTTGCCTCATTCGTTAAATACTTTACGAGTATTTGAAGCTGCTGCCCGATATTTAAGTTTTACTCTTGCAGCAACTGAGCTTAATGTCACCCAAAGTGCGATTAGCCGACAAATAAGGCAACTTGAAGATAATCTTGGTTTTACCTTATTTAACCGTTTGCATCGGGCTTTGGAGTTGACCAGTGAAGGTCGTGAATTATCGATGTTACTATCGAGACAATTTGGTGAACTAAATCGGGCAATCTATCAATTAGCACCCTCGCTGCAAGGTGAGCTTAAAATTAAGGTGGAAACCAGTTTGGCAGCACGTTGGCTTGCTCCTCGACTACATAAATTCAGAAAACGCCACCCTAATTTGCACGTTAATTTAAGTCTGGCTTGGTTTGAAGCTGGCGTGAATATCAATCTGGAAAGTGGAGGTTATGATATTGCGATTTTTGGTGAAAAATATCCTGATTCTCGTTATGCCAATAATAGGTTGCGCTGCGAATATATGGCGCCGATTTACCATCCATCCTTATGTGAAAATCAACAAACTCTAACTGTTGCGCAAGCAATTGACAAAACACGCATCCATCCCACTCAAGACAGAGCTGACTGGCAACAATGGTTATCATTAACAGACAATAGTGATCTAAGTCTTGATAAAGGCATAATTTATAACAGTTTAGACTTGGCTATTATTGCAGCCAAGTCTGGCGAAGGCGTAGCAATGATGGATTTGATGCTAATATTGGATGAACTGGAAAACACCGATTTATTGTTACCTGAACGCGTACATATTACCCAAAGCCCATGGCAGTATTACTACTATGTTGCACCTGAAGCTAATTCCATTGATGATATAAATGCATTTATTGACTGGTTATATGAAGAATTGAACCAAGATCAACAACGACTGTTTAAACTCACCAGCGAAAATGGTTGGCATATGACGAATGTACAAAATAACCTCTAGAGAATCTTATTTTCAATTCGGTGCAAGTGGTTTTAATTGATGGTAAATTAGCTAAAGACATTAGCCATGAAAAATGGCTATCTATTAATGATCAAGCTGGGATATAGTTGATTTACCGAATCAGGAAACAAGAAAAATGTTTCCTGACTATTTCAAAAGGAATAGTTGGCTACTCAAGTGATTAGTGCTTTTCGTCTGTGTCAGTAAGATAATAGCGGCCTAGAAAACCCTATGAAACGACTAAGTTCATATTAGGCTAAGATCTTAATGTTTATAGCACACTTGATGAAATACTAGTTTAAGACACATAAATCAATGTCCTTTCACTTTTATTTTACCTTTATTCGTTATGGCTCTCAAAACTGAAATGAAAGAGATTTTTACTATGAAGTACAGAGAAATAATATTTGTTTTTTTAATTTTTTATACTGGAATATCAAAAGCTGATACTACGAATATAAAAGATTTAAATCTGGCAAATGATTATTCTCAGGTTGACCTATATACTGGTACTAGTGAGAAGAGTATCACTGAAATTGCTAAGGTGTATCAAGCTTCTTTGGTTTATATTTTTGATAAACAGTTATTAATAAATAATCAAAAGAAAAATAAAAGTGAGCTGTTTGGCCAACCTTTTATTGATAATGTAAAACTTACATATAAAGGGATGTTCAATCAGTCATTTCCTCAAAGCACAAATAGGCATGTAGGTAATCTCTTAACTTTAATGATGCTCGTGATGGAAGATAATCGAACACTATTGCTTGATGATGGTATTAATTTCAAAGGTTTTATACCTGCAATATTTGCTTTTCAGCTTTCTCAAAAATTTAAAGAAAGAGGGTTCGGCTTAAACATAAAGTTTACTAACTTTGAAGAAAGAGTAAGAAATAAACTTAACTCCCCTGATTACTGGGAGGAAGGCGCTTTAGCAAAGCTTAAAGACGGAAGGGTAGATGAGGTCTTTGATGAGGGAGTTTCCTTTAAAGGGCAAGATGCTTATAGGTATATGAGAGCAGTTAAAATGTCTCCAATGTGTTTGAATTGTCATGGTATTCCCCAAGATAACCCTGCTAATAAGGGAGTGAGAAAAGAGCAATGGCACCTTAAAGATAAAACAGGATTTATTATGGAAGGGTGGACGTTAAATGAGTTAGGCGGTGGGATTAGTGTGGTTCTTTATAAGGGGAAGCATAATGTTTATAGAGAAAAATAAAATATTTATAGCCTCGTTTATTATGTTTTTCTTTATATCTAATACAAGTGCTACAGAGCTTAAAATTGCAATCACCCAATACCCTCCGCATGTGAATGTGATTAATGGTCAAATAAAAGGTCCTGTATTTCAATATTTGAATAATATCTTTAATACTAATTTTGAGCATATTACTTTTATACCAATGCCAAGCAGAAGAGCTATAAGAGAGCTAAACAAAGGAACGGTCGATCTTCTTTTTCCCTATGAGCATAAACAAAAGGGGGGAGAAACTATCGGTAACCCAATACTAAATGTTGTTCCTGGTATATGTTTTAAAAAAGATAAATTTATTCCTATATTAAGCGCTCCAGGAGCTCTTAATGATTTGAATATAGGAGTTCCACCCACTTTACCATTAGTACCAATATTTAGCCGTTCTTCTGTGAATATCAAAGTTATAGAGGGGAGTGATGTTTTAAACCGTGGAATACAGTTATTATTACTAGATCGACTGGATGGTTTTTATCACCCAAGCCCTATCAATGTTTACCATCATAGTAACCCTCTTGCAAAAAAAATTGCCTGTTCTCTTTTTTATGGTTATTCAGAGCCCGTTAATATTGCTCTTAGCCCTAAGTTATCCGCTGAAAAAAGTAAGCAGCTAAAAGCAGTATATAAATCAAAGATGAATGAGTTTCACTTTATTGATATATTAGCCTTCGAGATTCCTTAAGGTGTTTGTCAGGTTTCCCTAGATATACATATGGTTATGACTAATGAATTACACGAAGAAGGTTTGATTTGTGATCCTGTCGGTAAAGTCAATCTATCGTTTTGACAGGTGAAGGACTTAAGCAGCCTGAAGTGTTGTTTAGTAAAGTATTTGTAAAAAACAAATAATTGATTTTATTCTTATATCAACTTTTAAATGTGATTAAAGTCTTTATTACTTATGGCGCTGTGCGGCACGAAGCGTAATAGAATGATGTACTCTCTTTTTATCCGCTTCGTGCTGTCTAATGTCTCTAGTTTTCACTCGGTTAAATTAAGTTAAGTTAAGTAGAGTTAAGTTAATGTGACTCTTGAATTTAGGTTTGATAATTATTGAGAAAACCTTAGGTCAGGCTTAAATTAATTGACTCCTTTCGATTCAAAGAGGACCACCATTTTCCTTTAGTTCTCAGAATTAACTTGATTCAACTGAATAAAGAGCACTGGAGCTACAATTTCCTAGTTTATTAAAGCTTGCTTCGAGCTTCTTTCCTGTTTCAGCTTTCATCGCTTCTTCCTTCGCTGCCCAAGCGGCCATGTTAGGAAACGAATCTATGAAAATGAAATGTCCTGTTTTACCCACAATGGCCGTTGCAACATAACTTTGAACATCACCACCTTTCACGGATTTATTCACATAAGCCACCCATTTATTATTTAGTGCCTTTATCTCTTTAATCGTTTTTCCATCATTAACGGTACAGGTCCATACATGTTCAACTCTTGAATCTGCGAGTAAAGTATTACTAAATCCGAGAAGGAGTATTATGCTGAATGCTTTTACAAAGAATGATTTCATGATATTTCCTTATTTAAGTGTAATTTTCGATTATTTTCATTAAATTTGAAACTTACAACAGAGGCAGAACCCCTAGTTACATTAATAAAAGTAGGTCATTTTAAAGTAGATGCAAATTATTCATAGCAATAGAAAACCTTCTTCAGGTTACAATTAGTTAACGCCTTAAGTAATACATACATTTTTAAAAGGGCTAGGGCTATGAAGTCGAAGGCAATATTCTTAATTGATGTGCATTTTTATGAGACAGGATAGTGATTACATCCATTGCGACAAAAAACACAGCTATTTAGATCAACTATATCCGAACATTTGCGTTGTAAAACCGAACAAGTATTAAAATACTACCTTAAGTGAAATTTATAGTTGCTTGATATTTATATAAAAATATTTGTTTTGATAATTGGCATAGAACTTCCAATGAAGTAGTTATCACTCAATTTACTACTATTTTAAACAGGCTTAAGTTAGTCATGTTTATACAAGGAAATTTTATGAAAAATATTTTACTCGTGGCATTATCCCTAACTTTATTTTTCTCAATAGAGATAGAGGCTATAGAAGATAAAGGTTTGAGTAACGAACCATCAAAAAACTTTATTGCTTCACTACAGCAAAATCAATGGATTCATGGTTCACAAGACTGTAAAACTAATAAAGATCCAGCGATCGAAGTATTTCAATACGATGAATCAAGTTATGTACTGCGACAAAATAAATGCCTGAGCTATGAAGCTCCTTTCATCTATGTATTAATTGGCGATGAAAAAATACTTGTCGTTGATACAGGGGCAACAGAAAATGCTGATGAATTTCCACTCTATAAAACAATACAGTCTTTGAATCATAAGCATCCAACCCAAGGACAAAAAAGTGAGCGAGAGATACTGGTTATTCATTCACATAGCCATAGTGACCATTATGGCGCTGACTCTCAATTTACAGGTCAAGAAAATGTCACTGTGGTGGCAGCGAATAGCCTTGCAATCAATGAATTTTTTGATTTTAAAGAATGGCCTAATCAACAGACAAAACTTGAACTTGGTGGGCGCAGTATAACCATCATTCCAACGCCCGGACACCAAGAAGAAGCTATTTCGATTTATGATACACAAACAAAATGGCTGCTTACTGGGGATACATTCTATCCTGGTTATATCTATGTTAAAGATTGGAACGATTATAAGAATAGCATCTCTCGCTTGGTTTCATTTACTAACAACCATAAGGTAAGTGCTATATTGGGTGCACATATTGAAATGACCAACAGGGCAGGTGAGTATTATGAAGTAGGAACTATTTTTCAACCTGAAGAATCCTCTTTGTTATTAATGCCAATAGACTTAGTTACTTTGAACGAAAAACTTGACCAAACTGATGAGCCAGTCAAAATATCTTTAGATGGATTGATTGTTGAGCCTTTGGGGGCTCTGCCAAAATTAATAAGCAATATCGTCAGATGGTTTATTTAATAATAAGCGCTATTTGCTGAAGGAGTTAATAAGACTAAAGAGGAGTTTTATGATGCGGTTGATGCGTTATTGGAAAAACAACTGAAACAGAACTATGCGTCTATCTTGGTCACTTGCAAGACCTGCTTAGTGATTATGATTTTGAAGCGGCAGCTTCTTATTTAACTAAATTATTGGTTAAGGTAACTCAGAAGTAATGGATAATATAACCATGCTGGAAATAGCATTGTGACTTTCACCGTTAAACTCATTAACGAGGTCAGTTTGAAGATGAAAAGTTATTTATATTTAATAGTAAGATTCTGCTGATATTGAAACAGGTGATTTATCTATAACCTAGTAAAGGTTAAATAACTTTATGTTGTTTTATGCGGTAGACGTTCGTAACGTTAATGTTATTTTCTCCACCAATGTCGTTGTTACGTCTGTAGATATAGCTTGATTTATATTAGCCTTGCCTAATGTTTTGACTGGAGGTAGTCGGTTGGTGTAAGTCCTGTCCAATCTTTGAATGCTCGAGTAAAGGAACGGGGTTCACTGAAACCCAGTTGGTGTGCGATCTCAGAAACACTGAGCTTTTGTGATAGTAGTTTTTCGATGGCTAGATCCTGACGAATTTCATTTTTAATTTGTGGATAAGAGCTACCTTCACTTTTTAATTTTCGTCTGAGTGTCTGTGTGCTGACATTGAAACCTTCGGCTAGCAATGTGAACGGTGGGCATTGCAGAGCTTTAGTTTCCTGGTGCAGCAGCAAAGAGCGTATGCGAGCCCTATAGCTATTTTCTTCTCCTGGGATGGTGATTAGATCGGCCGGCGAGTGTTTGAGAAAAAGGGACAAGTCTCGTTGTGTGCGAATTGGAGAGTACTCCAAATATTCAGCGCTGAAACAGAGCTTGAGCACTGATCGATTGAAGTGGTGTTGGCAAGGAAATAGATATTTGAGTTCATTAGCATGCAGAGGTTTACCATAGGTAAAACATACCCGCTTAAGGGGGATCATTTTACCGATCACCCAGCTTGCAAAGCGGTGCCAAATTACTAGCCAGAACTCCTGATAGAAATGATCTGGATCTAGCTCAGGCCGGGAAAAGTAGATTTCAATTTCGACTAGATTATTCCCACGTACCAATTTCATCTGTATATCGTTGGTGAATAGGTTATAAAATAATATGCCCTGTGAAAGCACCGCTTCCAGTGATTTATAATAGAGTGCATGACGGCTCATTAGAGCAAAAACACCTTGTTTACATGGATGTTCGGTACACCCCATAAATTCATCGTTGAGTGTCGACCAAATTCGCTGCACCAGTCGTGTCATTTGGTCGCCATGGCTACGGGTATTCGGTTGGTTAAGAAGTGTTGAGTCTATTCCTATGTCGGCTAACAAGCGCTCAGTAGCATACCCTTTTCGTTCTGCACATCTTAGTGCTGCCTGTATATAGTGAATATCAACGGTAGCCATAGTTAAACTCTACTTTTCTGTTTTGCTTATTATGAGGTGATTACAGTGCTCATCATACTACACCATAATTAGTGGAATGTTTTGTGATTCTTATTGTAACTTTGTGTCATTTTATGACTGTTTGTTTTTTGTCATAGTTCAAAACGAATTATTTTAAGCTGCGCTAGAAAAACTAATATAGAGAAATAGTGGTTAATTTATTGATAACGCGAAAGTGCTAACCAGTAATAAACCGTTTGCTAACAACTTAGGCCGGGAAAGCTTTTCGATGTTAAGCAAGCTAAAGATTGAAATTATTTAATATCTAATATTATTTTTCATCATTCGGATGTCAGTTAATTGGCGTCTTTTAACCAAAGAGATAACAAACTATGAATTTGTCTTTAACCGAAGACCAAAACATGATCCAAGACATGGCTCGCAAATTTGCTCAGGCCGAATTGGCACCTGTTGCTGAAAAGCTTGACCAACATGGAGATCGTGAGCTTTTTCTATCTAACCTTCAGAAACTGGCCGAGTTGGGGTTTATGACTTTAAATGTTGATGAACGCTATGGTGGCAGCGAAGCTGGGACTGTAGTGTTCAGCCTAGCGATCACTGAGATAGCCAAGGCTTGTGCTTCCACTGCAGTGACCATGTCAGTAACTAATATGGTTGCCGAGGTGATACAAGCGGTTGCTTCGCAGGAACAGAAAAATAAGTACTTGCCTAAGCTCAGTAGTGGCGAATATTCTAGCGGTGGTTTCTGCTTGACCGAAACTACCGCAGGCTCTGATCCATCTAACATGAAGACCACTGCCGTATTGGAAGGTGAGGAATGGGTTATTAACGGAGCCAAGCAGTTTATCACTAGTGCTGAGTACGCAGGTGTTTTTGTGCTCTGGGCGGTTACAGATCTTAGTTTGCCTCTAGGTAAGGGGATTTCTTGTTTTTTGATCGAAAAAGACACACCAGGTCTTTCCATTTCCAAAGCGGAGAAAAAGATGGGTCAAAACGCCTCATGTACCAATGAGGTCGTTTTTGATGCTTGCCGTATTCCCAAGGATGCACTGATGGGTAAGCTAAACCAAGGCTTTAAGATTGCTGTCGGCGAGTTGGCAGGGGGAAGAATTGGTGTTGGCTCTCTCGCCCTTGGTATCGGTCAGGCAGCAATAGATTACGCTCGCATTTATATCAGTGAACGTGAACAATTCGGTCAACCTGTCATCAACTTTCAGGGCTTGCAGTGGATGCTAGCCGATACTTATACCGAATTAGAGGCGGCACGACTTCTATTGATGAATGCAGCTGATAAAAAGGACAAAAACCTGCCTTTCGGCAAAGAAGCGTCTATGGCTAAATTGTTCGCTTCAGAGAAAGCGAATAATGCCTGCTACACCGCATTGCAGCTCACCGGCGGCGCTGGTTACACCAAAGAGTTTCCGTTGGAACGTTATGCACGTGATGTACGTATAACCTCGATCTACGAGGGCACTAGTGAGATTCAACGGATCATTATTGCTCGAGAATTGCTAAATGAATTAGCAGCACACAAAGTATCAATGTCATGGTGATTGTACATAATATGAACACTAGTTTGAAATAATGAGGATTTAATATGAATGTAAAAAATAAAGTTGTAGTTGTTACCGGTGGTGCATCTGGACTGGGTCTAGTCACTTGTCAACAATTGGCTAAACAGGGAGCTAAGATTGTTGCCTTTGATTTGAATGAAAAAGCTGGTCATGCGTTAGTTGATGAACTTAAAGGGCAAGCAATCTTTGCTAAAGTGGACGTTACTAATGCTAGTTCGGTCGAAGCTGGAATATCGCTTGCAGTTGAAACTTTTGGAACGGTACACGTCTGTATTAATTGTGCCGGTATAGCGCCGGGTGGAAAAACAGTGGGACGAAATGGCGCTTTAGATCTAGATAAGTTTTCGCAGGTCATTAACATCAACTTAATTGGTACCTTCAATGTGCTACGTCTGGCTGCGGAGCAGATGGCTAAAAATGAACCAGGAGATGATGGCGAGCGAGGGGTGATCATCAACACTGCGTCTGTCGCTGCATTCGACGGTCAGATGGGTCAAGCTGCTTACAGTGCCAGTAAAGCTGGTGTCGCGGGGATGACTCTGCCAATCGCCCGAGATTTGGCTAAGCTAGGTATTCGCATTATGACCATAGCCCCAGGTATTTTTGATACGCCGATGATGATGAATATGAGTGATGATGTACGTGAGCCCTTAATCAAAATGGTGCAAAGTCCCAAACGTTTTGGTGACCCTGAGGAGTATGCATCTTTAGCGGTACACATTATCAATAACGGATACCTTAATGGTGAAGTGATCCGTCTTGATGGCGCTATTCGAATGGAATCTAAATAAGAAACGTCTAATTTGGGATTAATTACTCAGGTAAACTCCGTTTGGTGAAAGTTGTGATGATATTGTCGAAGTAAAGGGCTACTTCTAAAATATTTAAGCGCTTTGCTTGGCAATTATGAATATTAGGGGTAAAGTTTCCACATATATCAAAAACGAGTGCTTGGTATTTACCCTATTTATCTCAAAAGATTGTAAAGGCCACACCTGTCTTTTTTGTTAAGGTCTTTATATATTGTTTTGTATTAGCCTTTAATTCAGTCTACAGATCAGTAATAAATATAATGCTAACACTGTACCCAGCCATTGAACCTTTCAGCCATTATCATCTAGCCATGGCTAATAAAGTGCTGGCAAATAAAGGTGATGAAATAACTCATCAAATTTATGTAGAACAATGTGGAAATCCTTTAGGAATACCTGTGGTGTTTTTACATGGTGGACCTGGTTCTGGTTGTAGCGCATCACACCGATGTTATTTTGATCCACAACGCTACCATATCATTTTATTTGATCAACGAGGTTGTGGTCGTTCTCGTCCATATGGCTCCTTAAAACAAAACACCACGTTCGACCTTATTCAAGATATGGAAACTATACGACAACATGTTGGTGTTGAAAAATGGCTTGTTTTCGGTGGTTCATGGGGGGCAACACTTGGGGTTTATTATGCACAACACTTTCCAGCACATGTCTCAGGTTTAATATTACGAGGGATGTTTTTAGCCCGAGAGCAAGATATAGACTGGGTCTATAGTGCCAATGGTGCTGCTAAAATTTTTCCTGATGCTTGGTATCAATTGGTTAAAAATCTACCTTTAGCTCAGCAAACTAAGCCTTTATCTTTTTTTTATAAACAACTCACTAGTGATGATATCAAGGCATCAATGACGGCTTTTAATAATCTTCAACGCTGGGAAACACACCTTATTCGTTTGCAAGAGCCGATTGCATTTGTTGAAGGTACAATAAATGAAAGTGCAAAAACACCGTCAATTATTCAACTTTACTATTCAATTAATCAATGTTTCATTGCTAAAGAGCCTTTACTTGAAAACATAGATATTATCCGACATATACCAACAAAAATCATTCATGGTCGCTATGATATGGTGTGCCCACTCGAGCAAGCATGGCAATTAAAAACTCACTGGCCACAAGCAGATCTGACAATAGTTGAAATGGCTGGACATGTGGCAAGTGAACCAAAAATTATTGATGCCTTAGTTAAAGCAACCAATGCGTTTGCTTTTGAATCAACGTAATCAGCTTCCCTATTTTTCCTTCCCATCCTTTATCAGAAATGTGACATTACTGTAAAAATCAAAACATGAAATTAATTAACTAAATTCCATTCGGAAATTGGATAGCTCGGTCAGCCCTAACCAGATAAATTTGATTCATTCACACACCCGTAAAGTTATTGGAAAACATTATTGTAGTTACTAGCTATCATCGTAAGCTAATAACGATGTTCTAAAAACTTATAAGTTTTATCGTTAATAAGGTAAATATAATGAATAATCAAACAACTCCTGTCATATTATATGCATTAGTTAGTGCAATAATAATCGCGCTTTTTCATTATTTTGGAACTCAATTTTTTAACTCTCCTTTACACAGTGCTTTTGTCCTCGCAGCATTAAGCTTTTTGTTAATTTTTTTTACCACGAAACAAAAGCAAGTTAACTCAGATAACGAACCAGAAGAGCAACCCATTAATCAATTTACAAAAATTGGTGAAGCAATTGGCATCAAAGCCAGTGAATTGGCAATAAACTCAGCGGAAGTGAGTTTTTTTTTAGCGAAATTAAGTAAATCAATCGACAATTCTAGTGACGACGTCGATCGTCTTGCTACAGCGGCTGAGCAAATGTCAGTCAATAGCAAACAAATAAACGACAGTTCTGTTATGGCCTCACAACAAGCCAGTCAAGCAATGAGTGCTAGTACATCGAGTTCACAACAATTAAATGAGAATATAACTGTCGTTAATCAACTTAATGAATCAGTGAATAATGCTGCTGAAAAAATAAAATTACTAGAACAAAAAGCGTCTGAGATTCAAAGTATCACTGATGTAATAGACGGTATCTCTTCTCAAACTAATTTATTAGCATTAAATGCTGCTATTGAGGCAGCGAGAGCTGGCGAACAAGGCCGAGGTTTTGCTGTGGTCGCCGATGAAGTAAGAGCTTTAGCGGCAAAAACAGCCGATGCCACTACAAAAATTGGCGAAATGTTGAATCAAATTAATAATGAGACCAACGAAACTACAACGGTAATGAGCACAATTGTGCAACAAACAGATTGTGTCGTTAAAACTATGACCGACCTATCGCAATCATTCGCTAACATTGATCAGCTAATGGCTGATTCATCTGCAGCCAGTGATCACATTAGTCAGGCATTGCAAGAGCAAGACTTAGCGGCTGCTGAAATATCATCTTCAGTGGTCAATCTACATGATTTTCTTATTGATAAAACCAAAGAAACAGAAACAGTATCGAAGCAGGCAGAAACACTTTCCAATGGTACAGAATCCATATTTGTACACCTATCTGAATTTGATGGAGATACGTTAATTAATAGAATGTGTCATCAAGCAAACTTAGCAGCAACACAAATTAGCGGTTTATTTGAACAAAGTATTACTAACAATAAAATTTCACTACAACAGTTATTTAACTTTAACTACAGACCGACTGGGAATACAAAACCACAAAAATTCACCACTGACTTTGATAAATTTACTGATCAACACTTACCTACTATCCAAGAACCATTACTGCAAAACTTTACGGAAATGATTTATGCTGCAGCCGTTGATTTTAATGGCTACTTACCAACCCATAATAAATGTTTTTCTAAGCCCCTAACAGGGAACTATGAAATAGACATGATGCAAAGCCGTACCAAACGGATGTTTGATGATGCCACAAGCATACGTTGCTCTCAGCACACTGATAAATTTTTATTGCAAACCAATAGACGTGACACTGGTGAAATTATGCACGATCTTTCAGTACCCATTATTGTGCGAGGCAAACATTGGGGTTGTTTTAGGGTTGGTTTTAAGGCCAACTAAAATCATATATGTATAAATTTCTTCTTATCATCTCTAGTTAAACTAAACACCCATAGTCTAAAGATGGTGGGTTAAAAAACAGTAGACTGAAAATCCAACACTTAGGCTAAAGCCTATTACTTCACTTCAACGTTTTCGTTTGATTATCGCTCAAGCCTCTATAATTTGGGATAAAATTCGCTAACCGTTTCAGACCCTATCGTTAAATACTGCCGTTTTTCGAAATGCGTAGTTAATTAATTTTAATATTCGAAATAAAAAAATTAACTAATTAATACCCATTCGGAAATCGGATAGCTCGACTAGGCTTAACCAGATAAATTTAATCTACGTGAACTAAAAGAATTAAACGATAGAGGTTAGATATGGGGAAGTTGATGAGAAGTTATGTGTGCGGCGATGCTGATGAAGCACTTATATATGAGACAATAGGTAATTACTTTGACAATATTGTTGAACGTTTTCCAGATAATGACGCATTGATCATACCCTATCAAAACATTCACTGGTCTTATAAAAAATTTCAACAAGAGGTAAATCGTTTAGCGACAGGATTGCTTAACTTAGGTATTTCCAAAGGAGATCGTGTTGGTATATGGGGGCCTAATAGTGTTGAGTGGTGTTTAACGCAATTCGCTACAGCTAAAATTGGTGCCATTATGGTATGTATTAACCCAGCATATCGCGCTTATGAACTAGAGTACGCATTAAAAAAAGTTGATTGTAAGGCTATTATTACGGCAGAAAGTTTCAAGTCTAGTCAATATTTACACATGTTACAGGAAGTTTCGCCTGAGTTATCTTCTCAAGCGCCTGAATGTTTAAAGTTAACATCTTTTCCTCAATTAGAAATGATTATTCGTATGGGAAGAGATAAAACACCAGGAATGTTAAATTTTGATGATGTTTGTAACCGAGGCTCTCAAGAGGATTATCATCAATTGGCTAATCTAAAAAACATCTTGACGCCTGATGATGCTATTAATATTCAGTTCACCAGTGGTACAACTGGCACCCCAAAAGGAGCAACGTTAACACATTGTAATATTATAAATAACGCTTATTTATCGGCAAAAGCGATGCAGTTTGATGAAACGGATAAGCTGTGCATTCCTGTACCTTTATATCACTGTTTTGGTATGGTTTTAGGTACATTACTTTGTGTAACCACAGGATCTACAGCAGTTTTCCCTAGTCCTTCATTTGTTCCAAAGGAAACATTAAAAGCAATTGAGCAGCAAGGATGTACGGCTTTACATGGAGTACCGACCATGTTTATTACTGAACTTGAACTACCCAATTTCTCAGAATACAACCTTTCCAGTTTACGTACTGGGATCATGGCGGGTGCAAGCTGTCCGGAAGAAGTGATGAAACGTGTTATGCAGGATATGCATATGAAACATATCCTCATCGGTTATGGGCAAACAGAGGTGAGTCCATTAAATCATATTACCCGCCCTGATGATTCAGTTGTTCAACGTATTGAAACTGTTGGCCGCGTAGTCCCTCGAATTGAAGTAAAAATTGCTGATAGTGACGGTAGAGTAGTCACTGTTGGAGAAAAAGGGGAAATATGTACCCGTGGCTATTCAGTTATGTTGGGGTACTGGAATGACCAAGAAAAGACTAAAGAAACCATTGATGAAGCAGGGTGGTTACATTCTGGAGACATAGGGGTTATGGATGAAGAAGGTTACGTACGTGTTGTAGGGCGTACTAAAGATATGGTAATTCGAGGAGGAGAAAATATTTACCCTCGAGAGGTAGAAGAATTTTTATATACACATCCTAAAATTCAGGATGTTCAAGTATTTGGTATTCCAGACAATACTATGGGAGAGGAATTATGCGCATGGATAAAAGTACAAAGTGATGAGTACATGGAAGCTCCAGATGTAAAGGCATATTGTGATGGCAAGGTGGCGCATTTTAAAGTGCCTAAGCATATTAAATTTGTTGAAAATTACCCTATGACGGTCACTGGCAAGATTCAAAAATTTAAAATGAGAGAAGAGATGATCGCAGCTCTAGCAGAGTAGCAAATTTCGGAAAATGGATAGTCGAAACTAGTTATTACTGCTAGTATTTGATGTAGATCAATAATACTGCAATAATTAATTTTCGCCAGTTGTAAAGGTGGTTCAATATATGTTAGAGATGCAAGGTAGTTTAGCGGTAGATATTATGTCTACAGATATTGACGATCAGTCTCTAATGCTTGATGGCTGGGAGCAAAAATACACGCAGCTTGAAACTGGCTCATTTAAAGCAAAAGCATCCTCTTTGAATGTGTCGGCTTGCAACAATATCTTCCGAAAACAGACCAATCGACGAATGCATAAGAATTTTGTCACTCCAGGTAATTTAATAAGACTTGCTGTGGTATTACCTGGCAGTGATGTGTCTCTATTCCAAGGCCGAGAAATAATAGCGGGTGACTTATTTGTATTAAGGCCCGGTATTGAGCTGGAGTTAGTCTGTCATGGTAAGTTTGATGTTGCAGTAGTTGAACTGGAGTCAAATTTGAACTTTCCTTGCTTAGAAGATATAGATACCAACTCTTTGGGCGTTATAGATGTCTTGCCTAAGCGCGCAACGAGTGGTTTTTCTGATAAAATAAACGCAGCATTTTTACAGAGAAAAATGAATGTTGAATTGTTTTCTTCCATGTGTGCACCTGCGGTTCGCGCACTTTATTATAAAGATCCCATTGATAATAAAAATTGTATTGAAGATGTTGTAACTAAGGCAATACGCCTTGTTGAGCATTGTCTTGAAGATCTCGATGAACTACCAAAAATACCAGAAATTGCGACTCACTTAGGTGTTTCGGAGCGCGTACTAGAGTATGCGTTTGCTCGTAGGTATGGGGTTTCACCAATCCGATATTTTAAATTTATGCGTTTACACTGCGCGCGTCGGGAAATTCGAGTAGGAAAGCTAAGTGTAACGGAAGTCGCAATGAAGTGGGGCTTTAGCCATCTTGGCCGTTTTTCAGGAATTTACCGTGATACTTTTGGTGAATTGCCATCCCATACTAAATAATTTTCACCTCTTTTAAACATTCTTCTAGTGCTGAGATAGTAATCTTATTATTGCTGCATTAAACAAAACGGCTTTTCACCGTTTTGGCGAAATCTTATTGTTTTTTGTAACTCCTTTCTTATTTTATCCATTTTAAAATTGAATTGGTCTATTTCTATTTGTCAATTAAAACAAAGTGATAAGTTGTTATGTTCCTTTGCTCATGTCTGAAAAATATTAAATATTAAAAAATTTAACTTATTCGGGAAATGGATAGTTCTAGTTTATTAAAGTGTATAAATTGAACTTAATCCATCTGTAAGTATGCAGATTTATTACATAGCCAATCGATAACAATTTGTAAAAGTTTAGTCTGCGCAACTCCAAGCAGGAGAAAATAGATTGTTGAATTGCAAGCTTTTTGAAAGACCATCAAATAGTCGGCGGAAACGGAAGGTTTGACGTTGTTATTCACCAGGAGAGAAAATTATGAGTCAATATAAAATGTTAGTAGCAGGAATG
>MAAB01038298.1_pt1 | contig 51050 bp, 49 predicted proteins | sample 1115991 | NCBI WGS metagenome assembly MAAB01 (sample SAMN04961124, study PRJNA320927) | seawater metagenome | isolation source: sample BD02T18 sea water enriched with oil for 18 days | place: USA:Gulf of Mexico | collected 2013-07-27 | reverse complement strand
GGTCTTGTTGCCAGTAATATCGAGGTGAATTTGAAACTAGTTTATACCCATGCAAATAATTTTATCGTGTTAAATGCTAAAAATATTGTTGAGTCAGCCAGTATCAAAGTATTCTTGAAAAATGAATTCTCCACCGGCGCTGTAGGAGAATTGCCACCCGTTGATAACTGGCTGGAGCTCTGGGTTTTAGAAGATCTGCACTATGAGCGGGCGCAACAGCTCCTCGCTGTGTTTGATACTCAAGAACTTGCCGATTGGCAATGTGCGAAATGTGCTGAAACTAATGGGGCGGCATTCGATTTCTGCTGGAATTGTGCAGCAAGTAGTCACCATAGCATTACAGTATCATGAGCTTGTGCGAAATGAGGGTGGTGAAGTTATAGCAGGCATAGCGCTCTGGGTAATCAGAGCGAAAGGCCTGTTCTAGTTCTTGTCTTGATACTGGTTTTGAATTTCCAGAACAACAGATAAATTATCTTGCAGTAATTTGACTAAATCGGGATCAAAATGAGTGCCGGATTGTTCGTGGATTAAGGCCATGGTCTCCTCTACAGTCCAGGCATGTTTGTAACAGCGCTTAGAACACAGCGCATCAAAGACATCAGCAAGACCAGTAATACGCCCAAAAATATGAATATCAGTGCCGGATAGGCCTACAGGGTAGCCTGACCCATCCCATTTTTCATGGTGTTGCATGGCGATAATGGCACCGCTTTGAATAATAGGCCGCTTGGAGTCGCTTAAAACCTGAGCCCCTAATTCAGAATGGGTTTTCATTATTTCCCATTCTTCGGGAGTGTGTTTGCCCGGTTTGTTCAAAATAACGTCTGGAATGCCTACTTTGCCTATGTCATGTAGAGGAGAGGCGAGTTTTATAGCATAGACTTCATCATCTGATAAACCATATTTTTGCGCTAGCAGCTCGCATATTTTAGAAACTCGGATAATATGATTGCCCGTTTCCTTAGAGCGTGTTTCAACTGCACCACTGAGCATAGAAATAATTTCATTTTGTGTCTCTTCTACTTCTTGCCATAAGCGTAAATTTTCATGCGCTATGGCTATGTTTTGCACAAATAATTCAATTAAGTTCTTGGCATCTTCGGTAATTAGCTTATGGGAGTGTAAATATAACAAACTTTTGTGATTATCATCTGTGGTAAATGACACTATGACTTCATTGGGGTTGATGATGCTATAGCCGGACTCAGTGTTGTCTAGCCATTGATCGAGTACGGTCTTAGGAATGATATCCCCGGGCTCTTCGCCAACCAAACTTTGATACTCTCCGATAGCGGCGACAACTTTTACTTTGTGTCCTGTTTCCAGAGCTGCTATGCCGGTTGAGTTTACCAGTGCAGCATTAGGTTCTAAGTAGAGCAGGGAAGTGAGCTGAAACAGTGCCCCATTGGTAAATTCGTGTAAATATCTCTCTTTAAAAATATGTGCGGATGCTTTTATAACTCTCTTTAACTCAATTCTGTTTTGATTTAGCGCTGAGAGGTCACGGTAGGAGCGAATGCCAGAAATAACACTGGAAAATAATTTTTGTGAGGTGAGTTCTGTTTTGTTTTTATAATCGTTGATGTCGTAATCGACGATCACTTGTTTTTCTGGGGCTTGTCCAGGCTGACCGGTACGCAAAATAATACGTATCAGGGAGTTACTGAGGTCTTCTCGTATCCATTTGGTGACTTTTAATCCTTCGGTATCGGTTTCCATCACCACATCGAGCAATACAATGGCAATATCCTCCCGTGCAGAAAGGATATCTTTGGCTTCTTTTCCTGAAAGCGCAGATAAGAAATTTAGCTCCCGGCCTTCGAAACTGACATCATCCAGGGCGAAACGGGTAACATCGTGCACTGATTGTTCATCATCTACAATCAGTATGTTCCAAGGCGGTGATATGCTGTTAGTGTCATCAGTTTGATCAATCTCTACGTCATCAATCAAAAAATCATACATTTCAAAACTCCTAAACCTCTCTAATCGGGCCATGCTTAAACCCTAGTGCTGAGTCCCTTTTGCAGCCGGATTTTATAATACCACTAGAGTTAAATTAATCCTATGAGAACTATTACTATTAAACCTTGGTCAAAATTTCTAAGGGTAATATTAAAATTAATCAAACGTTTATGCCAGCCCTAAGCTAATCATAGTTGAGTTACGAAATGTTGCAAAATTTAATCTCAGCTCGTTTGTTTCTGGCTAAAAGATAGGCTTTAGTAAAACCGATCTCTATAGCATAAATGACGATTTACAGATGTTTCACTGGCGAGGCGAAATGCCTGCCTAGATGTCGTAGTGAACTATGTCTTGATGGAGATGGCTATAAAAATTTGATTTAAATGCGTTTAATCCAATTAATTAATCAAAAAGTATCTTTTCAATATTGACCGCAGACAAAAGGTGTATATAATTCACTTAGCTAGAAAATAAGTTCCATATTTATGTACCATTTCGATGTCCTGTTCTTCATGCTTCGTCATGATATTCATAAGTAATAGCAACATTTCCGGCCGAAAGCCTTAATATGTTATTAAGGTATAATTTACTCTTGAATTTAAAGGATTACATATGTCTACTACTACTGGTACTGTTAAATGGTTCAATGAAACTAAAGGTTTCGGTTTTATCGAGCAAGAATCAGGTCCAGACGTATTCGCTCACTTCAGCGCTATCGCTGGTGACGGATTCAAAACTCTAGCTGAAGGCCAAAAGGTCCAGTTCACAGTTACACAAGGCCAGAAAGGCCCTCAAGCTGAGAACATTGTTGCGCTATAATATAGCCTGCAAGTAACGCCCCATAGGGCGAATAAAGGGTGTGTTCCTCGGAATCCGCCCTTTTTTGTGTCTGTCATTTACTGCTATAGAATTATTAAGTACTTATTTCAGGGCATTGTCTCTGTGTTTAAGGCAACCCGGTACACAGCGACTATAATAAATCGTCGTCAGTGATAGCGTGAAATTGATCACAGGCATCGATTAGTGATTTAGCGGTAAGTTGAGGGACAGCATAAACTGCCGTGTTCACTTTGTGTATAGATGAAATCCTGTCCAATAATATTGCAAAGTCACCGTCTCCGGACAGCAGTACAACTTTATCGACAGTAGCGGCTGTTTCCAAAATGTCTATTGTAATGCCCACATCCCAATCCCCTTTGGCAGATCCGTCTGCGCGCTGGATATAAGGCTTTAGTTTTACCTGGAAGCCGATATGTTTCAAAGCCGTTTGAAATTTATGTTGACCGCTGTCGCCACTATCAATGGCATAGGCAATTGCTGTGATTATTTGTGCATTAGCGTTGATTGACTCCCAGAAGCGGCGATAGTTAAATTGACCCCTGTATGCCTGGCGGGTTGTGTAGTAAATGTTTTGCACATCGACAAAAATTGCAATTTTTTCCATGTCGGCCTGTAATGCTATAAAGGATTTAGTTGTACCCTGATGAGGGCGATCTCGAGAAAAGTATTCTCTACTGACAGATCTGTCAGTAGCTTGGCAATATACTATTTTTTTTGTGAAGAGAATATCAACAAATGAAAAATGCATTAAGTAGTAGTGCCATTGCGCGCATTGCAGCTAGTTTGGATCAATTGTTACCAGGATTTAGCTCAGAGCAGTTTAGGGTGCAGGCGCAGCAGGGGATAGATCAGCTTGAATTGAAGCAGCGGGTCGAGCACTTGATTGAAATAATGGCACAGCACCTTCCGCAAGATTTTAGTGAATGTGCAATGTTGTTATCCAAGGTAAAAGATGTATGGGTAACGGGCGACAAAAATGATCCTCTGCAATCTTTCGCCGCATGGCCGATAGTCGATTATGTTGCTAAGTATGGATTAGAGCATCCGGATATTTCATTGCCACTGCTTAAATATTTAACCGGGCTCTTTTCAGCGGAATTTGCCGTTCGTCCTTTCATTGTAAAATATCCGCAACTGTGTCAGCAATATTTTACTCAGTGGGTTGAAAGTGGAGATGAAAACGTACGCCGCTTGGTATCGGAGGGCACTCGACCAAAACTGCCATGGGGAATGCAATTGAGGTCATTTGTGAAATCTCCGCAAGTTAATATACCGCTATTGCAACGTTTAAAAGATGATCCTAGTTTGTATGTGCGACGCTCCGTTGCAAACCATTTAAACGACATCGCGAAAGATCACCCACAGCTAGTGATAGACACTTGTCAGCGCTGGCTTAAAGGGGCGTCTAGTGAAGTGCAGTGGATAATTAAGCACGCAACCAGGACGCTGGTTAAAAATGGTCACCCGGATGTATATCCGCTTTTGGGCTATACGAGTTTGCCACAGTGTAAAGTGACGAATTTGACGTTGTCGAACTCTGTAATACAGTTAGGTGAGGCAATCAACTTTTCTGTGACGGTTCAGTCCTGTGCAGATCAGCAGCAAGGTATGGTGTTGGATTTTGCACTGGCACTGGTCAAAGCCAATGGTCAGCAAAAAAATAAAGTATTTAAGTTTAAAAATTTGCAGTTAGCTGCGGGTGAGCAAGTGACCTTACACAAGCAGCACTATATCAAAGCGATAAGCACCCGGCGTTACTATTGCGGGATCCAGCGATTAATTATCTTGATAAATGGCGAGTCGGTCGCAGAGCAGGACTTTGAACTCTATATTGACTAGCCGTAGGGGCGTTAAAGCAAGGTTTGGAATTTAGCTGTTTAAATTCAGGGTAAAAAAAATACAACATGTTCCATGCTAATTGCCTGGTAGGGCCGCATAGCGATGAGGAAGGTTTAGCTCAGTTACAACTAAAGAGAGCATTGAAAACAGCTCGGGGAGCAGGTGAGTTAAGAGTGCTGCTCATTTGCTTTTTCCCCATGCTGTGGATTCGTTTATTGGCTGCTGCCCATTAGTGTGCGTGAATGGCCAGTTTCTTCTCCGCTCTGGAAATAGCGACAGTCACTATGTAGTTGAGGATCAGATAAAAACTTCCCGCCACTAAGATCGGCTCGAAGGGGCTGAAGTGATCGGAGGCGATTTCCTTATAGACTCCGGTCATATCCATAATAGTAATGGTGCTGGCCAGTGAGGTTGACTTAACCATTAAGATCACTTCATTTCCATAACCTGGCAATGCCTGGCGCATCGCCAATGGGAAAGTAATACGACGGAACAGTTGTAAGGTGCTCATACCGCAGGCTTTACCCGCCTCTATAAGTCCGATCGCCACCGATTGAATGCCACCGCGAATAATCTCACTGGTATAGGCGGCGGTATTCAATGTCAGCGATAAGATAGCGCAAAACCAGGGGTCTTTAAAAAATTGCCAGAGCCCAATAGTGTCCAGCTCTGCTCTGAATTGGCCCGATCCGTAATAGATCAAAAACATCTGGATCAGTAGCGGAGTGGATCTGAAAATATAGACAAAGACGTAAGCTGGCTTGTTAAGCGCGGAATACGGGCTGAGCCGGCCTAAAGCGACAATGACCGCCAGAAAGAAACCAAAAAATAACGACACAGAAACCAGTGCAATAGTGACAGGCAGTGCTGCAAAAATGGCTGGTATAGATTCGTTGACAATATCCCAATCCATATTACGCTCCCCTTACGCCACGGTTAGCCCATCTCTGTAGTGATAAGTAACCACGGTCAGAGAGTGAAGCTAAGATTAAAAATAAGATCAATCCGGCGAAGAAAAAGGTAAACGGCTGTTTTTCACTGCCGGCGCCAATTTGCGCGATGCGTACAATTTCTGCGAGACCGATAACGGAAATCAAAGAGGTTTCTTTTAAGGTTAGCTGCCAGACATTACCTAAACCAGGTAGGGCAAAGCGAGCGACTTGTGGTAGTAAGATGCGTCTAAAGCGGGTGCTGGTGTTCATGCCTATCGATTTTGCCGCTTCAATGGTTCCGACTGGCACTGCTAGAACCGCACCGCGGATCACTTCTGTTGAATATGCCCCCGAGCTCAAGCCGATGCACAATACACCCATAAAGAAGATAGGTAGCTCTATGTACTCATGGTAATTAAACACATCTTTGGCGATGGACATTAAAATACCATTGCCTCCGTAAAAGATCAGATAAATGATCAGTAGTTCTGGGATGCCGCGTACTACCGTGGTGTAGCCGTTGGCTAACATGCGTAATATTCGGTAGTTGCTGAGTTTCATGGTGGCAGCACCTGCGGCGAGCACTATGCCAAAGGCAAATGAGCAGGTTGCAACGGATATAGTGATTAAAGTAGCGTAAAAAAATTCATCGCCCCAGCCACTAGCTCCCCAGCTTAAGATTGTTAGATCCAAAGGAATACCTAATTTTTTGGTTTAGGAAAAATGTTGAAATTTAGTTTTACAGCGCTTGTTATTATAGTTTTTGCTCTAATACAAAAAAGCAGGACGGGTTGCCCTGTCCTGCTCTTGTGGTCAAAGTGTAAACTTATTTACTTGAAGCGTCAAAACCGAACCATTTAACAGCAAGTTTCGAAACAGTGCCGTCAGCGATGGCTGCATTTATAGCAACGCTGAATTTGTCAGCCAGCTCTTGGTTTTCTTTGCGAAGACCTAGACCAACGCCTTCACCAAATGGGCCTTCAGAGAATCCAGGGCCAATCGAGCGGAAATCTGCTCCTTCAGGCTTTTGGAAAAGAGGGTGCCAGTAGCTCTCAGCCGCAAAAGCGACATCGACACGACCAGATTGAAGGTCAAGATCTAGCTGCTCCTGAGTTTCGTAAGTACGGATAGTGGCGTCGCCCTTCATGTACTCTTTCAGGAAATTTAAGTGAATAGTGCCTTTTTGTACACCGATAGTCTTGCCGCTAAGAGCTGCTAAAGTAGCGTCCAGGCTAGTTTTTTCAGAAGCGTCTAAATCAGACAGTGAAATTTTGTCTGCAGAAACCTTAAAGTCAACCAGTGCAGAGTCTTTACCGACAACGAAAACTGCTGGGCTAGAGGCATATGAGCGTGAGAAAGTAATCTTTTTGCGGCGCTTGTCAGTAATAGACATGCCCGCCATGATTACGTCAAACTTACCTTGTTGCAGAGAGGGAATAATACCGTCCCAGGCTGTTTGCTCCATAGAGCACTCTAAGCGAGCGCGGGCGCAAAGCACTTGGTATAGATCAATTTCGAAGCCTTCAAGATGGCCGTCACTGTTAAGTGCATTCCACGGGGGGTAAGCACCTTCAGTAGCAATTCTTACAACATCGCCAGCTTGCGCTGCACCTGACATTAGAGTAACAGCCGTAAGGGCTGCTGTGGCTAGCAGTTTTTTCATGATAAGTATCCGCTCGGGTTATTTATTGTTATCAAATGTAGTTAAAAGGTTTCTATGTTATGGCATAGAGACTATTTAATACAAAATTATTGAAGTGCAATAGTACAATCATTCTGCCTGACCCGATACGGCATAAGTTGTCATATATTTCAATAATGCGACATTTTTTTAGACTATTGTGCGACTATTATCCGATTGATGCACCTAAGTATGGTAATCTCGGCGGCAAATCAGTTTTGTTTGGGTAATAGTAGGTCTTCATTTTCGCACTGAGATGAAAGGCTAATCTATGTATTCATCCTAATTAAAGAGACTCAAAGAGTCCCCTAAAAATTATAAGAGCCATTTTATGTCCCAGGCAAATTTTGCAATCAATGTTAAAAATATTCATAAAACCTTTGGTCGTTTGGAGGTATTAAAAGGTATAGACCTGCAGGCAGAGGCCGGTGAGGTTATCTCTATAATCGGCTCAAGTGGTTCAGGTAAAAGCACCTTTTTAAGGTGCATTAATATGCTGGAAAATCCCACTGAAGGTGAGGTTGAAATCACGGGTGAGCAGCTTAAATTAAAGCGCAATAAAACGGGTGATCTGGAAGCTGCTGATCCGAAGCAGCTAGAAGCCGTGCGCCAGCGCTTGGGGTTTGTTTTTCAGAATTTCAACTTGTGGCCACACATGACAGTGCTGGAAAATATTATTGAAGGCCCGATACTGGTACTGAAAAAAACCAGAGAAGAAGCGATAGGATACGCCGAAGAGCTAATGGAAAAAGTGGGTCTGACCGATAAGCGCGATGTGTACCCTAGCATGTTATCTGGTGGACAGCAGCAGCGTGTCTCTATTGCCCGAGCCCTGGCCATGGATCCCGAAGTGATGTTATTCGATGAGCCAACTTCAGCATTGGATCCGGAATTAGTAGGAGAAGTGTTGAAAGTAATGAGGGACCTTGCTGCAGAGGGGCGCACTATGTTGATAGTGACCCATGAAATGAAGTTTGCCCGTGAAGTGTCTAATAAGGTGATGTTTTTGCATCAAGGTAAAATAGAGGCCTTTGGCACCCCTGAAGAAGTGTTTGAGAATCCGACCTCAGAGCGCTGTAAAGAATTCATTTCATCGGTCTTTTAGTTAATTCAGCAGTTTCTTGTCACACGTACAGGAAACTGGCAAAGATATATTCTTTGTCCTTGTTTTTTGTATTACCCCGTAGATTTTAAAAGCAAATTTACGGGGCTGTTAGTCTCTTCCCAAGTATTTTACTTTTAGGTTTCTCTATGTCACATACCGTTGAACAAATTGCATTAAAATCCTCCAGTCCAGGCACTCAGCGTTTTCTCAAAGTGCATAAATTTAAAGCGGCAACGCCCGGCCCTAAAGTGTATATGCAAGCCGCTTTGCATGCCGATGAATGGCCAGGGCTGTTGACTTTGCAGCATCTGATAGCTGAGTTGATTGAGTTAGATAAGCGCAATCTGCTACGCGGGGAAATAGTCATAGTGCCTTATGCCAACCCTATTGGCATGGATCAGCGAATCAATGGTGTGGTTTTGGGGCGTCACTCATTTAGTGCTGAGGGTAATTTTAATCGACACTGGCCGGATTTTTCAGCAGTCACTAAAGGTTTGCTAGCAAAAGATCCGCAGAGCAGTGTTGAGCAGTACCGACAAGGGCTAAGAGAAGCGGTGGCCCTACTGCCAACGCATACTCCGCTGGCAGAGTTAAAAGCGACTTTGTTGGCTTTGTCTATTGATGCAGACATTGTGTTAGACCTGCACTGTGATTTACAGGCGCTGGTACACATCTATGCAAATTACCGGCAGCGCCAGGAGTCAGAGCTACTGGCACAATGTATGCGCTCTCCTATCGTCTTACTTGAAGATGAGCCGGGCGGCTCGCCATTTGACGCCGCACATATTTTGCCATGGATAGCCATTGAAAGTAGTGGTTGCCCTGTCAGCTGTTTTACGGCCACTGTTGAATTGCGCGGATTTGCCGATGTTGACGATGAGCTAGCTAAAGCGGATGCCCAGGGGTTGCTAAATTTCTTAACTGCCAGAGATATAGTGCAAGCACCCGCAAAAGATATGATCGAAACCAAAGTATTAACGACAGATCTTGAGGCTGTTGACTCAGTGCGGGCAACGGCAACGGGAATTCTTTGCTGGACAAAGCAGCTGGGTGAGTGGGTTGAAAAAGGGGAACTGATTGCGCAAGTGGTTAATCTGGAATCCGACACTCCTGCGCAGGGGCGTACTGCAATATACAGCAGGACCCAAGGAATGCTGTTTACCACGAATATTGCAAAGCTGGTTTGTGAGGGTGATAACGTGGGTAAAATAGCCGGAACGCAAGTGTTGAAGAATGAGGCTGGAGGGGGCTTGCTGTCGCTTTAAAACTGTGTTTGCCTAAAAGCTCGATTAACACTTCAGCTATAGCAACTTGCTATAGCTGAAGTTAATGTATCTACTTAATACGCTTGGCTTGTTCTATCGCATTGCCAATATAGTTATGCGGTGTCATTTGCTTAAGTGCATCTTTAGCGGCTTCAGGCATTTCCAGGGTATCGATAAAGTTCCTGATTGTCTCTTTGTTCATGTCCTGGCCGCGGGTCAATTCCTTTAGTTTTTCGTATGGCTTTTCAATGCCGTAGCGACGCATTACCGTTTGGATTGGCTCTGCCAGAATCTCCCAGGAATTTTCTAAATCGGCATCGATTGCCGACGCGTTCAACTCTAATTTGCTCAAGCCTTTAAGTGTAGATTGGTAGGCGATCATGCTGTAAGCCATGCCTACACCCATGTTGCGCAGTACTGTTGAGTCAGTGAGGTCACGCTGCCAGCGAGAAATGGGTAGTTTAGCCGCTAAATGCTGCATTACAGCATTGGCAATGCCCAAGTTGCCTTCAGAGTTTTCAAAGTCTATTGGATTAACTTTGTGTGGCATAGTAGAGGAGCCCACTTCGCCGGCGATGGTCTTTTGCTTGAAGTAGGCATTAGAAATATAGGCCCAGATATCGCGATCGAAATCGATGATGATAGTGTTGAAGCGACAAAAGGCATCAAACATTTCAGCGATGTAGTCGTGCGGCTCTATCTGTGTAGTGTAGGGATTGAAATCAAGACCCAAACTGGCAATAAAGCTCTTGGCGTGCTCTTCCCAGTCAACGTCAGGATAAGCGCTAATGTGAGCGTTATAGTTACCTACAGCGCCGTTAATTTTCCCTAAAAACTCAGTGTTTTTGAGTTGTTTAATCTGCCGGCTCAGACGATAGGCAACATTGGCCATCTCTTTGCCCACAGTGGTTGGAGAGGCCGTTTGACCGTGTGTTCTGGAGAGCATTGGCTGGGAGGCGAAATCTCTGCCCAGCTGGGCTATTTCACTTTGTAGTTGCTCGAGCATTGGCAGCATAACCGCCAGGCCGTCTTTAAGCATTAACGCGTGCGATAAGTTGTTGATGTCTTCAGAAGTACAGGCAAAATGCACGAATTCGTTGATGGCTTGCAGTTCTTGGTTGCCGGCAAACTTTTCCTTAATCATGTACTCAACCGCTTTTACATCGTGGTTGGTAGTGCGTTCAATCTCTTTTACTCGCAGCGCATCGGCTTCACTGAATTCATCGACAATATCGTTCAGCAGTTGATTGGTGGCGACGGAGAATTCTGGGACTTCTGTGATGAGTGGAGTATTAGCTAGTTTTTGTAACCATCTTATCTCCACAATAACTCGGTTTCGAATAAGTCCATACTCACTGAAGATTGGTCGTAAATCAGAGGTTTTGCTTCCGTAACGACCATCGATTGGTGATACTGCGGATAGAGCAGAAAGTTCCATGAATATTCTCGCTGTGTACAATTGATTAGAAAATTTGTGCGATATTATATATGAAATTACGTGCAGCGGGTATGCCAGTTTTGGAACTTGTGGCAGCTGTTTCAATCAGCGGCTGGATTGAGAAGCGTATAGGATGGAAATATAAACACTGATACCGTAAGTGGAGCCAGCTACAACAGTCTATTGTAGCTATGGTAGAAATTCAGTCATTAATCAGCGAAAGCTTATTTGGCGTCCAGTATCTTTTGCACACTCTGCCTTATTCTCGATTTAAAAAACAATAAGTGCCAGCGTCTGCCGCCCACTTGTCTCCATAAGATGGCTGCTCTGATTCCCGCTAACAATAATGCCCTTACTTTGGCTGCATTTTCTTTGTTTTGTAGATGTCTTGGGTCTCCTTGTACTTTAATGCGAAAGCTAAAAGTACTGATGGTGTCTTGGTAGAGACCATCTAATCCGGCGACCACGTTGGTGTGGGTGTAGTTGGCGCTCGCTGGCTCTGCATCAATGCTCTCATTGGCATAGTACTTGAGCGCTTTATCGCTGAGGTTTTCCAGCCGCTGGGACATTAGCGAGAGCATGTTCTGATTTTTGGCCAGCTTTTGCTGCAGCATGATCATTGCTAATACGTAGTTAGTGATATGGTTGGTGTTATTGTTGCGGCGTTTATCAACAATATCGGTTAACGTGCGTAAACCTAAACCAAGGTTATGCGCTAAGAATTGTTGTCCGCCAAATACCGCTTCAGTATTGTCAGGGCTCATTTCAAATAAGCTATTGATAGATGTCTCAAAGCTGCTCTGTGAGATCATGCCTTTGTTGGCAATTTGGTCGACTAGAGAGGCGGCTTGAAACATAGCGGCGACCGCAATCGCTTGTTCATCTTGGCTTCTGGACATTAATGGTTTGTCTCATTGTCTGTTAGTGTTAAATACTGCTCTAAGGGAAAATGCTATTTCCCGGTTGCCTCAATGACTCCGCCGCCTAGGCAAATATCATCTTGATAAAGTACCACTGATTGTCCGGCGGTAATGGCACGCTGTGGCTGGGCAAAATTAATCAAATAATTACCTTGGTCATCCAAGGTGAGAGTACAGTCCTGATCTTCCTGGCGATAGCGCACTTTGGCTTTGCAGTTAAAAGGTGTGGATGGGGGCTGACCATTAATCCAGAAAATATCACTGGCACTGAGCCAATGGGTAAACAGTAAGTCGTGTTGTTTGCCTTGCACTGCAATCAATAAATTTTTATCTAAATCTTTGCCGGCGACATACCAAGGTTCTTCCGGGTAGTTCTTCAAGCCGCCTATCAACAAACCCTGGCGCTGACCAATAGTGTAATACATAAGGCCTGAGTGATCGCCAATCACTTCATTTTTTTCGGTGATAATTTTCCCCGGCTGAGCCGGTAGGTACTGTTGTAAGAAATCTTTAAAGCGGCGCTCGCCAATGAAACAGATGCCGGTGCTGTCTTTTTTATTGTGGGTGATCAGGTCGTGCTGTTCTGCCAGTACCCGAACAGCGGGTTTGAGCAACTCTCCGACCGGGAATAAGGTTTTGGCAAGCTCCAGTTCGCCTACCTGGTGTAAAAAATAGCTCTGGTCTTTATTGGTATCCAGGCCTTTTTGCATTTGCACGCTGACGGATCCATCCGCGTTACTGATAAGCTTGCGCCTCACATAGTGGCCGGTGGCGATAAAATCAGCGCCAAGTTCCAGTGCATACTCAAGGAAAGCTTTAAATTTTATTTCTCTGTTACAGAGAATGTCGGGGTTAGGGGTGCGCCCGGCTTTATATTCTTCCAGAAAATGTTCGAACACATTGTCCCAATATTCGGCGGCGAAATTGGCCTTGTGCAGTTTAATCTGTAATTTGTCGCAGACAGCCTGAGCATCCGCCAGATCTTCAATAGCCGTACAGTAATCTGTACCATCATCTTCGTCCCAGTTCTTCATGAACAGGCCTTCGACCTGATATCCCTGCTGTATTAACAGCAGTGCTGATACTGAGGAATCTACTCCGCCTGACATACCGACTATAACTTTAGTATTTGAATTATCTATCTGGGTGCTCATTTAGCTGTATTCTACTCTGCAAAAGGGAAGGATTAGCGGGGGACTGGCTGTGATCAAAAACATTACAACTGTGTCATTTATTACTGACCAGAGAATCCACCGCAATCAAATAGGCTGTATAGTATCCCTTTTGTAGCTTTAGCTAAAGGAAGCTTTACAATCTATGTCAGGAAAATTTCAACAAATTAAGAAAAGTATTAGATTAAACGTCCTATTAACCTTTGGAAGTTCGAATGTCAGAAAACTTAATAAAAATTCAAACTGATGATTTTGATTTAACAGCATTAAATACTTGGTTACAGCAAAGTGAAAACAGCTATGGTGCGCTGGTTACTTTTACCGGTGTGGTTCGAGATAGCATAGCGGGAGATTTGCAGCAATTATTTTTAGAACACTATCCCGGTATGACAGAGAAGTGCTTGTTAAACATTGTGGAGCGTGCCCGACAGCGTTGGGATTTGGGGCGTGTAGCCGTAGTGCATAGGGTGGGGGAGCTGACAAAAAATGAAAATATTGTATTTGTCGGGGTCATTAGTGCACATAGAGTTGAAGCTTTTCAGGCTACTCAATTTATTATGGACTACCTGAAGAAGGAGGCACCTTTTTGGAAAAAAGAGTTAACCGATCAATCCAGAGCATGGGTTGAGCAGAAACAGTCAGATTTAGACGCAGCAGGCCAGTGGGATAAACAAGGAGAATAGGGAACACGCGAGAGAGATCGCTACGTTCCCCGTCTCCTGTTGCAAGCTAGCGTTTGGCGAGTACTTCTTTTAGTTTAGCGTGCATGTCCAGCAGGCAATCTTCTGTCTGCTGCCAGTCAATACAACCATCTGTTATAGATACCCCGTACCTAAGATCTGTAGGGTCTGTTGTCATAGGCTGGTTACCAAAGCCGATATTAGATTCTATCATCAGGCCAACAATTGACTTGTTACCTTCAATAATCTGATTGACAACGTTTTGTGCCACTAAAGGTTGAATCGCCGGGTCTTTTGAAGAGTTTTCATGTGAGCAATCCACCATGATATTAGCTTTAAGTCCCGCGCTTTCAAGCGCCTTTTCAGATCTGTCAATGTTAACTGAATCGTAGTTGGGTTTGCCGCCACCACCTCTGAGAACTAAATGCCCGTATTGATTACCTTTAGTCTTAATGATGGACACTTCACCGCCAGCGTTGATACCGAGAAAGCTATGGGAGTGGCTCATTGACTTAAGTGCGTTAGTGGCCACGGCCAATCCGCCATCTGTGCCATTTTTAAAGCCCACTGCACAGGAGAGGCCCGAGGACATTTCTCTGTGAGTTTGCGATTCAGTTGTGCGGGCACCTATTGCAGACCAGGAAATAAGATCTTGCAGATATTGTGGTGAAATTGGGTCTAGTGCCTCTGTCGCTAACGGCAGGCCTAAGTTGGATAAATCCAGTAGGAGCTTACGGGCAGTGAATAAACCCTCTTCTATTTGAAAAGAATCATTCAAATGCGGGTCGTTGATCAATCCTTTCCAACCTACAGTGGTTCTGGGCTTTTCAAAATAGACACGCATTACCACATAAATAGAATCTTCGATTTTAGCTGACAGTGCTTTTAAGCGCTTTGCATAATCCATGGCTGCGTCTACGTCGTGAATAGAGCAGGGGCCTATCACGACAAAAATACGCTTGTCGCTGCCATCCAAGATGTTGCGAATGATTTGACGGCCTTCAGTGACAGTGTCTTTTGCTGCATTGGAAAGCGGTAGTTTATCTTTTAATCCCTGGGGAGTTATAAGTACCGAAAAGTTTTCGACATTTAAGTTATCTACTTGATCATTATTCATTGATATGTACTTCCTGCACGGGTGTTGCCATTGCTCTGGCTCAGTTCTAATTGGTGTAACCTTTTTACCATAAAAAATCAGCGGGTATAAGTAGACTAAAGGGGATATTCAATGCTTTGCCAAAAAAAAACAGTATTTGTCGTTAAACCCCAATGTTTTCATGGTCTCAGGGGCTGTTTGTCAGTTGTAATAACAACTATTTTTTTGAAAAAATAGCCGTCATAGAAACAGACAATCACTGTAAAATATCGAATCTGAAAATTAAATAGAACTAGCGCTAGAGATTGTAGTCAATAAGCTGCACAGTAATGTCTAGCTGTTGATTTTTCGGTAACTAATTACCTCGGAGTAGTGATTTGTTCAGTATTGGGTTCGATAAAATAAAAAACTGTTTAGTGTTGCTAGTGGCATTAACGTTTGTGACAAGTGTTAACGCAGGGCTGTTCGGCAAGGCCAAAGCAACAGATCCTCGACCTGTTGAAGAGGTTTTTGTATTACAAACTGAGGCTTTAGCAGACAACCAACTACTACTGCGTTGGGATGTTCTTCCCGACTACTATCTCTACGATCAGCGTATGAAATTTACTGCAGGTGATGGCGTCACTATCACTGAAATTAGTCGCAGTGAGACAAAAGCAAAAGATGATCCACTGTTCGGTAAAGTTCAAGTTTATTATCACAGCAGCGAAATTCTATTGCAGCTGGCAAATCTGGCAGGGCGTAAAGAGGTTAGCTTAAAGATAGAGTATCAAGGTTGCTGGGACGGTGGGGTCTGTTATCCACCTGAGAGTGCACAGCGAACGGTGACACTTATCGGTACACCAGCCATCGAGAATAGTACTGTAGAAAATGCTCTGCCAGTTTCTCTTGGCAGCACGCCTGATAGCGCTCAGATTCAAGGCTTGGCCAGCGAGCATGATTACTTCAGTCAGTTGTTGTCCAAAGGTAATTTAGTGTGGATCCTCAGTGCATTTTTTGTAGCAGGTCTGGCGCTCTCTTTAACGCCTTGTGTATTCCCGATGATACCTATCCTCTCTAGTATCATTGCAGGGCAAGGTAAGAGTGTTACCAAATCTAAGGCGTTGTTATTAACCTCTATCTATATTTTGGCGGTTTCATTTACTTATACGGGTGCCGGGGTTTTAGCTGGGCTATTTGGAGAGAACTTACAAGCGTTGTTCCAGGCTACCTGGATCATCATATTATTTAGTGCGGTTTTTGTATTGTTGGCACTTTCAATGTTCGGTTTCTATGAGTTGCAGTTGCCCGCTTCACTACAGAGCAAATTAACCAGTGCCAGTAATCAGCAAAAAGGCGGAAGCTTCATTGGCGTTGCCATTATGGGTGTGTTGTCAGCGCTCATTGTTGGTCCTTGTATGGCGGCACCGCTGGCTGGAGCGCTTATTTATATCGGTCAAACAGCAGATCCGCTGTTGGGTGGCCTAGCGTTGTTTTCATTGAGCATCGGCATGGGGGTCCCACTGCTGATAGTCGGTGTTTCGGCGGGTCATTTCATACCCAAGGCGGGTCCCTGGATGAATGGGGTGAAAGCAAGCTTCGGTGTGTTGTTGATCTTTATGGCCATCTATATGTTAGACAGAATAGTGTCAATACAAGTGACTATGCTATTGAGTGCAGTGACTTTTATTGTCAGTGCCATCTACTTAGGGGCGTTAAATTCTCTGCAGGCAAAGGCGGCAAACCTGCAAAAATTAATGAAGGGCGCAGGGCTAATATTTTTAGTCTATGGCTTGAGCTTGCTAGTGGGCGCTCTCGCTGGTGGCACTAATATGTTGCAGCCACTGGCAGGTATAGTGACGAGTGAACAAGATGATCGGCAGAAAAACAGTTTTGCGAAAGTAACATCACTGGCCCAAATTACACCACTGTTGGCTCAGGCAAAAGCGCAGGGGCGCCCTGTGATGCTAGATTTTTATGCCGACTGGTGTATTTCCTGTGTAGAGATAGAGTATATGTTCGAAGAGCCAGAAGTTGCTTCTGCGCTGGGGAATTTTTCGCTGGTGAAGGTGGATCTGACTGAGTTCAATGACGAGGCGCGGGCCCTGTTGGCCGAATATAAAGTACTTGGCCCGCCGGCATTAGTCTTTTATAACAAAACGGGAATGTTAGAGTCTAAAATGAGCATATTAGGGTTGGTGGGTGCAGAGCGTTTTGTGCAGCACTTACAGCCACTGCTGAGATAGAGATATAGACTGTTATCGAGGCTAGTCACAGTATTGACTAACCTCGATGGCGCTTCAGGTATTTAGGCTAATTGATTACAGAGTCTGGTTTTTTGTGCGTGTCTGACGAGTGCCAGTTCAATCAGCTGATCGATTAGTTGTGAGTATTCGACCCCGCTGGCTGCCCATAATTTACTGTACATACTGATAGGGGTGAATCCGGGCATAGTGTTTACTTCGTTAATGTATATCTTATGGTTATCTCGATTGACAAAAAAATCTACTCTGGATAAACCGCTGCCATCGATAGCATCAAAGGCGCTAAGTGCCGCCGCTTTGACCGCATCCATCACTGATTGAGGCAGCTTAGCAGGGATAATCGTCTCCGATTTGTTGTCCAGGTATTTGGTCTCGTAATCATAGAACTCTTTGCCGGCTAATATTTCTCCGACTGCAGATGCTCTGGGCTGATCTAATCCCAAGATAGCACATTCTACTTCAGCACAATTCTCGGCTGAGGCTTCGATAATTATTTTGTTATCAAACTCAAATGCATGGCTGAGGCCTGTGCTGAGTTCGCTCTGATTATGCGCTTTAGTGATGCCGACGCTTGAGCCCATATTGGCAGGCTTAATGAACACTGGGTAGTTAAATTGTGTTTCGATTTGCTCAATCACAGCATTGGCATCGGCGCAGAAAGTTGCATACTTAAAGATTAGGTAGTCCATTTGCAGCAGCCCGGCTGCTTTAAAAGCCTGCTTGGCTAGGGCTTTATCCATAGCGATGGCAGAGGAGGCGACGCCGCAGCCAACATAGGCCAAATTAGATAATTCAAACAGCCCCTGAATAGTACCGTCTTCACCATAGGGGCCGTGAAGGACCGGGAAAATAACGTCTAAGTTCGCTAATACGGCGTTTTTATCTGCTGTAGTATTGTTAATCAAGGTACCACTAGCGTTGGCGTAATCAATACTGGTAGAGGTTAAGTTCTGCTCGTCGACAGTTTTGTACTCAAGCGCATTTTGGCTGCTATCTGCATACAGCCATTTTCCCTGGTGGGTGATACCGATCAGATGGACCTGGTATTTTTCTTTGTCCATGGCCGCTACAATAGATTTAGCAGACATCAGAGAGACTTCATGTTCAGCAGAGCGGCCGCCAAAAACGACGCCGATGTTTAATTTTTTAGGCATGTAACTACTCGAGTAAATAGATCGCTAGTATTTATGTAGCGAGATTATGATCTTCTATCAAGTTGATTACAATTGCTTGTTAAATTAATTTTGGGTTAGCATTATCCCTATATTTTTGTGCATCTTAAAAGGCCATACCTGGCATGGTCTACTACTTTTCCATTCAGAGTGTCAGCGCGTTTTAGAATGCCCTCGAGCTCAAAATTTAAACTTTCACATACTTTGCGACTGCCTATGTTTTCAGTGGCAATTGATATCTCTATTTTCTCCAGGTCAAGGAAGTCGAACGCGTAACTGATCATTCGCTGACAGACAACCGCCATAATGCCCCGACCCTGAAACTCTTGACTGATCCAATAACTCAGCTCAGCTTTTGCCAGCGCTGGGTTGATTTTGGTCAGACCAATGTAACCGATAAAATTACCTTTATAACTGATACCGCACTGTAGTGAGGTTCCTCTGGCGTATTCAAAGAGTGAGTTTTGGATAAGTTCAAAGAAATCCTCCTCGCACTGGCATTTAACTGGCCAATTAAACCAACGCGAAAGCTGTAATTTGTTACTTTTAAACAGTTCATAGAATTTATTTTTGAAATTTTGATGTAAAAACACGATTCTCAGGTTTTTGTCTACTTTCATGGTAAACATCTTCACGCTCCTGTTTAGCATTTGCCCATCTAAGAGCAGGCATAAAACTATAGCCGATTGCCATATATGAATGCAAACTTAATAAAGTGGTGTTGCGTACATTTAATCAATGAAATGTCATTTGCTGTGCAAAATGTGTATTGAAAAAGCGGGCTGCTTTTAGCGATAATGGCTGTCGGTGAATTGCAGCTAAGTAGCTGCGATTTATACACTTATTATGGGGAGTAGACCTGGGCCTGTTAATTTTCTTCGACAGTATCATGATCATTTATTTTGCCGCAGTAGGTACTTGAAACAGCGCTGTAAACCCTGAGAGAGGTCGGAGATGTTTTGAGTTGAAAGTTGCTAGGGAGCATCATCGTTTGATGGGTCAGATCCTCTTAGAAGCTGTCAGTGTCATTAATTACCTATGATTTTTGGCGACTAATGGGTTTAGTGTTAGTAGCGCTCCTATCACAGATAATGATCTACAATATAGTACGGGATTGGTCTGTGGCTAGGCTGATCCCGCTGAGTTATTCCTGGAGTGCTTCAGGTAAAAGCCTTTGCTTGTACCAGGTTTGTTGTCGGCTCTTATTCAGGAAAGACCAGGTGATAAAGCGGCTGATTTTTTGCCCCTGAGACATTTTTATTACTTGAAATTCTTCTACCTTGGCTTTTTTCAAAGCGAGTTTGATTTCACTTAAGTGCTCTTTTTTAGATACCAGAGTGCTAAAAAACAGCACTTGTTCTCTAAAATTCTTACTCTCTGTAATCATATTTTTAATAAAGTTCAGCTCGCCACCCCTGCAGTACAGCTCTGCTTTTTGGCCACCAAAGTTAAGCGTTGCTACGTCGGACTTACCTGGGTTTTCGGGATGCGCTTTTTGCCTTGGTTTTTTTTGTAAATTCTCTCTTTTACGCGCATTCCCCGCCAGTGCTTCCTGTAGTGACCTGTGAAAAGGCGGATTGCAGATAGTCAGTTCAAAGTGTTGCCCAGGTTGAATAATATTGGTAAAAAAGGCGTTACTGTCAGGTTGTAAAAGCACTTTTATTTTACTGGAAAGACCTTTGTTAGCGCTGATAATTTGCTTGCTTGAAGCCACTGAAACAGCATCGATATCACTGGCGACAAAGCGCCAGTTATACACCCGCTGGCCTAGAATCGGATAGATACAACTGGCGCCGGTGCCTATATCCAGAACTTGAACTTTCGCCGCAGACATTTTTCCTGCAATACAGTTTTCTTCAAGCAGTTGTGCTAAATAGTGAATATAATCAACTCTGCCGGGAATAGGTGGGCAGAGAAAATTCTTGGGAATATCCCAATAATCAATTCTGTAGTATTTTTTTAGTAAAGCACAATTCAAAGACTTAACGGCGTTGGCATCCCCAAAGTCAATCGTATGCTGGTTATGTGTAATCACTAGGTATTGTTTGAGGTCGGGATGGGCCTCTATGAGGGCGGGGAAATCATAGCGCTTATTGTGCAGATTTAGTGGGTGTAAGTTAGTCTTAATGGTCATGTTTTAAATTCTTTAACTGCGCTGTTGGTGGTAAGAAGGGGTTAAGTGTCGAAAATGCAAGGCAGTGTTTGTACTGGCTATCCCACGGGTAGTGGCAAAGCCCAAGCTGCACTTTAATGTCCGTTAGATATTTTTCCCTCGCAGCGAATAAATGTCTTTAGGTAGTGTTTAGCGCTATCGATGTCTTGTTGTAAAATTGCATTAACTAGCGCATTTAAGGTCTCTATACACAATTGGAAATCAATCCTGTTTTCTTCTAGTTCTGTCTGCCTTAGAGGGCTTCCCTGCTTGTAAAGTCTATCTTGCATAGCGATTAATCGCTGTGAGTCACAGGCGGCAAGTAAGCTGTTATGAAAGTGTCTATTGCTCTCCTCCCAATCCAGGAAAAAATTCTGTGGGTCGAACTGAACTTGAGAAAAAGTTTTTAGCAGGGACTGTTGAGCCTTCAACACTGAGCCCTGCCAGTGAATATTACCATTTTTTAGTGACCACTCCAGACCAATACACTCTATTTCTATGCGTACTTGTTCAAGGTTGTTAATACTGGTGCGCTTGGTTGAGGCAACTCGGAAACCTTTGTGTGAATCAACTTCAACCAGCGCTTCTTCTGATAATAGGATCAGTGCTTCCTGCAAATATTTCGCACTGCCGCCATACTCTTGCGCCAAATTGTCAATGTTTAATGCTGAATCAGGCAGCAGTACACCAAAAGATATATCCCGGCGCACTTGGCTGGCAAGGAGTTCCACGACAGTACTCGATTCATTTTCAGTTGTATCAGTCACAAGTTTAATACCGGTAGCTAGCAGGGGCATTCGCTGTTAAAAATACAGCGTACGTAAGGTGTTTGGTTTTTGAGGTAACAAGGCTGTAGGCGCAAGTTAAATGCTCAAAATTGATCCCCGGAGAAATTGCTGAGCAGGTCGGTTAATTCCCCAAGTGATGTTTTTATTAAACTACATAAGGGCAAGAAAATACACAAAATGATTTTGCTTTACGATAATTCCTCTGCAGATAAAATTTGTGTCGTCACTGATCGTTCAGTTTGGCTGCTCGAGGCAATGCTGTAGAATCTAAAGCCCAATAAGAACTTTTTAATTCCAAGGCTATTTATAGACGAAAACAGTGCGCTAACTCGTATAAAAGCCGAAATATTTTTCCTCGGGATGGTAAACCTCAAAGGCAGGTTTTTCATAGGGATGAGAGGCGAGCAGGGCGTTGACTGCAGCATCGATGTTTTGTTCGCTGCAGAGTATTTCGACACGATATTCAGCCACCGTTTCAACTTGATTGGCAACGCCTATATGTGGGTTGGCGATTCCACTGGGAATGAACTGGCCATCACCTAGTACTTGCCATGAACAATTTGCATAATTTCCCAGAGAGCCGGCACCGGTGCTAAATATAGCCTGTTTTACCAGTTCACAAGAGTGCTGGGGGACATAAAAAATGAGTTTATACAAAGTTCAACCTACCAATAAAAAACGGGATTCGGGATACGCGGGAAGATTAAAGTAGAATATCTTCTGGTTAGTCTGGTTTACCATGTAGGCAAATTTTTACTAAGCTGGCCGCTCTAAAACGCTGACGATTGGCCTTTCTTAAAATGTAGATAGAGTTGTTAGCGCTGGCTATTATATAGATAGCTGTACGATTTGCAGTAAATAGTACAGCTTTCAACAGTCACAGTGCCGATCATGCTCTAAAATTGAATTTCAGGTACAAAATCGGGGACAATCAGTTTTCCTTCGGTCTTGGCTATTATCTCTTCCACACTGACACCCGGAGCACGCTCTTTGAGAATGAAGGCACCATTGTCAATTTCAAGATAGGCCAAATCGGTCAGAACCTTTTTGATGCAACCGGCACCGGTAAGGGGTAGAGAACACTTATTTAACAGTTTTGAGTCGCCGTGTTTGGAAGCATGGGTCATAGTCACTATGATATTGTCAGCGCCCGCTACTAAATCCATCGCGCCGCCCATACCTTTTATCAGCTTTTTGGGGATCATCCAAGAGGCGATATTTCCCATAACATCGACTTCAAAAGCGCCCAGCACTGTTAGGTCGACATGCCCCCCACGAATCATGGCAAAAGATTCAGCGGAAGAAAAAATTGATGCGCCAGTTGCGGCGGTGACTGTTTGCTTTCCAGCATTGATCATGTCCGCATCTACCGCATCTTCTGTGGGGAAAGGGCCCATCCCCAATAATCCATTTTCAGATTGAAGCATTACTTCGATATCGTCTGGTACATAATTGGCAACGAGGGTGGGAATGCCAATACCCAAATTGACATAAAATCCGTCTTGTAATTCACGGGCTACTCTTATTGCTATTTGTTCACGAGAAAGTGCCATAGTCCTTACTCTGCTCCTTGTCATACTAATCTACTTAGCATGACTTAAATCTTCTGTTAATTGCATCTAGCCAACGGTTAACAACAGGTTGTTAGTTAGTTCGCACTGTTCGCTGTTCAATACGTTTCTCAAAGCTACCTTTGATGATGCGATTTACGTAAATGCCAGGTGTATGGATATGTGCCGGATCAAGTTCTCCTGGCTCTACAATCTCCTCCACTTCGACGACAGTGATTTTTCCGGCTGTCGCGGCCAATGGATTGAAATTTTGCGCAGTATGACGATAGATTACATTGCCAAATTTATCAGCCTTCCAGCCTTTTACAATGGCGAAATCACCAGTGACAGATTCTTCTAATATGTAACTACGACCTGAGAACTCGCGAACTTCTTTACCTTCGCCTACCGGGGTCCCAAAACCTGTTGCCGTGTAAAATGCGGGGATACCCGCACCGCCTGCGCGCATTTTTTCTGCCAAGGTCCCCTGGGGAGTCAGTTCAACTTCAAGCTCACCTGCCAGTAGTTGCTGTTCGAAAAGGGCATTTTCACCGACATAAGATGAAATCATTTTTTTGATTTGCCTGTCTTCCAATAGTACACCTAAGCCAAAGCCATCAATGCCACAGTTGTTGGACACTATCGTCAGGTCTTTTACGCCACTCTTTTTTACTTGGTTAATCAGGTTTTCAGGGATGCCACATAAACCGAAACCACCGGCTAATATTGTCATGCCATCTTCCAGACCTGCCATTGCCTCTTCGTAGCTATCGACCACTTTATTAAAACCAGACATTGAAATACCTCCGTGTCTCTATTTTGAATTAGCTTGAGTTTGTAGTAAGTCGTTATATTTATCAAATATAAAAAATATAAATATTTATTAAAATATTTTATAAGTTCGTGTTGATCTGCTAGTATTCCCCGGAATTTATTACAGGCTTGAGAGGTTGTCCTTGAAGACTCATTTTACGGTAAAGCAGTTAAGAGCTTTTGTCGCAGTTGCTAAAACACGTAGTTTTACCGAGGCCTGCGAACAAGTACATTTATCTCAGCCGGCGTTAAGTATTGCGATTAAAAATTTAGAGGACTCACTCGGTGGCAAGTTGTTAGTGCGTACCACGCGAGCGTTAAGGCTCACTCCAGAGGGAGAGGGCTTTTACAAAACAGCGATGCGTTTGCTGACAGATTGGGACGATGCTTTTGAAGAAGTGCAAAGTCGTTTCTCCCTCTATCGTGGAAAAATTTCGATCTCCTGTATGCCTTCTTTTGCGAGTAATCAACTTCCCACTATTTTGTTGAATTTTCGAAAGAAACATCCAGATATCAACGTCGCAGTGCAAGACGTTATCGCCGAGGATGTAGTGGAAATGGTCCGTAGCGGGCGGGTAGAGATTGGCATTAGTTTTGATCCCGGTGATGCAGAAGACTTGTTGTTCGAACCTCTGTTTGAAGATGACTTCATCGCCGCATTAAGTGCTGATCATCCTTTTACCAGACGCTCTGAAATTAGCTGGTCCGAGGTGATCGAAGAGGAGCTTATCGCATTGCAGCGTCCCTCTAGTCTGCGTCTGCAAATAGAGCGTGAGTTATATAAAAATGGTATGAATTTGTCTGTCTCCTTTGAGGCGCATCAATTGGCGACTGTCGGACGAATGGCTTCAATAGGTTTGGGGATTGGATTAGTGCCTGCCCTCTGCCAAGAGCAAATGCAGGAGCTAGGTGCTGTGTGTCGGCCATTGGTAGAGCCCGTTATCTCGCGCAAAGTGGGTATTATTACCCGTAAGAGGGCTGCTCTTTCGGCTGCTGCGCAAGGTGTTGTTAACGAACTAGTGCTCAGTGTCGGAAAAAAATAACCGTCAATAAAAGAACAGTTATACCGAACCCAGAGAGCCTCGAAACCGCTGCTAGCTTTTCAATTGCAGCAGAGTCTATAGTCTATTCATCTCTTCGATCCCTGTCAGGGGTAGCATCTGCCCCTTTGATACTTGGTAGCTTTTAGTCAAAAGCCGTGTATTCAATGCTGTTACCCTTCGTATCCCTTGATGATTTTCTCAATCATGACTCCCGCTGCATCCCCAATGGCTGAAATGCCCCCAGTGCACAATACTGCAGTCTTTGCCGTCTAAAGTGATTATATGGCAGGGAATTTTTAGTTTGAATGCCCTGCAATATAAATCTTTACTGGATTAGGATAATTTACTATATATGTCTATGCTGTATGTAGAGCCTAGAAAATATACGGTCAATTGCTGGGGATACTAAATCTTGCACAAAGAATACGACGAACTAGCCCTGGAAGATGCAAACATTTGGCAGCAAGGTGAGTATTCTGCCATGCCAGATATTACTAAGTGTCTGGAGGAGCGAGCCAAAAAAGGCACGCAAATGGAGAGGTTTAAGCTCGCGCGATTAAATTTGCGCAATATAAACTTAGTAAACCGTAATTCTAGATACGGTTATAAGTTTATAGATTCAGATTTCTATCGCTCAGATTTAGAGGCAGCCCACTGTTTTATGGTAGATTTTGGTGGCTGTTCACTGATGAAGGCAAATTTCAAATATGCCAATTTACATTGTGCTAATTTAGAAAATTGTAATTTGCTTGGCGCAAATTTCGAGCATGCAAAACTGGAACATATCAATTGGGGCACAGAGATACTGCAATTCAAAAAAGCCCGGGAAGTACATGACCCCAGAGAGAAAGAAGACCTCTATCAGCAGGCGGAAGAGATCTACCGGCACTTACGCAAAGTCACAGAAGACGAAGGGCTATTTGAGTTGTCCGGACGTTTCTTTCGCAGTGAAATGGTTGCCAGAAGAATGCAGTTACCTTTGTTTTCAGGGGGGCGGGTACTCTCCAAGACAGTTGATCTCTTTTGTGGTTACGGCGAGGAGCCATTGCGTATCATAGGCTTTACACTACTACTGATATTGGTCTATGCCTTTTGTTATGCCTTTTCAGGCTTGACTTATGCGGGAGAGTTGATTCAGTTAAGCTGGTCAAATGACTTCGGACAAAATATGTATTATTTTTTTGATGCTATATATTTCAGTGTGGTGACATTTACAACTTTAGGTTATGGCGATATAGCACCACATGGGTTTAGCCGCTTTTTAGCGTCAACAGAAGCGTTGATGGGTAGTTTTACTATCGCCTTGTTTGTAGTGGTATTTGTAAAAAAAATGATTAGATAGGTCAACTTTAATAATTTTCAGCTAAGATGTATTAAGCAATACACAAACAATACACAAACAGTACATTTTATGCCGATAAAATCAGATACCAGTGATAGAGTGCAGCGCGCTGCAGATGAGTTATTAGCCAAAGGGCAGCGGCCGACCCAGCAAGCTGTTCGCAACTTGATAGGTAGCGGAAGCATAACCACCATTAACCATGCCCTGAATTTATGGTGGGCCAGTTTGTCGCAGCGATTAAGCAGACAGAGTGAACACCCCTCACTACCGGAACCGGTGATCACGGCTGCCTCTAAACTTTGGGACCAGGCTTTGGCTTATTCCCATGCAGCACTGGATGAGCAGCGTCTGGCGCTCACTGAATCTGCGGCGCAGCAAAAGCGGGTCGATGAAAGCCAACTTTTTGCAACCCAATCGACACTTTTGGCAATGCAGCAACAGAACAACAGGCTGCTTGAAGGCACGGAGCAGTTAGTAGAGGAAAAAAACACTTTGATTCAAAGGGTAAATGAGCTCGAGTCGTCATTAATCAAAGAGCGAGCGATAAAAGACGATTTGGCACGCTTGAATAAACAGCAGGAGATATTGCTGGCCCAGTCAGAGCCAAAAAATGACTTTAATAATCAATCAGATGACTTGTTTCAAGCGCAAATTAACCTTAAAGTGAACGAAACAATCATCCATGACTTGAAAGTGCAGCTCAGCGCTCGTGAGAGTCAGTGCACAAAATTGCAGCAACAATTGCATGAACAGGAAAAAGCCAGCATCAAGCAAACACACAGATTGGAGCTAGTCATTGCTCAACAAGATGCAAAATATGATAATGTTAAAGAACAATTGGAAAGTTTTCAGCAACTTGGCCGATAAGTATAATAAGTTAAATACAGAAATATAATAAAAATTAATCTTGCCAGAAATGTAGTTGGGTTTATATGGAATATGATTTAGCAGATAAAGTCACGTATCAAGAGATAAAAGCTATATTGTTAAAGTGTCAGCAACAAGATGTTGTTAACTGTTATAGCTTGGAAGTCTTTAACGAGGCTAAAACCGTTTTAATCAATGAAAAATTAACTGAAAAAACGGTACAACTGTTGGATGAAGATGATTATGTTTTACAGCAGGTTACCAGTAAAAAAAGAGTAGATGCGGATAGAGAAGTTGAGTTTTCGGACCGGCAACTTGCAGTGATAAAAGCGATGGAAAAAGTACTTGAGCACTGTCATCGCGAAGGGATTAAATTGATAGGTTACAGTGATGAATTAGTCGCTTATCCGGCAAATTGTGAAAATGTGGAACAGGCATCCGAGTTTTGTATGGAGATCAATACTAGCCACACTTACAAAGGTGCTTAGAAGCATCCGGAAATTTTCTTTATTCAAATAATGGACTGACAGTTGAGTAGTTATGATGACAATTAAAGTATTGCTTGTTGATGATCACGAAGTCGTGAGAGCTGGATTCAAAAGTATTTTGAATTCAGAGAAGGACATTGATGTCATCGCCGAGGCGAAATCTAGCATGGAAGCCTACGATCTCTACAAACAGAAACTCCCAGATATTGTGGTGATGGATTTGTCGCTGCCCTCTGATTCTGAAACTTCAGACAGCACTCACGGAGGCATAGAGGCGATACGACGAATTCTGGCTTTTGATAAAAGTGCTAAAATTCTGGTCTTGTCCGGCTATGATACCGCGCCTTTTCCAAGCACAGTGATTAAAGCGGGTGCGAAAGGCTTTTTAACAAAACGCGGCCCTGCGAATGAGTTAATCACTGCGGTTAAAACAATTGACAGTGGTCAACAGTATTTATCGCCTACGGTTAAAAATCAGCTGGAGGGGAAGGCGTCAGAGAGCCCTCTGACTATCCTGACCAAAAGGGAAATACAAATATTTTCGCTGCTGGCGGATGGGCGTAAAGCCTCTGAAATTGCTGATAATATGTGTTTGTCTAATAAGACAGTACATGCCCACAGAGCAAATATCCTTAGAAAACTCTCACTGACTAACAACTCTGAGCTGGTGCATTTGGCAATACGCCACGGTGTGGTAAGGCCATAACAGTCTTATACACTTACAGTGAATGCCCCCCTGTGCTGAAGAAGTTGGGATAACCAAGCTTGGATCAATCATAGCGCCGTTAAGTTAATAGATTACTGCTGCATTTAGTCGCAAATTAAGTTATTCTTTCGCAGTGTTATTGATAGCTGCGAAGAAGCATAGTGCTACTGGCACACATCTCTATGTGCCCATTTTCAATAGGGCCAAACATCGTACTTCTCCAGATACATTCTGTTGTTATTCATCACCTCAAGCTAGATTAGTGGTAGTCCTCTGAAAAATCAAAAAGACCAGGTCGTGGCAAAATTTCTGCACGGTTCAATTATGCGCCATGTCATGACTTTAACGATTACTTCCTCCATAGGGTTAGTGTCATTATTTGCAGTCGACTTAATCGATCTGTATTTCCTAACGCTGTTAGAGAACCAGGCAATTATTGCCGCCCTGGGTTTTGCTGCAGGTATCATGTTTTTCAATATGAGTTTCTCGATAGGGCTTTCTATTGCCATGTCAGCAACAGTCGCCAGAGCTATTGGCGCTAAACAAGATCGACAAGCCAGAGGCCTGGCGCTTAATAATTTTGTTTTCTCAGTGTCTTTTACGACTATAATTGCCGCCGTTACTTGGCTGTTTAAAACCCCTTTATTGGCGTTGATAGGAGCCAGTGGCGAAGCTCTGCTGTATGCCGACCAGTATTTAGCTATTATCTTACCGAGCTTACCGTTTCTGGCGGTTGCCATGTCCGGTAGTGCGTTACTGCGAGCCATGGGTGCGCCTAAGCTGTCTATGTTGGCGATGCTGTCGGGTTCCGCCGTTAATGTTGTCCTAGATCCTATTTTTATTTTTTGGCTGGATATGGGTATTGAAGGAGCAGCTATCGCATCGGTGTTTGCAAGAATAGCCGTCGGGGCGATGGCCCTGTATTTTATCTATGCCAGGCACGATTTCTATTGCCCGTTTAATTTCAAGCTGTTTGTTGAACATTTGCGCAACATATTAACGATTGCGATTCCCGCCATGGCAACGCAATTGGCGACGCCTTTTGCCAATGCCTATATGACTTATGAAATAGCTAAATTTGGTGAGAGCTATATGGCTGGGTGGTCTATTACAGGTCGAATAACGCCTGTGGTATTTGGTGTTATTTTTGCGTTATCAGCGGCAGTAGGGCCTATTTATGCACAAAACTATGGTGCTGGAGACTTCGCCCGAGTTAGAAAAACGTTGTATGATAGTTGTCTGTTTGTGACAGGTTACTGTGTTGTTGCCGCGGTTATCTTTTATCTGTGTATCGATGCATTGATAATTTGGTTTGGTGCCACTGACGATGCAGCAGAGTTTATGCGCTTTGTTGCGATCTGGATCGGCCCCGCGTTTAGTTTTTATGGCTTCTTGTTTGTCGCCAATGCCGCCTTTAACAACTTAGGCTACCCGTTGGTTTCCACCGCATTCAACTTTGCAAAAGCAACCGTTGGCACTGTGCCCTTCGTCATGTTAGGGGTGAATTATATGGGTGCCGACGGAGTATTTATGGGTAACACTGGAGGTAATTTGGTGTTTGGTATCGCCGCTTTAAGCTGTTGCTTCTATATCATCAACAAGTTAGACCAGAGCCCAATATCTACGAAAAACTATGCTTAGTTGCCGCCAGATTTTACAGTAAACTAACAACAGGTTCTCGATAAAGACATATCCACTGCTGTAGTGCCCATCGTGCATCGAAAAAAACTTTTGATACTAATAGCTTACAATTAAGCGGGCTTTATATTGGTACAACGTTGATTCATAGACTACGCTTAAACAGTAAAATGAAGTGTTTTAATCAGATAGTCAGAGCAGTAAACGCCAGCTAAAACGCAATGTTCTACAGCGTTATACTGTTTTAAACTGGCCCTGCAGTGCTTGCTATTACCCGCCCTTAATAATTTGTTTGCACGACTTGGGTTTTTTGCTAACCCTAACCCAAGTCGTTTTTTATTGACAATGACTATTGTTTTTCGCTGAGTACTTGAATAGACACTAACTGAATACAGACGCTCAATATCTGCATTGCCAGCTCAATTTCGGCTACGCTAGGCAAGCTTGGTGCGATGCGAATGTTTCTGTCTCTGGGGTCTTTGCCGTAGGGGAAGGTAGCGCCAGCGGCCGTCAGTACAACCCCTGCCTCTCGTGCCATAGCAACAACTTTAGTTGCACAGTTATCTAATACATCTAAGTTGATAAAATAGCCGCCTTTAGGTTTTGACCACTGTGCCAAGTGTTTCCCCGCCAGTTGCGTATTTAGCACCCGCTCGACGCTCTGGAATTTAGGCGCCAGTATCTTGGCATGCTTGTGCATGTGAGCCTCAATGCCCACAAGGTCTTTAAAGAAACGCACATGACGCAGTTGGTTGATTTTGTCAGAGCCGATGGTTTGAATTGCAGCGTGCTGGCGCAGCCAATTGATGTTTTCGCTGCTGGCACCCAGGGCGGCAATACCGGCACCGGCAAAACTTATTTTAGACGTAGAGCCTATAACAAAAACTCGGTTGGCATTACCCGCTTGCTGACAGCTCCTGAGAAGGTTCTTTATTTCATCACGCTGCTCAGTTAAGTGGTGCACGTTATAGGCATTATCCCAGAGAATGCGAAAATCACTGGCTGCACATTGCATTTTTGCCAGGCGATCTACCGCCTCATCGCTCACGGACAGGCCACTGGGGTTGCCGTATTTAGGCACGAACCACAGCCCCTTAATGCTCGGGTCAGTGGCAACCAGCTGTTCTATATGTGCAATGTCTGGATCACCATTTTCCATCAATGCAACGCTGACCATCTCAATTGAAAAGTGCTGACAAATAGCAAAATGGCGGTCATAGCCGGGGGCAGGGCAGAGAAACTTTATTTTTTCCAGCTTTGACCATGGCTGATCAGAGTCTGCAGTGCCATGAGTGATACATCTGGCGATGATGTCGTGCATTAACCCTAAGCTGGTATTACCTCCGATAAACAACTCATCCGTAGACACTTGTAAGTAATCTGCAAACAATACTTTTGCCTCGCTGATTCCGTCTAGGACTCCGTAGTTGCGACAATCAACACCGCTGGCATCCAGATAGTCTGATTGCTCTAGTATTGTCAGCATCGGGTTGGCTAAATCTAATTGCTCAGAACAAGGTTTTCCACGGGTCATATCCAGCTTTAGCCCCTGCGCTTGATAGCGTTGATATTGCTCTTTAAGTTTAGTGGCATCGGCTGCGAGGGAATGGTGATCGACGTCGGAAAGTGGCATTTATTACTCCAATTGAAAGAGGGTTAATAGCAATACTATTGAGCGGCAGCTGTTTAAAGAAACAGGCAGATTATGGGCTGTTTTTGAAAAAACAGCCACGATTACAGTCAATTAAATGAAAAGTTTCGCTATTGGTGTCACTCGCAAATGGAATCGGGCAACAAGAGGCTGGCAAGGTAACTTGATCCGATGTACTTAATTGACTAAAGCTTTGACAACTAGACTCAATTGTTGCTGTGAGCCATCGGCAAAAATTAAGGTGATAGGGACTTGGTCGGTGATTTTTAACTCACCTTTAAGGCCCATTAACATCCAGTGTAGACCTCCGGGAGCCAAGGTAATGCTCTGACTGGGTTCAATTCGCAGTTCGTCCTGAGCTCGCATCGTCATTATGCCGTCAATGTTAGCCGTGCGGTGTAAATTAACCGACATAAAGTCGGGGCTCTGTGCGCCGCTTAACACTATATCGCTTGCAGTATTATTCGTCAGGGTCATATAGGCGACGCTGACCTTCTGTCCCGGTGGAACTGCCCTGACATGTCCTTTGCTGACCGTTAATTCGGCATAACTGACAGAGCTGAAACAAAATGCTAAGCAAAATCCTAAAAGATATTTCATAGTATTCCTCATTCGACAAGTAGCGCTAGTTTAGGTTGTAGATCTGCTGTAATTAAATCGTGCGGTACAGTGGCGGCAAATTGACCTTCTTTATTAATAATGTATAACCTGGAGGTATGATCGACATTGTAGTGAGTGTCACTGCCATCTGGTGTGTTCACTTTATAGTAGGCGCCATATTTTTTAACAATGGCGTCTATTTTATGTTTGTCCGATGTTGCTGATATCAAGCTGGGATAGAAATACTGTCCGTATTTATCGATTTTATCTAAAGTGTCGCGCGCCGGGTCGACACTGATGAACAGCGGTTGAATTTGCTGGCGCTGTGCCTCAGGCATTTTCTTAATAATATTACCCAGCATAGCCAGGGCGGTGGGACAGACATCCGGGCAGCTGGTGTAACCAAAATAAATCACGACAATTTTTCCGCGATAATCTTGCAGGTGAAACGGTCCCCTGGCAGTCTCAACAGTAAAATCACCACCCAGGCGGTTACTCACTGATGTATTAGCTGTAGAAGGTTGTTGGAAAAAAAGGCTGTAACTGCCGAGCCCTAGTACAAGAGCGGTTGTGCAGGAAATGAGATACTTCGATCGATTAGATAACATTAACTACTCCATCAGCTGGAATTATTATATTTATAATTGAGTAACGAGCATGCTAGCATTTATTGAATTATATTTTTTGACTATAAGGTCAGTTTTTTTCTGTTATATCGGGAATATTTTAAATAACTGTTTATAATGCCCTATGCTTAAGGGATAGCAATGAATTTGCCCTTGTTGCGGCCAACACATACCAGAACAGCAGGTTTTTTGACAAGTATTGGCAAACTAAGTTTCAAGTAAAACAATAGTTTGAGAGTTATTTTTCTCTTGGACAAAAATTAAAGTGCTTTAGGAAAAACATGACAAAAAGATATATCGATGCGCAACAGTTGTTGGATGACTCTTACAACCTGGGTTTGCAAATACTAGACAGTGGTTGTAAACCCAATTATATCGTTGGTGTGTGGCGTGGGGGCACACCTGTAGGCATCGCTGTTCAGGAGTTATTAGACTTTTTTGATATTAAGTGCGATCACATTTCTATACGCACATCTTCATACACAGGTATTGCCGAACGCGTATCCAACGTACGTGTGCACGGTCTTGATTACATTATTAAAAATGTAAATGCTGAAGATACTTTGCTGATAGTAGATGATGTTTATGACTCGGGCCTTAGTGTTGCGCAAATCATTCAGGATATCGAGCGCAAGTGTCGTCTCAATACACCAGTGATGAAAATTGCCACTCCATACTACAAACCCGGCAATAATAAAACCGGCAGGGCACCGGATTTCTATCTCTATGAGACCGATGAATGGTTAGTCTTTCCCCATGAATTATCCGGGCTGACGAAAGCCGAGTTATTACGCGATAAACCGGGAATAGATGCAATACGTGAACGTATTAAGCTACTTGCAGATTAAAGACTAAGCTCGGTTCTCCGAGCTTTTTTATGTGCCCCAACAAGTGCGCAGCAATTAGCGATATTTGGTCACTGGCCTTAAGTTTTCAACAATTGCAGTACTTGGCCACGATTGGCGTTAGCCTGGCCGAGCATGGCAATTTCCACATCCCTGCTAAGTTGCGCTTTAGTCATTAATGTAATTAACTCTGCGTAATCAGCATCTTCTATCTGCGAGCGGCTACTGCTCTGATTGAGTATTGAGTTACCAAGTGTATTGGCGGTAGACTCCAGCCTGTTTTGGTCCGCGCCAAAAGCGCTATTGGCTTTCTCTGCTATATCGAGCGCTTTATCTATATTGGTTAAAGTGTCATTGATATTGTCAAGGCTAAAATCTAAATTGAACAATCCTACATCAGAAAACTCGGTGAGCAGATCAAAGCTGGAGAGAGACTGCTGCTGATCAGCTTCTGAGCCGGTTTGGGTTTGCAGGCTGTCCGCATTATTGAGCAGTGATCTATTATTAAAAGTACTGCCATTTAAGCTGTCTTTGATACCTGCGACCAGCTCATCGGCCTGAGTTTGAATGGCATCTCTGTCACTGGGGTTTAAGGTGCCGTTACCTGCCTGAATACCCAGCTCGCGTAACTGTTGCAGGCTATCAGTGACTTGTGAAAGGCCTCCCTGAGCGGTCTGTATTGCGGAGATACCGTCAATGACATTACGAAATGCAGCGCTCTCACCCTTAATTTGACTACTGAATTGTTGTAAAATCTGTATGGCCGCAGGGTTATCAGAGGCTTTGTTTATCTGTTTGCCGGAGGCGATTTTTTCAGCAGTAGATTGGATACTGGTGGTAAGACTGGGGTTTAGCCCAGTTGCTCCTATGTGCATAGTATTCTCCTGAGCCGGACAAAATAACCGTAGTTACCCCTCGGACTCTTCAATAACAAGGTCAGTATAGGCCAAGTTTTATGAATGCAAGATTAGGAGCGCAAGAAATATATTCACTTTACTGCTAATTGTTAACACTCAACGTGGTTAATAAGTGACAATTCATCTAAGAACATCACAACATTTTTTTATTATGTCTTTCACAGTAGGGGGCGAAAATGTCTGTCGCAATTATAAGTCATGCGCAATGTAGCTTACACAGTATGGGTGTAGATCATCCAGAGCAGCCAGCGCGTTTGCAGGTAATTCACCAGCAACTGCACAGCTCTGGGTTATACCAGCGCTGTAGCCGATACAATGCTCAGAAAGTAACCCGGGCGCAGTTATTGGCAGCCCACACGCAGGGGTACATAGAGCAACTATATGCCAGTGCGCCCAGTTCAGGTGTCTTACAGCTAGATGCCGATACGCAAATGATGCCCGAGACATTAGCCGCTGCAGAATATGCGGCAGGTTCTGGGGTGATGGCTGTGGATTTGTTAATGCAAGGGGCGCATAGAGCTGCATTTTGTCCAGTAAGGCCGCCTGGGCATCACGCCGAGAGCGGTGGGGCTATGGGGTTCTGTTTTTTCAGCAACGTCGCCATCGCGGCCCTGCACGCTATTGCAGAGTATTCACTGCAGCGGGTGGCAATAGTTGATTTCGATGTGCACCACGGTAACGGCACCCAAGAAATATTAGAAGGCCATCCTAATATTTTATTTTGTTCTAGCTTTCAGCACCCATTTTACCCCTTTAGTGGCGCTGGAATAGCCCCGGGGAATATCCATAATTTACCACTGGCAGCGGATATCAGCTCTGCGCAATATCGCTCTCAGGTCAGTGGGTGGCTAACGGCTATCGATGACTATGCGCCACAGTTAATTATTATTTCTGCAGGGTTTGATGGGCATGTTGGGGATCAAATGTCTTCACACCAACTCACCGATGCTGATTATTATTGGTTAACTCAGGAAATAGTGGCGCTCTCTGACAGGCATGCCCAGGGGAGGGTGCTGTCGATGCTGGAGGGCGGCTATGCGATTAACGCTTTAGGGGATACCGTCGTTGCTCACCTTAAAGCGTTAATGCACAGCTGATCAGCCAGGTCTGCCATCGGGCCTGGGTCCGGTCAAAATAGGCAGGTAGTTGATTACAAAGCTAACGAGCGCGATTAACCAGAGCATCGCGGCCACAGACATGATTAACTGACTGTATGTGTCGAGCCATACCAATAGCAGCCCCCTGCTGAGAGCGGCGCCGATCATACAGATAAATGCTAATAAAATCAGTCGGCTAGTGGCTATTTCTCGTCCAGTATGGCCCAGGGAAACTCTGCAGGTAAAAGCCATTATCATAGAGGCAATAAATCCCACATTTATTAAATGCAGCGCATTGCTGTAACTGCTGCCAGATAATAATGTGATCAGTGCCAAAGGTAAAAATGCATAGCTTAACCAGAGTGACCAGAGCATAGGGTTGGCCCAAATCTGTCGGTGATGCCAACGATAAAGTCGATAGAGGTGGGCGCACAGTGAAAAGCCCAGCAGAACTTCTAATCCTAGTGAATAATTTAGTAAGGTCTGAATAAAAATTGCCAGTATAAGCAGTTGAGTCACTAAGGTAAAAGCTAAAGGTTCGCCGGGAATGCTGGCGCTAGTAGCCCTTGAGATAAAAAACGGGATGACGCGAGAGCCAATTAGGCTGATCAGCAATACAAACCACCAGCTGGTAGCGTAGCCGAGCTGCGTACTTAACGCTGAATTTTCAATGGACATGGCGTAAAGTTGTCCCAGATGCAGCGCTAAAAAGATAGTCAGTAGAGGAACGAACACTAAATTTTTATAATTTTTACTTTTTACTACCATGCGTAAAAGCACTCCCGCACTGATCAGTAACAAGCCAGTATCGCCGATCAAACTGAACCAGAGACCGCCGCTGTTTAAATTCATGCCAATTCTTGCGATCAACCACAGTGCCACTATTGTCAGTAGTGGGCGACCTTTAATGCCGGGTTGTCCGGTCCAGGTTTGTGAAGCCGTCAGTAAAAAGCCTAATACCACGGCAATCGCGAAGCCAAATTGAAATTCATGTGCGTGCCAGGAAAATAGCGCTATGTCACTGTGCCAGGGCCAGACCCCCATCAAAGTCAAGCTCCAGCGGGTCAGCAGCCATATACCATAACAAGCACTTAATAAAAAAAACGGTCGAAAGGCTAGCTGTAAAATAGCCGGAATCTGGGAGCGTTTGTCGCCCTGAAAGTTATTCATTATCTATCCAATTCAGCGTATGTTTAATATGAACAGTATTGTTGCATACTAAATACAACAATTAAATGATCTTCGGCGAAATATCTCTAAATTAGATAAATATCGGTATCAGGGGGAAATAGTTCAGGTCTTGGGGCTACATAACAGGTCTGCTAATGAGTTTGTTGCAAAGCAGATGACAATCATCCATGGGGCAGGGTATTACATCTGTGAGGCCAGTCTTTAAGCCTCAGCAGGTAATCGGGTTGCAGATGCACAGTAACACTGAGCTTGAGACAATCTATTGCCAATAATTAACGGCCAGATCTTATTTCAATCACAAATAGGCAGAGCAGTTTGCTCTTTAAATGTGCGGATGGTGAAATTAGAGTTAATGTCTTTGACCATCGGCATGATACGCAGCTGGCGCATGAAGCTCTCATAGGCGATAAGATCTGCGCAGACCACTTCCAGCAAATAATCATACTGCCCTGAGACCACATGGCCATTGATGACATGTTTGATGCCATTGATGATTTGCTCGAAGTGCGCAAGGTCGGCTTCCTGATGGCTATTCAAATTAACATGTACAAATACGGTCATGCCCAGCGAGACACTCAGGCGCGAAACTTTTGCCTGATAACCTATGATAATTTTATCTTGTTCCAGCTTTTTAATCCGTCTGGCGCAAGGTGAGGGGGATAAGTTAACTTGGTCGGCAATCTCTGCAGTGCTGAGCCGACCATCTATCTGCAACAGCTCTAATATTCTTCTATCTATTCTATCCATGGCGTTTTCAATCAATAATCTAATAAAGGACGCTACTTTACGCCAAATGTAGCAAATTATATACACAACAATGCCAAATAATAGCGACTGCTTTGGTCGATAATAGCGCCTTAAATTGCTGTTCAATCCGAGGAAGAAATAATGATGCAAGTCGTGGTAACAAAACTGAGATTATCGACTGTCAACTCAGGCGTACTGGCATTAGTCGCTACCTTAATAATATGGTCTTCCTATTTCGTCGCCTTGCGCAGCGGTGCTCAGTCGGCACTCACTAGTTTTGATATGGCGCTGTTGCGATTTGTTTTACCCGGGCTGCTGCTGTTACCTGTTTTGTATCGGAGCAGGGGAACAATATGCAAGGTTAAAAAGCGTTATTTACTCGGAGTAATGGTTGGCGCGGGCCTGCCATTTTATCTGTTATCTGTGATTGCATCTGGAAACGTCCAGGCAGTTATTGGCAGTTTGTTAGTACCGGGCGTGGCACCTGTGTTTGTGACTGTGATTGCGGTGTGTTTTTACCGCGAGCGCCTGGCTAAACGCAGAGTAGTAGGTCTGGGCACTGTACTATTGGGGATCGCTATTTTAATGGCGGAAAACTACAATACCCAAAGTAGCTCTGCCCTGTTTGGCTCATTGCTCTATTTGTTAGCGGCCGCCTGTTGGGCGGTGTACACAGTGAGCGTGAAATTGGCAAAACTATCCAGTTTAGAGATAGCGGCGCTATTGAATATCACCGCTGCAACTGGGCTGTTAGTAGCAGCTCCTATGGGTGTTTTTGAGACAAACTTAAGCATTGTACCCTGGCAGCAGATACTGCCCCAGCTGGTGGTTATGGGCGGTTTTTGTGGATTAGTAGCGGTGATCACTTATGGTCATGCAATCAACAAGCTGGGTGCAGAAATGTCAGCATGTTGGGGAGCCATGACACCTGTGCTGGTGGCGATATTGGCCTTTTTGATCCTCAGAGAATCGCTGCAGCTAAGTACGATCGTGGCTATGCTAGTGATTACCTTGGGTGTGGTATGCGCAAATTTCAAATTAAAGTAAGCTTGCATGGCGTGTTTAGTCGATTATTTTGCGAGCAAAAATGCTGGAAATTATCTAAATTCCCAGCATTTTATTGAGATTATTCCACTATATCCTCAAGCTGCAGTTCTGCCATCGCCATCTCACGGATCTTAAATTTCTGCACTTTTCCAGTGACTGTCATTGGGTAGCTCTCGACAAACTTAATGTAGCGCGGGATCTTGTAGTGGCTGATATTGCCCCGACAATATTGCACAATCGCCTCGGCATCCATTGCTGGAGCATCGGGACGCAGTTTGATCCAGGCTACTAGTTCTTCGCCGTACTTCTTATCCGGAACTCCGGTGATTTGCACGTCACTTATTTGCGGGTGAGCATGTAGGAAGTCTTCCACTTCTTTAGGATAAATGTTTTCACCACCACGGATTATCATGTCCTTGATCCGGCCAACAATGCGTAAATAACCTTGTTCATCCATAGTCGCTAAATCACCGGTGTGCATCCAGCCATCGCTTTCAATTACTGAGTCAGTGGCCAGATCATTTTGCCAGTAACCTATCATGACTGAATAGCCGCGTGTACACAGCTCGCCCGAAACATTGCGGGCAACTGTGACACCGGTATCGGGATCAATTATTTTGTGCTCGATATGTGGTTGGGTGCGCCCGACAGTACTCATGCGCCGCTCGAAACTATCGTCAGCAGCACTCTGGCTCGAGACCGGGCTGGTTTCTGTCATACCATAGGCTATCTGGATCTCTCGCATATGCATTTTATCATTGACGGCTCGCATAATTGTTGCCGGGCAGATAGAGCCGGCCATTATGCCAGTGCGTAAACTGTTCAATTGGAAGCTATCGAACTGCGGGTGTTCGAGCATGCTGATAAACATAGTAGGCACTGCATATAAGGCGGTGGCTTTTTCATCTTGTACTGCTTGTAGTACTGATAAAGGATCGAAAGCTGCTGCGGGGTAGATCATAGTGGCGCCATGACTGACACAACCTATATTGCCCATTACCATGCCAAAACAGTGATAGAGAGGAACGGGGATAACCAGTCTGTCGCTGTGGCTAAAATGCAAGTTCTCAGTCACGAAGAAACCGTTGTTGAGTATGTTGTAGTGGGAGAGCGTCACGCCTTTTGGCGACCCAGTAGTACCTGAAGTGTATTGGATGTTAATCGGATCGTTGAAATGCAGTTGCTGTTGTATATGCAGCAATTCACTGTGCTCAATTTGGCTGGCATTTCGACAAAAATCTGTCCAACGCAGCATGCCGGGTTGCTGTTGCTGCGATAAATTGATAATAGCTTTGAGCTGTGGCAATCGCTTGGCAGGTAAACTACCTGTACCGCTACTGCTCAACTCGGGGGCCAGTGTTCTGAGCATCTGGCAATAGTCGGATTTTTTGAAATTGTCCGCCATCACCAAATAACCGATGCCTGACTGGTTCAGAGTAAACTCTAATTCGCTCAGCTGATAGGCCGGGTTAACATTAACTAAAATTGCACCTATTTTGGCAGTGGCAAATTGTGTCACTAACCACTGGGCACAGTTGGGGGACCAAATCCCCACTCGATCCCCTTTTTTAACCCCAAGCGCTAAAAATGCCCGGGCGGCAATATTGACCTGCTGTTGCAACTGAAGGTAGGTGTAGCGGATGTTTTGCTCTATCGCGACCAGTGCTTCGCCATCCGGGTAGCGCTCTACGCTACGATCGAAAGCCTCGCCTAAGGTCATTTTCATCAATGGGGTGTCGCAGTTTCCACGGCTATAGCTATCGAACTGCACAGGGGTTGTTTCAGAAGTTAGTTCTGGCATTGTTGATCCAATCTATTATTATTTTTTAAAATTCTTTGTTGCTGGCTGCGAGCGTTTAATTGCCAGACTTTGCGCATTGCTGTCGCTCTGTCAGCGTCTCTTATTCATTGCCAGTCCGGTTTTAGATCCATTAATACGTTGTAACTGGTCGCTGATCCAATGTCCAGCTGCCACCAGCTTATTCAGGTCTATGTCGGTTTCGTAGCCCAGGCCATGTAACATATATACCACATCTTCGGTGGCGACATTACCGGTGGCACCGTTGGCGTACGGACAGCCACCTAACCCCGATATTGAAGTATCGACAGTGCGTATTCCCTGAGATAAAGCGGCATAGATGTTCACTAACCCCTGGCCATAGCTGTCGTGAAAATGTACCGCCAAATCTTCTAGCGGTATAGTTTTTTGACAGTTTCGTATCAGTTGCTCAACTTTATCAGCGGTGCCCACGCCAATGGTATCCCCCAGGGAAATTTCGTAACAGCCCATTTCGTAGAGCGTACTACTGACGTCACTGACTTGCGCTAGGGAGACCTCGCCCTGATAGGGGCAGCCGAGTACCGTGGAGACATAGCCACGCACTTTAATCTGCCGATCACTGGCCAGCGCCATGATATCAGTAAAGCGTTTTAGACTCTGGGCTACGCTGCAGTTGATATTTTTCTGGCAGAAGGCCTCAGAGGCCGCGGTGAAGACGGCGATTTCTTGCACGCCGGCTTCAATAGCATTCTCCAGACCTTTTAAATTGGGTACTAAAGCACTGTAGCTAACACCTGCTTTAGCCGTGTAGCCGCGCATGACTTGCTCTGCATCTGCCATTTGCGGCACCCAGCGTGGCGAGACAAAGCTGGCGGCTTCTATGTGCGCCAGCCCTGCATCTGCTAAACGGTTAATTAAATCTATCTTGGTCTGACTACTGATGATGGCAGTTTCGTTTTGCAGTCCGTCTCTGGGGCCTACTTCAACAATCTTGACCTTTTGCTTGCTCATAGTGCAGCCTTAGTAGTTGTGTCAGCAGTGGCTGCTAAGGCAATTAAGGTATCGCCTTCAGCAACCAGATCAGACTCCAGAAAATAAATATCTTCAACAGTACCGTCGTGGGGAGCAACAATACTGTGTTCCATCTTCATCGCTTCGATGATGATCAGCGGCGTTCCGCTTAGCACTTTTTGGCCGCTTTGCGTCAGTACTGCAATAACCCGTCCATTCATCGGTGCACAGAGTGCGCCCTCAGTCTGGGAATCGTCTGTAGCCGTTGCTATATCAGGCAACTGATATTGCAAAGCCATGCCTGAATAGAATAAATTTAGCTGCGCTTTATTGCTATAGGCGTGAATCTTAAATTGCTTACCATCGACGCTAACCCTCAGCATATCAGAGTGTAAACTGGCCTGAATTTCAAAACTGCTGTCGCCAACGCTGACGGTAAAACTTCTCTCTACACCGCTCGGTGTTGCTGTGCTACTAATGTTTTTTTGTGGTTCTAGTACTTTTGCTAACCAGTTAGCAGAGTCTTCATCCGCTGATGGAGCCAGCCACTGTATTTCAGTATATGGTGTTTGATTTAAACGCCATTGGCCGCAGTGGGAGAAAGGAGAGTGATGGCTGTCTGTGCGGGCGTTATTGGCTTGTTGTAATATTTGGGCACAGCTGGCGATCGCCAGGAACAACTTGTGATTTGTATCGGTTGCAAATAGTGATGCATGATTTTTGTCGATAAACTGAGTATCTACCTCGGCGCTGGCGAAAGCTGGGCTGCTAATCACCCGGTGTAAAAAGGGGATGTTGTTTTTGACCCCGACTATGCGATAGTCGCTTAACGCTTTATGCATACGCGCAATTGCCTGCTGGCGGTTTTCTCCCCAGACAATCAGTTTGGAGATCATAGGATCGTAGTAGACACTGACCTGATCACCTTCATCGACGCCACTGTCGATACGTACATGCTCAGTGGCAGTGGGGGGGCGCAGGATGTCTAATTGACCAGTGGCAGGCAAAAAGTCATTGTTCGGGTCTTCGGCGTAGATCCTGCACTCTATAGCATGACCACTGACAGTAACTTGTGATTGATTTAATGGCAGTGCTTCGCCGCTGGCGATCTGCAGTTGCCACTTTACCAAATCCACATTGGTGATCATTTCAGTGACTGGGTGCTCCACTTGTAGGCGGGTATTCATCTCCATGAAATAGAAACTTTGATCTTCATTGTAGAGAAACTCTACAGTACCGGCACCGACATAGTTGATCGCTTTGGCCGCATTAATCGCCGCCTCACCCATCGCCTTTACCACCGCCTCATCAATGCCGGGAGCGGGTGCCTCCTCGACAATTTTTTGATGGCGCCGCTGGATAGAGCAATCGCGTTGCGACAGATACACGGCATTGCCGTGCTGGTCACAGAAAACTTGTACTTCAATGTGGCGAGTCTTGGTCATATAGCGTTCAATTAACATCTTACTATCGCCAAAGGCATTTTGTGCCTCACGCTTGGCTGCACTTAGCGATGCATCAAATTCTGTCAGTGAATTGACCACCCTCATGCCTTTACCGCCACCACCGGCAGTGGCTTTAAGCAGCAGTGGGAAACCGCAGTTTGCCGCCTGCTGTTTTAATACCGCAACATCTTGATCGTCTCCATGATAGCCGGGGACTAGAGGCACTTTCGCTTTGGCCATGATTTCTTTGGCGGCGGACTTAGAGCCCATAGCGGCGATAGCCGCTGCTGGAGGGCCGATAAATACAATACCTTGTTGTTGACACGCCTGGGCAAATTCAGCGTTTTCAGACAGGAAACCGTAGCCCGGGTGAATTGCTTGCGCGGCGCTGAGACGGGCAATCTCGAGTATTTTATCGGCGCGCAAATAACTGTCGCTACTCTGTGCAGGTCCCAGTAAATAAGCCTCATCGGCCATCAACACATGTTTGGCTTGTGTATCGGCGCTGGAGTAGACCGCGATGCAGTGGATCCCAAGTTGCTGGGCGGTTTCAATGACCCTGCAGGCTATCTCACCGCGATTGGCTATCAGTATTCGATTAAACATAAATTGCTACCTTTTGGCACAGACTTGAGTTGTACCTGAGAATAAGATTAAAGAGATTGGCAAAACTGAATATTTGCACTGCATTAATTGTGTTGCCAATTGGGGGAGCGCTTTTGCAAAAAAGCATTGAGGCCTTCAATTCCCTCTTCACTGGCTCTGATGTCGGCTATACGCTGGGCGGTGTCTGCAATCAAGACAGGCTCGATCTGCTGGCCGCTGACATCCATGACTAACTTTTTTGCCGCTGCCATTGCCAGGGGCGCATTTTTCAACAGTTTTGCAAGCCACTGTTGGCTCTGTTGCTGCAGTGCCTGTGAGTTTTCTGCCACTTGATGTACTAGACCTAAGCTTTTAGCGGTCTGTGCGTCAAAGGGCTCGGCGCTGATGCAGTAGCGCCGCGCCTGGCGCTCGCCAATGGCTCTGACCACATAGGGGCTGATAACCGCGGGGATTAGCCCCAGCTTGACCTCACTGAGACAGAAAGTACTGTTGATGTCGGCAAAAACCATGTCACAACAGGCCGCTAAGCCTACCGCTCCGCCGTAGGCTGCGCCTTGTATAATTGCCACACTTGGTTTGCTCAGACGATTCAGAACATCCATCAGTCGCGCCAGTTGCTCGGCGTCAGCCAAGTTCTGCGCGGGACTGTTGTCTGCCATGCGCGCCATCCAGTTCAGATCGGCTCCGGCTGAGAAGTGATCACCATTAGCTTTCAGTACCAGCACTTTAGCTTGCGGTTGCTGCTCGACACTCTCAATTGCATTGATCAGGCTGACGATCATTTGATCGTCAAATGCATTGCGGACTTGCGGGCGGTTTAAACACAAGGTCGCGATGCCATTGTCGTCGAGCTGTAAAAGAACATTTGTCTGACTCATGTTGAATTCCTATAATCCAGAGAAGGCAGCGGCGGCTACATTCTAAAAATGCCAAATTGAGTGTCTGCAATAGGCTTAGTTAAAGCTGCTGCCAGACCCAGCGCGATTACATCACGGGTTTGTGCGGGATCGATGACACCGTCATCCCAAAGCCTTGCGGATGCGTAGTAGGGGTGACCCTGCTGCTCGTAAGTATCTATAATGGGTTGTTTGAAATCAGCTTCTTGGGTCGCTGACCACTGCTCACCGCGGCGCTCTTTACCATCGCGGGTGACCGTTGCCATTACACCAGCTGCCTGTTCACCACCCATTACCGAGATCCGAGCGTTGGGCCACATCCATAGAAAGTTAGGATCGTAGGCGCGACCGCACATCCCGTAGTTACCGGCGCCGAAGGAGCCACCGATGAGAATGGTTAACTTGGGAACAGCGGCGCAGGCGACGGCGTTAACTAACTTGGCACCATTTTTTGCGATGCCTTCAGACTCATATTTCTCTCCCACCATAAAGCCAGTGATGTTTTGCAAAAACAGCAGCGGTATTTTTCGCTGGCAGCACAGCTGGATAAAATGTGCGCCTTTAAGCGCCGACTCAGAGAATAGCACTCCGTTATTGGCAACGATGCCGATCAGCTTGCCGTGAACTCTGGCGAAACCTGTGACTAAAGTATTGCCATAGAGCTTTTTAAATTCATCAAATTCAGAGCCATCGACAATCCGCGCGATCACCTCGCGTACATCGAAAGGCTTCTTCAGGTCGGTGCCGACAATGCCGTACAATTCCTGAGCATCGTACAGTGGCTCAGCTATTTCATCTGAGACAGCAGAGTCGGCTGTTAAGTTGAGGCTGGCAATGCAATCGCGGGCGATTTGCAGCGCCTGTGCATCATTTTGCGCCATGTAATCGGCAACCCCTGATACTTTACAGTGTACATCGGCACCACCGAGGGCCTCGGCGCTGACTTCTTCACCGGTGGCTGCTTTGACCAATGGTGGGCCCGCCAGGAAAATAGTCCCTTGCTCTTTAACGATAATTGACTCGTCGGCCATCGCCGGGACATAGGCACCACCGGCGGTACAAAGGCCCATAACCACCGCTATCTGGGCAATGCCTTTTGCTGACATGCGCGCCTGATTAAAGAAGATGCGCCCAAAATGATCCCGGTCCGGAAATACTTGGTCTTGCTGAGGTAAGTTGGCACCGCCTGAATCCACCAGGTAAATACAAGGTAAGTTGTTTTTTTCGGCAATTTCCTGGGCACGCAGATGTTTCTTCACTGTCAGCGGAAAGTAAGTGCCGCCTTTTACAGTGGCGTCATTGGCGATGATCATGCATTTGATGCCGCTGACTTCGCCGATACCGGTAATGATTCCCGCACAGGGGATGTTATCTGGGTAAACCTCAAAGGCCGCCAGTTGCGAGAGCTCCAAAAAAGCAGAGCCTGCATCGAGCAGTGCGTCTATTCTGCTTCTGGGTAACATCTTGCCTTTGGCCAAATGCCGTTCCCGGTAACTTGCACCACCGCCGTTGATCACTGCGGCCACTTTTTGCTGTAAGTCATCAACAGCCAGCTGCATGTCTTGCTGGCGCTGTTGAAACTCAGGGCTGTGCGGATTGATTTTAGATTCTAATATTGGCATCTGCTCTATCTCTTAGCTAAAGTGCATTCAGTATTTCTTTTATGTTGCTGTTTTATATAAACTTTAGTTGTCCAAAAACAACTCTCTGCCGATCAGCATACGCCTGATTTCAGAGGTGCCTGCGCCTATCTCGTAGAGTTTTGCGTCACGTAGCAAACGCCCGGTAGCAAACTCATTGACGTAACCGTTACCGCCTAATAACTGAATCGCATCCAGTGATAATTTGGTGGCAGTCTCCGCTGTATATAAAATACAACCGGCGGCATCTTTACGGTTTATCTCGCCGCGCTCTGCGGCCATCGCACACATATAGGTATAAGATTTAGAGGCATTCATCTGCGTATACATGTCGGCTATCTTTCCTTGTACTAACTGGAATTCACCAATGGCTTTGCCAAATTGCTCTCTGTCGCGAATATAGGGCACACTGATATCCAGTGCCGCCTGCATAATTCCCAGAGGACCGCCTGAAAGTACTAATCGCTCGTAGTCCAGGCCACTCATTAGTACCGCGACCCCTTGGTTTAGCACACCTAAGATGTTTTCTTTGGGAACGGGGCAGTCCTGAAATACCAGCTCACAAGTATTGGAGCCGCGCATCCCCAGTTTGTCGAGTTTTTGCTGACGGCTAAAGCCTGGAAAGTCGCGCTCAACAATAAACGCAGTGATACCTTTAGCACCGGCCTGTAAATCAGTTTTTGCATAAATGACATAAGTATTGGCATCAGGGCCGTTGGTGATCCACATTTTGTTGCCGTTAAGCACATAATGATCACCGTTGTCTCTGGCATGCAGCTTCATAGACACGACATCGGAGCCGGCATTGGGTTCTGACATTGCCAGCGCGCCGATATGCTCACCGCTTATTAGCTTTGGTAAGTACTGCGCTTTTTGTTCAGCAGTGCCGTTGCGGTTGATCTGATTGACACATAAGTTTGAGTGAGCGCCGTAAGATAAACCTACTGAGGCACTGGCACGGCTGATTTCTTCCATGGCAATGACATGTGCCAGATAGCCCATGCCAACACCACCGTACTCTTCATCTGCAGTGATACCCAGCAGTCCCATGTCGCCAAATTTTTTCCATAAATCATTGGGGAATTCATTGTCCTGATCAATTTGTGCGGCTCTTGGGGCTATTTCCTTACTGGCAAAGTGGTTGATTTGCTCGCGGAGCATCTCAATTGTTTCACCTAATCCAAAATTCATTTGCCGATACTGTGCAATCATTATATGTCCTCTATTATTTCTATCGCTCACAGACATAGATGGCTGCGACGCTGTTAACTGGGTCAATCCTGCAGCTCGTTTAGTGCCTCCAAGCAGCGCTGTTGAGCATTGTCTAATTCTAACTGCAACATATTGATGTCGTGCTGCTGTTGTTTGAGGGCCACCTGACGCTGGTCAATTTTTGCCAGTAGTAACTCGAGTTGTTTTTTGCTGCCACCTTTAGTGGTATCCCATAAATCAAACAGCTCTTTTATTTCCAGCAGCGAAAAGCCAAGGCGTTTACCGCGCAGTATCAGTTTCAGTTGTACTCTGTCCTGGCGGGAGTAAATTCTGGTTTGTCCGCGCCGACTCGGTGTTAACAGCTGGTGGTCTTCATAAAACCTGATACTACGTGTTGTCAGGTCAAATTCAGCGGCCAGTTCGCTGATGCTGTAGCTGGTTTTATCAGTCATAAATCTATACATAGTCGTTAATCGAGATTTGAATATAGGGGAAGTTTACGTAAACGTAAAGCAATAAAATTATAATCAGTTTGATTTTGATTCTCCTCAGTGCAGCTTCTTTTAGCTGAACTGTGAAAATACTCTGCAAAGTATCACTGAAAACCATTCGCTGAAAAACACAAAGGCTGGCCGAACTGGAGTATGATCGCTATTGGATGACATGTTTTTAAGCGTGTAAGGGATTTAAACATGCAGATAATAATAGAAAAGGCCATGGCTACACAGCTTTACAGGGAGGTAGTGTAATATGAAAACACTCATTTTCATTATTAGCTCAGCTCTGATTGTCTATTTGTTATTTGCCTTACTCTTGTATTTCTATCAGAGAAATCTTATCTACTTTCCCTCAGCGGTAAACAATACGGATTTACCCTTAGAGTCATTTTTTAATCAGGGGGAGCGCATTGATGTCGTGGTACTCAATCCAGGTAGACACAGTGCCATAATCTATTTTGGCGGCAACGCCGAATCGGTGGCTAGTAGTTCCCCGAGCTTGGCTGAGGCTTTGCTTGGACATACTATCTATGCGGTGAATTACCGTGGTTATGCAACCAGTACCGGGCAGCCGAGCGAAAAAGCACTGACCAGCGATGCGCTGCATATCTACGATATTCTGGAAGGACGTCACTTGAGTATCGCTGTAATAGGTCGAAGCTTAGGGTCGGGGGTAGCGACTTATCTGGCAGCTGAGCGAAAAGTGCAGAAAATGGTGTTAATTACACCTTTTGACAGCGTTCTAAATGTCGCCAGAGACCGGTTTTATTTTTTCCCTATTGCACTTTTATTGAAAGACAAATATGACTCTGCTGGCAAGGTAAAACAGATAGCGGCAAAGACGCTGGTGATACTGGCAGAGCGAGATCAAGTTATCGCTGCCAGATATTCGCAGCGCCTGATTGAGGCTTTTGCAAAAGGGCAAGTGCAAGTTAAAGTGATTGGCAATAGTGGGCATAACGATTTATCAAATAAAGCAGAATATTACCGGTTAATCGAAAGTTTTCTGTGACTTGTCAGTTGCTCGCCCAGCAATTTCACTATTTGCTAGTTCTATGCTTTAACTCTGCTATTGCCTGTAGATTTGTATTAATGGCTATATTCGCCCGCTGGCTTTTAAGCGTTGCATTACTCTTTGATGGTAGAGTTTCGCCAGAGATGGACGAATAACCGGCAGGGCAATTAGCCAGGCTAAGGGCTTGAGCACACTAACCCTCTGCATTAACACTATATAGGCGTCAAGTTCAGATAAAATGCGGCCATCGCCCAGTTGTAAGTGCAGTTCGGTCAGCGCTAAACGCGGGTCTATTGACAAACTTTTTAAATAGCTGTCTTGATCTGTGATATCAAACCATATTATCTGTTGATCAGTGTACCCGGCCAGGCGCTCGTATAGATACCTGTCTTTGACGCACCTTGGGCAGGCACCATCATAAAAGACGGTGATGGATTGCTGTTGAATAGACATAATATTGCCATAGACTGAAACAATGATGTGTAAAATATATCCCTAATAAACCGTTTACGCCAGTGTCTTTGAGGGCTTCTAGCGACAACAGTATTGCGAACTCTGTAGGGTGATACGACAACTGATAGAGAAGGGCACGACAGATGCAGATAAGATTATTTCTAGGACTGAAACCTAACCCAACACAAATGCACTCTTTAGTGGTAATGCAACAGCAGTTAGCCGGTATGGGGCGGCCAGTACCTGCTGATAATCTGCACATGACGTTATTTTTTCTCGGGACGATAGAGCAGGCTGATGCGGATGTTTTTGTCAGCGCGATAGATAGCCAATGCTGGCAAAGTTATAGCGTAACCTTTGGCCAGTTGCGCTTGTGGCGCAAACCAAAAATTTTATGCCTGGCGGGCACAGCGAGTGACAGTAGACTGCAAAGTAGCGTGGCTGAGATTCGGGCTATTGCAAAAACAGTGGCTTTGCAAGATCCCTTCACAGCCTTTACTCCGCATATCACCTTAATGCGCAAAGCGACTGCACTGCCAGAGGACAGCTGCAATTTGCTACCAGAGCCTTTAATTATTGAGGCCGAGTCTATGCATCTGTTTCAATCTGTTAGTCATGAGAGTGGGGTAGAATACCAAATAATAAAATCTTGGCCGCTGAGACATTAAATTGGCACTCAATCTTTTATTCTCTGGCTAACATTTTCATTGATAGCGATATTTTACTGAAAAAAGGGGCTTTGGTGAAACCTGAATCCCCTAATAACTTTATTGTAAATAACTGGTTAGGAGTTACTGTGAAACTATTTTGTACACCTAATTCGCCATTTTCCCGGGTAGCCAGAGTGCTGGTGATTGAGCTTGGTTTAGAGACCGCAGTAGCGATAACGACTGTCACTGTCAGAGATGAAAACAGTGAGTTATTGGCTTTTAGCGCCAGCGGTAAAGTACCTGCACTGTGCCTGGAAAATTCACATACCCTCTCTGATACCCGCATGATTGCCCAGTATCTGGGACATATCGCCAGCAGGAATAATGTCACAGCGAGTCTGGATAACATTGAAGATTATGCGTTTGAAGGTTTCTGCCTGAGTGTCTTAGAAAGCATTTGTGTCTGGGTGAGGGAGGCCAGGCGGGCTCCTGCGCATATCAGCGAACAGGTTATTAAGTTAGAGAGGGCAAGAGCAGTGCGTTCACTAGAGTATTTAGATGAACATCTGCACAAACTGCAGAACACTTATGCCCTGGCGTCGATCGCGATCGCCTGTGCGTTGGATATTGCCGGTCGACGTCTGGATTTTACTGCCAATAACAAGCAGCAAAAATTGGCAAAGTGGTTGTTTAAATTTAATCACAGGGCGTCGATGTTGGCGACTCAGCCTTTGAATACTTGAGTCCTGATCAGGCAAAGTGGAATTTATCAACTACTATTAGGGATTGTATTCAAGGATTCGCACATAGACTCAATTTGGGAGGCTAGCCGATGGGAACTGTAACTGATATTAGCAGGGCAAAATTCTCTGTAGGTGAGTTAATATTGCATCAGCTGTTCAATTATCGCGGCGTAATTATTGATGTAGATCGAAAATTCAACGCCACAGATGCCTGGTACGAACATATGGCAAAATCACGACCCCCTAAAAACAAACCTTGGTATCATGTATTAGTACACGACAGTAACATCACCACTTATGTAGCCGAGCAGAACTTAAAGGCAGATATGAGTCCAGCACCTATCCATCACCCTCTATTGGAAGAATATTTCAGTAAGCTAGAAAATGGCAGCTATGTCAGGAATGAACCTATAAACTAATCACTGTTTATGTTGCTATGGCTATTAATAGTTTGCCTGTGCAAAAACTATAATGGGAAGTGTAAAGCAGTGATGTTAGTGGGACAGAGATACCGGAAAAAAGAAGGCGGCTGGCTAGAGATAAGAGAGTACTGGGCCGAAGCTGAAATTGATGTGATTTCTGACTGCGGTACGCAGATGACAGTGACCGCCGAGCAGTTAATTGCAGGTCTGATTGTCGACAA
>MAAB01028911.1_pt1 | contig 51053 bp, 38 predicted proteins | sample 1115991 | NCBI WGS metagenome assembly MAAB01 (sample SAMN04961124, study PRJNA320927) | seawater metagenome | isolation source: sample BD02T18 sea water enriched with oil for 18 days | place: USA:Gulf of Mexico | collected 2013-07-27 | reverse complement strand
GTTGAACCCAATAGAACAAGTTTGGCAATGGTTGCGACAAAATGAACTCTCCAATAGATGTTTTGAAGGTTACGACGACATTGTCAATGAATGCAGTCGCGCTTGGAATGCTTTTATATATGATGCCTCCAGAGTGATAAAACTGTGCTCTAGAGACTGGATAAAAGTGGGAACTTAATTAATGCAATTGGTATAAATAGCCTTGTCTTCGCAATTAGCGACCTTAACTACTTGTCTTGCATTTCTTCAATTTTTACTTTCCAAATAGCCGGGCCGGTTACATGAGCAGACTCACCAGAGCTGTCAACAGCAACCGTTACTGGCATATCTTCAACTTCAAACTCATAAATAGCTTCCATACCTAACTCTTCAAAAGCAACAACACGAGCTTTCTTAATAGCTTTAGAAACTAAATACGCTGCGCCGCCGACAGCCATTAAATACACTGATTTGTGCTTTTTAATGTTTTCTACCGTTGCCGCGCCGCGCTCAGATTTACCAATAGAGCCTAAAAGGCCTGTTTTAGAAAGCATTAATTCTGAGAATTTATCCATACGCGTTGCTGTTGTCGGACCCGCAGGACCAACAGCTTCATCACCCACCGCATCAACAGGACCAACGTAATAAATAAATTTATCAGTAAAATCAACAGGTAGTTCTTCGCCTGCGGCTAGCATGTCTTGAATACGCTTGTGCGCTGCATCACGACCCGTTAAAATAGTACCACTAAGCAGCACGGTTTCGCCTGTTTTCCATTCGCCAATATCTGCTTTTGTTAGCCCATCAACATTAACGCGGCGAACATTTTCACCCACTTCCCAAGTAATATCTGGCCATTCTTCTAACTTAGGTGGTGTTAACTCAGCCGGACCTGAACCGTCAAGATGAAAGTGTATATGGCGTGTAGCAGCACAATTGGGGATCATCACGACAGGTTTAGAAGCCGCATGGGTTGGTACAGCATTAATTTTAACATCAACTACGGTCGTTAAACCGCCAAGACCTTGGGCGCCAATACCAAGGTTGTTAACACGTTCAAAGATCTCTAAACGTAATTCTTCTTCAGCATTTTGTGGACCTCTATCCATTAGATCTTGAATATTAACCGGATCCATTAAACTTTCTTTAGCAAGTACACCGGCTTTTTCAGCAGTACCACCGATACCTATGCCCAACATGCCTGGTGGACACCAACCTGCTCCCATCGTGGGTAAGGTTTTCACTACCCAATCAGCAATAGAGTCTGACGGGTTTAACATTGCCATTTTAGTTTTATTTTCACTACCGCCGCCTTTAGCCGCGATCATTACTTCAATTTCATCACCTTCAACAAGATCGATATGTACAACCGATGGCGTATTATCTTTGGTGTTTTTACGTGCGCCGGTTGGGTCAGCAACAATAGAAGCTCGCAAAGGGTTATCAGGGTTTAAGTAAGCACGACGAGTACCTTCATCAACCATTTGTTGTACGGTCATATCCGTTTTATCCCACTTAACCGCCATACCCACTTTGACAAAACAGGTCACTATGCCCGTATCTTGACAAATAGGACGCTTACCTGTGGCCGACATGCGTGAATTAATAAGAATTTGTGCAATAGCATCCTTCGCGGCGGTATTTTGCTCTTTATGATAAGCCTTCTCTAACGCCTGAATAAAATCCAGTGGATGATAATAAGAAATGTATTGTAATGCATCTTCAATACTGTCAATTAAGTGTTGTTGTTTGATTATTTTATCGGACATGTTGCTCTCAGCTTTCGTTAAAAGTGTGTATAATCTCTTTCTATTATAATACCTTTCTATTGAAACTACCGCTAGTAGCCAATAGTCAAAATTCAGAGAATCAACACCTTGCCCTCATCATTCCCACTCACCTTGTCAGTAAAGCCTTTAACGTTGGCAGATGATGTTTCAACGCTAGCTTTATTTACCCCCTTAGCTAATATGCCATGGGCAATGTGGCTAGATTCAGGGCAAAGTGACCATGTTGATGCTTGCTTTGATATTTTAGTGTGGCAACCTGAAGTAACGTTATGTACTCATGGTAAAAAAACTTATATACACCATATTAAATCCAATGAAACACAGGTAAGTGAAGAAGAGCCTCTGTCTTTACTCGAAAATGTCCAAAAACAAGTTTTAACAACATTAGTCCCCTCAAATTTAACGCCAGCAAAGCAAAGCTTACCTTTTTTAGGTGGAGCATTAGGCTATTTTTCCTATGACTTGGGGCGGCGTTTTGAAAAACTTCCCGTACAAGCAAAACAAGATATTGCTGTGCCAGAAATGGCAGTAGGTATTTATAGCCAAGCAGTCGTTTTTGATCATAAAACCCAACAATTTTTTTTAATTTGTCCAGCCCAGAAACGTTCGGAGCTTGAGTGTTTTTTGCAGAATATGCTCACATTAAACAGCGCGAATACTGCCATTGAAAATAAGCCGCCTACCGATTTTGCCTTAACATCAAGCTGGCAAAGTAATATGGACAAAGCCAGCTATATAGAAAAGTTTCAGCGAGTCCAGAAGTATTTATCAACGGGTGATTGTTATCAAATCAACTTGGCTCAGCGCTTTAGTGCGGATTATCAAGGAGATGAATTTCAGGCATATTGCGCACTTCGCAAAGAGAACAAAGCCCCCTTCTCTGCTTTTATTCGCCTTGAGGGTGCTGCCATATTAAGTGTCTCACCCGAGCGATTTTTACAATTATCACAAGGCAAAGTACAAAGTAAGCCCATTAAAGGCACTATGCCAAGAAGTCAGGATAAAGCACAAGATAAGCAAAACGCGGCCACCCTTAAAAACTCAAACAAAGATCGTGCTGAAAATGTCATGATTGTTGACTTACTTCGAAACGACCTTGCCAAAGTATGTAAACCTAATTCAGTTGTTGTGCCGAAACTATTTGATATTGAAAGCTTTCCTGCGGTGCATCATTTGGTGAGTACCGTAGAGGGGCAATTAGCTAATAAATATAATGCTAACGACTTGCTGCGTGGTGCCTTTCCTGGGGGCTCAATTACTGGTGCTCCTAAGATTCGTGCCATGGAAATTATAGAGCAACTTGAACCCCACAGGCGCAGTGTTTATTGTGGCAGTATCGGTTATATATCTAGCTGTGGCGCTATGGATACGAGTATTACTATTCGTACCCTAATAGGAGAGCAAGCCTCAAATAAAATTTACTGTTGGGCTGGCGGCGGCTTAGTGGCCGATTCAACCGCGAACAGTGAATACCAAGAAACGTTTGATAAAGTGCAGCGTATTTTACCCGTGCTAAGTAAGTTTACTCAAAATGCTAGCGAGTAACAGATGAACAAGGACGAATTTTTATACCGCTTTCATTTAAAACAGTTGGCACCGTCAAGCCATAATTATCAGCACCCTTCTCCCCTTAAATCGGCTGCGGTACTAATTGCTTTAATAGATGACCCTGAAGATGACTTAGGTTTACATGTACTATTAACCAAACGTTCTAGCCACCTAAAGCATCACCCTTCGCAGGTAAGCTTTCCTGGCGGCAAAGCTGAGCCTGAAGATGACAACCTTATTGCCACGGCATTAAGAGAAGCTTATGAGGAAATAGGCTTAGCCCCCGAGTCAGTCTCAGTTTTAGGGCAACTTCCTAATTATGAAATAATGAGTGGTTATCAAGTTACCCCCGTTGTGGCAATAATTGATGCCCAGCAAAGCTATCAACGAGATGACAATGAAGTTGCAGAAATATTTCAAGTGCCATTACAGCATTTTCTGCAAGAAGATAATCACCTCTGCATTAAGGCAGTTCGACATGGCCGCCACCACAACATCCATTTTTTTCCTTATAAGCACTATAATATCTGGGGTGCAACCGCGGCTATGCTGAAAGATTTAATCGAGCATATAAAGTGATTTTCTGTGAATTTTTATCACTTTGCGCTAATTAATCAACAAACTTTCGATAATTCATCGACAAGGCACACTAATATTTGTTTTTAATATTGATCACTTTCAGCTATCATTACCCATATTAATGTCAGCACAACCCGTGTTAGGTAAAATTTTATTCGGAAATAATTATGATTAGTGTATTTGATATGTTTTCAATTGGTATCGGCCCTTCTAGTTCTCATACCGTTGGCCCAATGAAAGCCGCTAAGTTATTTGTAGATGAATTACAAAAGCAAAAGCAACTATTAACGATTGACCGAGTAAAGTGTCAGTTGTTTGGCTCTTTAGGACAAACAGGTATAGGACATGGCACAGGAAAAGCAGTCATTTTAGGCTTGTCGGGTAAAAAACCTGAAACGATAGCTGTTGATGCTATTGAGCCAATTTTAGCGGATGTGGTGGCCAGTCAAAAAATTCAACTTGCCGGTCAACACAGTGTCGATTTCCCTAAAGACGACGCGATTATATATCACCATAGAAAAACCTTGCCTGCTCACGCAAATGCCATGACTCTTTACGCCTATCACGGCGATTGCATTGTTTTAGAGCAAACCTATTACTCTATTGGCGGTGGTTTTATTGTTCAAGATTGCGACTTTGAAAAAGAGAAAGACAAAGCCTTATCTTTGCATGCAAATATCGATAAACCTCATAAATTCAGTAATGCCACAGAATTACTAGCACTGGCACAAGAAAGTGGTTTAAGCATTAGTACCATGATGATGAATAATGAAAAGTGTTTAAATAATGAAGTAAATATTCGCGCTCAGCTGATTAATATATGGCAAGCCATGCGTAGTAGCGTTGAACGCGGTATGAAAACTGAAGGTATTTTACCCGGTGGCTTGAAAGTCAACCGCCGTGCACCCGCGTTGCATCGTACATTAAAAGTAGAAAAATCTAATGATCCGTTAATAGCCATGGATTGGGTTAATTTATTTGCTTTAGCCGTCAATGAAGAAAATGCCGCAGGCAGTCGAGTCGTTACGGCTCCTACTAATGGTGCAGCAGGCATTATTCCCGCGGTATTATCTTATTACGATAAGTTTGTACAACCAGTCACTGACGATGACTGCATACGTTATTTACTTACCGCGGCTGCTATTGGTATTTTATATAAAACCAACGCCTCTATATCGGGGGCAGAAGTTGGCTGCCAAGGTGAGGTAGGGGTAGCTTGTTCAATGGCTGCTGGCGCATTAACAGAAATTATGGGGGGTACGCCAATGCAAGTGGAAAATGCTGCCGAAATAGGTATGGAACACAACTTAGGTTTAACTTGCGACCCTGTTGGCGGTTTAGTGCAAGTGCCTTGTATTGAACGAAATGCTATGGGCTCAGTCAAAGCGATTAACGCCTCAAGATTAGCACTGCGTGGCACAGGCACTCAAAAGGTTTCTTTAGATAAGGTGATCAAAACTATGTGGGACACAGGTAATGACATGAAAACTAAGTATAAAGAAACGTCACGTGGCGGCTTAGCCGTTAACATTATTGAATGTTGATCATTAGTTACGAGTAGCAAGTTTTTTACTCATAACCTTGCGCTAAAAGGTTGGCAACTCAATGTCTTTTAACAGCTCATCAACTTCGACATTATTCTTCATTATCATCGCACGCGTAACAATATCTTTCGTTAAATGAGGTGCAAAACGCTCGATAAAATCAAACATATAGCCACGTAGGAAGCTGCCACGTCTAAAGCCAATTTTAGTGGTGCTGGCTTTAAATAAATGGCTAGCATCAATAGTGACTAAATCACCATCAATTTTAGGATCAATTGCCATTGATGCGATAACGCCAATGCCAACACCTAAACGAACATAAGTTTTAATGACATCAGCATCGGTTGCAGTAAAGGCAATTTTAGGCTCTACCCCTGCTTTCTCAAAAGCAGAATCAAGCTCTGAGCGCCCAGTAAAACCAAAAACATAAGTAACTAAAGAGTATTTAGCAATATCAGTAATGGTTAAATCTTGTTTTCTTGCTAATGGATGATCTTTTCTAACAATAATACTACGATTCCAGTGATAACAAGGTAGCATCACCAAATCATTGTATAAATGTAAAGATTCAGTGGCAATAGCAAAGTCTGCCTCACCTTTCGCTGCGGCATCACTAATTTGTGCAGGAGTACCCTGCGACATTTGCAATGATACTTTCGAGTATTTTTTAATAAAACCTTGAATAACTTCAGGCAAAGCATAACGCGCTTGAGTATGAGTGGTCGCAATGCGCAATCGCCCTTCATCGGGTTGCGTATGTTCACGGGCGACCGCTTTAATACCTTCAACTTTAGACAGTATTTGCTGAGCAATATTAATTACTTCTTGTCCCGCCGAAGTAACATGGGTTAAATGTTTACCACTTCGACCAAAAATTTGAATACCTAGTTCATCTTCAAGCATACGTACTTGCTTTGAGATACCAGGTTGAGAGGTAAAAAGTGCTTCTGCTGTCGCAGAAACATTCAGGTTGTTATTTAACACTTCAACGATATAGCGCAGTTGTTGCAATTTCATAAATAGACTTTAACGAGTTAGCTCAGGAATTTTCTTATATCAAAATAATATACTTAATTAAAGGTTTATTCCATATCAAATTTCATTTTTTGTAAATTTAATTCAACATTTCACCAAAAAGTTGTAAATATTGTTTTAAACTAACTTATTCTCTACACTTAATTAACAACTTTTTTCTTCGCTTACTTATATTTCCTTATTATAACCATGACTGCAATCAATGTCTTACCTAAAGACATTGCTAATTCTAACCAAATTCTGCATCTTGAGGTGGCTTGGCTATACTATAAAAATAAAATTCAATTTAAAGGTAACTTCTTCTATGCTAAGCAGAACATTTTTTGTAAACTGCTATTACCAAGGTACAGAATCCAAGTGAAAAGTTATTCACAATTATAATCTAAGAGCTTTAATATGATCGCTATAATCGTAGGCCTAATCATCGCCTTAATCCTTTTTGTTGTTGTTGTTAGCGCTGTTCAACAACACAAAGAAAAACAACAAGCAGAAAAACGCGTTAAGGTGGCTAAGCAAAAAGCTATAATTGATGAAAGCGAAGAACTCATTCTTAATTTATCTAACTTACCTTCAAGCCCTAATTTAGTTAAAATTTTAAACCGCAGAAGCTTAAATGCTGCAAAAGTAATGCAGGACTTAATCCCTGAGATGAAAGGGATTAAAAGTCGAGTACAAGAATTAACGTCACGACTTGAAGCAGCAGAAGATTTAGCAACCAACAATGCTGGCGATGATAACTTTATGCTGCCAGATAATGACCAGCAAATATTAACCATTTTGCAGTGCATTAAAAAATTACGCGCGACAATCAAATCAGAGCAAAGCAAAGGCATTTTAGATGCGCAATCCTTTACAAAAGAAGATCAACGCCTTGATGCCATGCAACTAAAAATTAATATCGAAAGTTTAGTTAAAAGAGGAACACAAGCAGAAAACAAAGAAATGCTTGGTTCAGCTCGACAATATCTTGAAAAAGCGTTACAAACTTTAGCCAATCACCCATTGAAAACGGAATACGTGAAGACTAAGCAGTCTGAGATATCACAGCAACTAAATGATATAACTGAATCTTTGAAAAGTACCAATGCACAAGATGCTGCGAAGAAAGCCAAAAACGAAGAAAATGAGTTAGATGTACTATTTCAACCTAAGAAAAAGTGGTAAACAACTCACGCCTACTACTGTCAAGCCAGCATTTGCTGGCTTTTTTAATACTATCTACAGCCTATCAACCGCTAAGTATGCTAAATAAAACCAATACCATTACACTACCTTCATTTTTGCGTAAAGCGATGAAAGCCTATGCATTAAAAACGCTAATAAGGCAACAAGGCTGTGAACTACAGCGTATTGGTCGTTCTAGAAATTGGCAACTTAAGGCTAATTTTGAACAAATACAAACTCTTGTTCAGCTAATTGAAGACTCAAATGAGGTCAGTTGGCAATGGCTAGCCAAGCTACTTAGAAAAGAATACCAACACTTAAGTCATGATGAACTAGTAAGTATTGCCAAGAGACTTGAAGAAATAACAGTGAGTGCATTAATAGCCAAAACTGACTGCACCATTGTACAGGCTAGAAAGGCGATTGATGCATTAGAGGAGTTTGATTAACAGCTTATGAGCAAGTAATAATTGGTTCATTTTACCAGCCAGACTACACTTAAAATATAAGAAAAAACTTCTAAAGCCTAATTGCTTGGGGTGAAAAAAATTAACTAATATTTTGGCTATGTACCCGTTAATTGTTGTTATGGATGTTATCCATTGATTTAAGTGCCTTTTGTAGGAGAGAGTTTATCCTCGAGAACTTCGCGGTTGAAACAGCTCCTACAAGTTAAATCATATCAACAACAGTTAAGTACAACATAGCCAATATTTTTTATGTAAATCGACGAAAATCAATCATCACTTTTCGTCCACCTGGGATATCAATATTCTGATATTGCCAAGTCATTTTATCAACAATACGATCAACCAAATGCAGTCCTAAACCATAACCATAATCGGTACCAGTATGATCAATATCATTCTCAGTATGATTAATATTTTCAATGATAATTTCAGACTCTATCAGGGTAATAAAAATATCTCCTGTGGCAGTATATTGAAAGGCATTGCGGATCAAGTTATTTAACGTTAGTCGGCAAGCCGTTTTAGCTATATTAATTGAGCTGTCACTAAGTGCCAAATTAACTTTCGTTAACTTACCTTGTAACAAATATTGATTATCTTCAACGATGTTCCGCACCATTTCAGCGATATTTACTGCATTTTGCTCGTAGATACGTTCATCTTCACGAGTTAACCATAATAAGGTTTCAATCATATATTGCATATTAACGTTAGCGCGTTTAATACGATTAATCGAGGTAGTCGCTTTTGAGTCAGCTAACAGTCGCTCTAATAATTCAATATTACTTTTGATCACCGCTATTGGAGTACGTAATTCATGGCTAGCATGACGTAAAAAATCGTGCTCCTTTTTGACCATGTCACTAATACGTTCAAATGCCGATTGCTGCTGTTGAGCAATTAAGTTAACTTCCTTAAAACCAAAATCAATAACGGGTCTATCAATGTCATCAAGGGTGAGTGAGTCAGTCCATGCACCTAATTGCTGCATAGGTTTGGTGATTTTTCGTAAAATAAAATGCATGCTGCCAAGCATCAACAATAAAAAAAACAAAGCTAATGGCCAAGTTAACACCAGCATATTATTTACTCTTAACAGTATTTGCTCGCCATCTGTTGCCAAATAAACACTACGCAATAGATAATACGTTTTACCATCAGTTAACGGGTAAGCTACAATAAACAGCACTTTTTCTGGCAATAAATAGGAATAATCGAGATTAAATATTTTGACATTATTCATTTTCTCTTGGCTAATAACCTTAAAGTCAGGAAAGTTTTCTTTAAACTCATCTGGCAGAGCCTGCCAGTCTATATAGCCCTGAGAAAGTTGAAAGTTAGCTAATGGCGTTGACGATTTTTTTTGATCGTTCTTTTGGTAGTTATCGGCATAATTAACAATCTCACTACGCATATTAATAAGCGTTGCCTCATCCAAGCCGCGCATAAAAAAATACCAGAGTAAAATGCTATACGACAATAAAATTACGATAGTAAAAATAATGTGTATTTTAAAAATATAGCGATTAAAAGTGTGATTTTTTGCCATTTTGTTATGCTTATTTTTGTAAGTAATTTAACCGTCTATTTTCTTGCGCAACACCACGCCTTGACCAACGATGGTATGCATTAATTTAGTTTCTCCTGCCGCATCAATTTGTTGTCTTAATTTAAATAAATGCACCTTAAGGCTATTGCTGTCCGGAGACTCGTCGCCCCACACTGCCTGCAATAACTGCCTACGGCTAACTACTTGCGGTGATTTACGCATTAAAGTTTCTAATAAAATCCACCCTGTCGGTGACAACAGCACATCACGTTGAGCTCGTTTCGCGGCTTTTTCACTAAAATTAACCTTGAGTTCATCCACATTTAATAGCATTGACTGGCCGCTGCGACGCTTTGACAGTACCTGTATGCGCGCGACTAGTTCAAGCATTTCAAAGGGTTTTACCATATAATCATCAGAGCCTGCATGAAAGCCCGCCAATTTATCTTCAAGAGTATCGCGGGCAGTTAACATTAAAATAGCTGTTTCAACCCCTTGCTCTCTTAAAGTTTTACAGACGGTTAAGCCGTCCATACGCGGCATATTGACATCAAGCAATATCACATCATATTGATTTTCATAAATTAATTGTAAGCATGCCGCACCATTGGCAGCGTGATCACAAATAATATCTTCTAATTGTAAATAATCAATAATGGTAGTCGCTAAATCAATATCATCTTCAACTAGCAAAACAAGGGATTTCATCTTTACTCTCAAATTTTAATCTATGGTAGCTTGAGCAAGGTTATACTCTTTCGACCTTAAAAAATGCAGCGTACAATACTGGCACCACACCTAAGGTTAGTACCGTGCCAACCCCTAAACCAAATGCCAACACCACCGACATGCCATAAAACATAGAGCCCGTATCAAGTATAAGCGGTAGTAAACCCAAAACAGTGGTGACTGTGGTCATAGCAATTGGTCGTAATCGTGACAAACACGAGCTAATAATAGCTTGATAATCACTTAAACCTTTTGCTCGCTCAATATCAATCCGATCAATCAACACAATACCATTATTAATAATAATGCCCATTAAACTGTAAATCCCCAAGCTCACCATAAAGCCATAAGGCGCATCCATGATCAGTAAACCGGAAACGGTGCCAATAAAAGTTAAGGGAATAGTACAAGTGATGATGAGTGCTCGGCGGTAAGAATTAAACTGCATCACTAGCAGTAATAATACTAAGCCAATAACCATAGGTATGCTTGCACCAAGTGCCTGCTCAGCTTCAGCAGATTGTACGATAACGCCATCGTATTCAATAAGATGGTTTAACGGTAAGTCTAGTTTTAGCGCTTGCAATCTTTCATCAATCACTCGCTGTAAATCTTGCGCTGTCATCTCGGTATTGGCCGCTTCAATAGTAATGGTATTAAACATATTTTCACGTTGAATTTTAGCGTACTGAATAACAGGTTTGAAGTCAGCAACTTGCAATAAAGGCACTGCCAAGCCTGAACGATTAGAGTGCACAGTAACGGTACTTAATCGGTCTAAATTAAAGCGCTCATCGGCATCAGCTTGCAAGATAACAGGGATAATATCATCTTTCTCACGATATTCAGTGATCTGAGTGCCACTAAAAAAACCTTGTAATGCCGTAGCAATATCGTCAGAGGTAACTCCTGCTCTTCTCGCCCTATGTTGATCAATATTCACTTCAATTTTAACATTACGATTTTCCCAGTCGGTGCGAATATTTTTGGTATGAGGTACTTGATGCAGCAAAGCCATAATCTCTTCCGCTTTAGCAAACAAAATATCTTTATCAGGTCCTTTAACTTGAATGCTAATAGAGCTTGAATCAGAAGGACCTGAAAACATGCGTTTTACTCGCGCAGAAACATTAGGAAAATTACCAATAACGCCATTATGCAGTCGTGTCACTAAGGCATTTAAATCGGTACCTTCTGCAAGGTTTAAGACGATAAAACCTTTATTATCGGCCGGATCTTCAGGGGTTAAAGTTAATACAAACCGTGGACCACCAAAGCCAGTGTAACCTGAATAGTTGTTAATTTCTGGAAAGCGTTCACGATCATCAAGCCAAGTGAAAATATCACGCATTTGACGGTCTGTAGTGCGCGCCGAAGTACCATTAGGCAAATCGATATATATCATGATCTGGCTACGATCTGAGTCGGAAAAAAACTGCTGGGAGATATACTTAAAGCCGCTCATTGCGGTGATAAACAAAACAACCATGATACCAATAAATAGTATTTTATGCCCTAATAACCAATGTAAAATATGCTCATATTGTTGATAAAACTTATTACTGTAATTTGATTGTTCAATATCAGTTGTTGATGATTTTTTAGTAACACGAATGAAAAAATAACACAGTGTTGGCGTTAAACACAAAGCTAAAACCCAACTGGTTAATAAGGTGATTAAAATTACCAGCGAAATAGAGCGAGTAAATTCTCCAGCAACATGTTCGGCTAGCATCAGCGGTAAAAAGAATAAAATAGTGGTTACCGATGAACTTAATAATGGCAGAGCAAGCTCTTTCCCTCCTTGGATCATAGCAGCATAACGCTCTTGGCCATTTTCCAAACGGCTTTTAAAATCTTCGGCGATAACAATACCATTATCCACTAACAAGCCAAGCGCTATAATCAAGGTTGCTAAGCTCATTTTCTCTAACGACATACCCGAAAAGTTCATAATGGCCAAGGTCACTAGCATCACACAAGGAATAATAGAGCCAACAATCAAGCCAGTACGCAAGCCTAAAAATAAGATCACCACCACTAAAACAATCGCTAAAGTTTGCAAAACATTGATTGAAACGCTAGTAACTGAATTTTGAACCTGTTCAGCTTGATAAGTCGAATAATCCAATTGATAACCTACCGGCAAAGAATGCTCAATTTTAGTCACCTTTTCCTTTATTCTCGGCGCATATTCGAGCAAGTTATATTCTGGCAACATGGCGATAGAAAACATTACCGCAGGTTTGCCATTAAAATATGCCGGTTGATGGGGCGGATCGATAGTATCTCTTCTTAAGGTGACAATATCCTTTAACGCTATGGTATCAACGGTACCAGGAATAGAAATATGGCTATTAGCTATATCGTCGATAGAGTTAAAGTTACCCGTTGGCTCGATAGCCAATGATAAATTGCCTGTATCAATTTGACCACCTGAACTGATCACATTTTGATTTTGTAATTCATCAACCAAAGATTGTGCAGATATACCTAACTGCGCTAATTTTGCGCTAGCCACTTCAAGAATAATTCGTTCATCTTGCACACCCAAAATATCGACTTTCTTTGTGCCTTCAACATCGTAAAGGTGGTCACGTATGTGTTTAGCAATGTCATTCATTTGTCCCATCGAAAAGCCGTCAGCAGTCATAGCTAACGTGATCGCCGAAACACCACCAAAATCATCATTAATGATAGGTGTTTGTGTGTCTGTTGGCAGGTTCATTTCGGCTTGTTGCACCTTATTACGCACGTCTTGCCAGATATCATCAAGGTTAAAATAACGATCGTAAACTTTAACGTGAATCGTTGACTGTCCTGTTTCTGAGGTGGAGGTTAATTCCTCCACTTCAGGCACTTTTCTTAGTTCATCTTCCAAAGTACGGGTGAGTAAAGCTTCTACTCTATCTGGCGACATGCCTGGATAGATAGTGGTAATAACAGCGTCACGAATAATAATTGACGGGTCTTCTTTAGCTTGCATAACAAAATATGCAAATACGCCGTTAACGATTAATAAAACCAATATCAGAAAAATTGATTTGCGGTAAATAAATGATAACTCGGTTAATTTCATTTTAATTCTCCCATTCGAAAGCCTTAGTTAAATGTCTTTATTTGCTTATCGAATAAATTCACAGATTGTCCATCTCGAAGAAAAGAGATACCTGCGATAGCAATTATTTCTCCTTCACTAAGCCCTGCAGAAATCAAGACATCGTTGTGAGAGATTCCTTCAATTTTAACCTGACGTTGTTCGATGGTTTTAGTTTCACTATCAAAAACATAAACAAATGTTTCTTGACCAATTTTATTACCTAAAGCAGTGATCGGAATACGAAAGGTAAGACCTTGATGCTGGGTAATACCACCAGCATTGAAGGTGAAGTCAACCTCAGCAGTCATACCTGCGCGCAGTTGTAAAAAAGGATCAGTGATTAAAACAGTAATAGGAAAGGCATTAGCGGTTTGTGCACGTGTGCCAATTTCGGTGATAATACCAATGCTGTGTTGCAGTGAGAAGGCTGGATATTGAATACTTACTTCACTGCTTTTTACAATATTATTAAGCAGTGTCTCTGGCATCATAATTTTCACCTCAAGACCATTATCCCCTTCTATTTCAAAAACCGATTGCCCGGGTGATATTTGCATTGAAGGTTCAAGTATTCGCTTAGTAATTTTACCATGGTAAGGGGCAGTTAACACACTGTCTTGTAAATCTTTTATCGATATTTCTAATTCAGTAGTGGCCAAGTCAACAGCACTTAGAGCCGTTTCAAATGCTGATTTACTTTTATCATAATCCGACTGAGAAATTAGCCCTTTCGTTAATAATTTAGCATAACGTTCATAATCATTTTTTGCCTCAACCAGTAAAGCCTTTGCTTTTTGTAAATTAGCCGCTGATGATTGTTTTTTTAATAAAAAGCTACGTTGCTCTAATTGTGCTAAAACCTCACCTGCTTTTACCGTATCACCTAATTTAACTTTCACTAACTCAACACGACCGCCAGCTTGAAAACTCAAATTTGTAGCCTCAACCGCATGAATAACGCCTGATAGTCGCCTTACTTGCAGGTTATGTGTTGGCGCTACTTTCGTCCAAGCAATAGCTCTAATAACCTCGATATTTTCTTTTACTGGTTCACTGCAAGCGGTAAGTAGCAAGCAAAAAATACAAAATAAAATACGCATGAAAATCTCCATAATTTTAAAACAACTTACAAATAAACAAGAGTAGCGAGAAAATACTATTACTCAAGATTTTAATTTAACGTCGTTAATTTAAAGTCATTAATCTAAAGTATTAATAAACTAAGGATGAAATATACCCAGACAAGGGTTAACGAAGGGTTAATAACAATTGAATTAATTAAATGTTTATGATTGCTAAGGAAAAGCAAGCAAGTTTAAAGTGGTGTTAACAAAGTATTGTCGTGAGTTGAGCGAATTGGATTAGCGTAAACAAGCAGCAAACCTAAAATAAATGGTTTGAGTGGATAGTATCTAATGAATAACCTCTAATGAATAGTAACCAAAACAATGTTGAATAAAGCAGTGAAGATAATAGTCACGAGCTGCGAAAACCAATGTTGAAAGTGTGTTTTCGCAACTCGTAACTTTATTTACTCGTAGCTATTGCTTAGCCTCAGCTTTTTTAGCTGGCTTTTTCTTAACTACTTTTTTCTTCGGCTTAGGTATCTCTTCTACCCAGTTGCCATCAATATATTTTGCTGTCCAGCCTGTCGCTTTGCCATCAATTTCACTCATGACATATTGCTCTTTAGTTTTTCGGCTATAGCGAATAACGGCTAAAAGACCCTTGTTATCTTGTTCTGGCGCATCAGCTAAATAATAAAATTTAGATGATATTCTATCTCTAAAGCGTTTTAATTCAGCTACTTTTGGTGCACGTGTTTCACGCGAACGAGGGAAAGTATTTGCCGCCAAGAAAATACCCGCAGCACCATCACGCAAGACAAAATGCGCATCTGACTTTTCACACTCAAGCTCAGGTAGCTGCACCGGATCTTCTTTTGGTGGCGCAGCTTCACCGTTAGCTAATAGTTTGCGAGTATTTTTACACTCCTCATTGGTACAATCAAAATACTTACCAAAACGGCCAGATTTCAATTCCATTGGCGATTCACAACGGTCACAATCTAAAATAGGTCCATCGTAACCTTTAATTTTAAATTCGCCCTCTTCAACTTCAATGCCATCACATACGGGATTATTACCACAAACATGTAATTTACGCGTTTCGTCAATCAGGTAACTGTCCATCGCGGTGCCACATTTATCACAACGACGCATTGCCATAAGCGCTTCGGTTTCAGCATCTTCAGCTAAAACACTAACCGCTTCTTCACCAGCCGTTAAGTTCATGGTTTTTGTGCAACGTTCTTTAGGCGGTAAAGCATAACCAGAACAACCTAAAAACACACCGGTTTGCGCAGTTCGAATGCCCATTTTACGATTACAGGTAGGACAATCGATATCGGTTAATACTGGCTCATTGGTTTGCATACCACCATCTTCTGATGGTTGATCAGCTTGTGATAATTGCTTGGTGAAGTTTTTATAAAATTCGTCTAAAACAGCTTTCCAATCAGCACTACCACCCGCTATTTCATCAAGCTCTTGTTCCATGTTCGAGGTAAACTCGTAGCTCATTAACTTTTCAAAGCTGCCAGATAAACTGTTAGTAACAATTTCACCCATTTTTTCAGCGTAGAAACGTTTTTTGTCTAACCGAACATAACCACGATCTTGAATGGTTGAAATAATTGACGCATAAGTCGATGGACGGCCAATTGAACGTTTTTCTAGCTCTTTTACTAACGATGCTTCACCAAAACGCGCTGGTGGCTTAGTGAAATGCTGGTTTGCCTCGACATCATCTAACGTTAATACTTCACCTACAGCTAAATCAGGTAAGTGTCTATCATCACCTTTAGCAAGCTGTGGATGAACTCGCGTCCAACCATCAAATTGCATAACTCGACCTTTGGCTTTTAAATCAAAATGCGCTGCGCTAATGGTTAAAGTGCTGACTGTATATCGAGCTGCGGTCATTTGACAGGCAACAAATTGACGCCAAATTAGCTCATAAAGTTTTTTAGCATCGGCGTCTACGCCTTCAAGCAGTGCTGCTTCAAGTTTTACGTTGGAAGGACGGATCGCCTCATGCGCCTCTTGAGCGCCGGCTTTAGAGCCATATACTTTCGGTTTTTCTGGCAAGTAATTTTCACCAAAACTTTTACCAATAAACGTACGACACATTTCAACAGCATCTTTACTTAAATTGGTTGAATCGGTACGCATATAAGTAATGTGACCCGCTTCATATAAACGCTGGGCTAAGCCCATAGTACGTTTAACACCATAGCCTAACTTTGTGCTAGCTGCTTGCTGTAATGTGGAAGTAATAAAAGGGGCAGAAGGTGTGCTTTTTGACGGTCTGTCTTCACGTTTACTGACCGTATAATCTGCCGATTTCAATACCGATAAGGCTTTATCCGCATCTGTTTTATTGGTCGGTTTGAATGCTTTGCCATTTTCATGAGTGACATCAAGCGTTAATTTTTCTTTTGAAGCCGCATGAGTTTCTGCAGCAAGGTCCCAAAACTCTTGCGGATCAAAGGCTTTTATCTCACGCTCTTTTTCAACGACTAATTTAACCGCAACAGATTGTACTCTACCTGCCGATAAGCCACGGGCAACTTTTTTCCACAGCAGCGGGCTAACCATGAAACCAACAACTCTGTCTAAAAATCGGCGTGCTTGCTGTGCATTAACCCCTGGCATACTTAACTCGCCCGGCGTAGAGAAAGCTTGCTGAATAGAGCTTTCAGTAATTTCGTTAAACACTACGCGGCGAAATTTTTCATCACCACCACCGATAATCTCTTTTAAATGCCAGGCAATCGCTTCTCCCTCGCGATCCAAATCGGTCGCGAGATAGATAGTGTCTGCTTTATCGGCCAGTTTTTTAAGCTCAGCAACGACTTTCTCTTTGCCGGGAAGAATTTGATAATTAGCTGCCCAGTTTTTTTCTGGGTCAATGCCCATACGATTAACAAGTGTTTGTTTATCGCGCTTAGCTTTATATTTAGCCTTCGCTTCTGGTGCCATTTTTCGCACTTCGGCAGGCGATTTAGTGGCAACTTTTTGACCTGTGCTGCTATGGGGTAAGTCACGAATATGACCAACACTCGACTTAACAACAAAGTCTTTACCTAAATATTTATTGATTGTTTTCGCTTTGGCTGGCGACTCGACAATAACCAGTGATTTTGCCATAAAAATTTGTAATCCTACTAATTCGACAGTTCTTCAACAGATGAAGATAAATTTATTTTTTGTCTTTTTATTCATTCATCATTTGAGTGTAAAAGTGCGAGCATGCTCTTTAATCTCACTCAAACAACGCTAAAATTAATTTAATTCAAAAAACACAATTGCATACCTATTTATACATATATCTATAAATATGCAAATTGACAAGCATTTATTTTTTGCACTGACTCACATGTCTATAACTACATGCGGCTTTTGGCTATAATGCCTACAAATGCTTAAATGTATAAAGTTTACTTACAATACTTATACTATTTTCAGCGCAATCATAATCGACTTTGTTGGAAAAAATAAGAGTAAAAGACTAAAAATTTAAAATTGATTTTTAACTTACCCACTGACAGTGACAAAAGCAGTGATAAAAGCAGAGATAAAAGCAGAGATAAAAGCAGAGATAAAAAATGCCGCAATTAACCACACAATTTAAAAATAAATTAACACAATGTTTATGCCCACCGGGTAATGGTGTCTTTACCGTAAATACAGCTAAAGAGCGTAAAGAGCAGCTTCATCAAACTATTTTTGGCCAAGCAACCGATATAGATAATTTATGGAAGAGTTCCTTAAATGGCCTATCAGAGGCCTCTAATGCCGTCATTTTAGGTATAGCGTCCGATTGTGGCGGTGGTATTTTACGTGGTGCTAATTGGGGTCCCTTATTCATTCGCTCAACTTTACTGGAAAATTACCCTGATCTTAACGCTTTTGACTTAGGTGATATCCGAGTCATTCCTCATTTACTTGCAGATAAATATTTAAATGAAGCTACCTTAGCTAATTGCCGTAAAGCGCTTTACCAAGATGCCCAAAGTGAATTCTGCGTGAGTCCGCTCAGCATTACCGAAGATGTGCTGCATGATTTTTACGCGGAGTTTCCTGATAAAGGTATTTTTGGTTTAGGCGGTGATCACAGTGTTAGCTACCCGCTCACTAAAGCTTATTTACAAGCGAAGAAAAAACAAGGCAAGCGCACAAGTATCATTCATTTTGATGCCCACACAGACTTGCTTGTTGAGCGCTTAGGTATCGATTTATGTTTCGGCTCTTGGTGTACTCACATTTTAGATGACTTACCTGCTACCGAACATTTAATTCAAGTAGGTATTCGTTCCAGCGGTAAACCTAAAAGTCACTGGGAAAGCACTTTTGGCGTAAAACAGCATTGGGCACATGAAATTAAAGACCTTGGTATTAAACAAGTTATTGATAATATTTTGGCGCAATTAGCCGAGCAAAATATTGATGAGCTTTATGTCAGTTTTGATATTGATGCTATTGATGACAGCTACGCATCAGCTACTGGCACCCCAGAACCTGATGGCTTGATGCCGATTGAAGCAATGCAGATATTACGCGCTATTGCCGCTAAATATCCGATAACGGGCGCTGATATGATGGAAATAGCCCCTTTTACCGACAGTTCAGGACAAGGCGAAATTAGCCGTGATAAAACCTTAAAGGTAGCCGGTGAAATTTCAGCTTTTTTGATTGAGCAAATAGCTAAAAACTAGTTTATCATAAATGTTCACATCAATAAAAATGGCTCCTTTGGGAGCCATTTTTATTGATTCGTTAAAACTTCCATTTTTGTTAATCGTCGTCAGCAACATTAAGCGAACAGTCTGACTTTACTCCAAATGGACTAGCAGTGCCTACACCTTGTGTCGGTGGTGAAACATCCTCGTTTAGCACGTGTTCTGCTAACACTGGTAGACTAAAAATCGTTTGCGTAGAGCTTTCTGTGCCGCTAACTTTAGTCGAAGCAATTAACTTAATATCTGACCAATGAGCATAACTTTGTGGATAGATAATACGAACAACTGCACGGCCATCATCATCAGTCACTACTGAGTTCTCTGCCGCAACAATATTGCCCGGTGTTAATTCACCATCACCGCTAATATCTTCTCCAACATCTAAAATACCATCTAAATTGATATCTTCATTAGCACATTCGTGTTTAGGATTAATAACAGCGCCGCCTGAGCCTTCACCAACCGCAACCCAACTGATAAATTCATCACCATCATAGGTTTGAATCCAAAAGCCCTTATAGTAATTATGAGGAATGGCCGAGATAGTCAGTTCTTCATTAACAACAGGGTTAGAATTACCATCGGTAACAAAAACAGCATATTCTTTAACGTAACTTTCTGTACCTAATTCTTCAACCTTATTACCCGTTCCTAATGAAATAAATAATCCTCGCTCCGCAACCGTTAAAGTAACAGTATTGGTCACGGCAGGTGTTTCAACTACGGTAGTGTATACAATAACTGCATCCTGTGCTGATGTGCTTAATGAGGTATAAACCGTCGAAGCACTACCACTACTATCAGTTACTGCGGTAGCAGGAAAGATAGAACCACCGCTAGTATCTTCAAGGGTAAATCTAATTGTTTTACCTTTCACTAAGTTGCCATTAGCATCTTTAACCACCACTGAAACTGTCGATGTTTGGCCATCAGGTCCAATTGAATTAGGAGAAGCCTGTGCTGTAATAGTAGCAGCTGTACTAGCAACAAATTCAAACTCCACTTGGTTAGTTAACTCAATGCTTTTACCACTAACCGTATCAGTACCAACAAAGGTAATTAGCGCCTTACCGGCGTCATTAGAGCTAACTACTGCCGTAACCATTCCATCAACTGTTGTTGCTGAGTTAGCAGTTAACGTACCACGGGTTGTAGTAAAGCTAATGTCGGTACCATCGGCTACAGCAACGCCTGAGCGTAACCAAGTTAAAGTTACACTCGCTTGTGTGGGAGCAAGCTCAACATCGGGTAAATCACTGCCATCAGAAGGATTAACGGTAGTAGTGCCATCGGTAAAACTGGTAAACAAAAAAGAATCGGCTTGAACAGCCACTTTCTGTCCCGCATTAGCACCTAGGGCAGTTGCTATTATGGTGTTGGTACCACCCGTTGTGCCAGTAACAACAACGATTGCTTGACCTGTGTGATCAGTGATTATTGACTCAGGTAATGTAATATCTGCAACATCGCCTGCTGGTGTCTCTGTAGACTCATTAGTTAAAGATAATGTGACTATGGTGTTAGCAATACTTTCACCATCAGAATCAAGTATCTTAACAATAAAGTTATTAACATCGTTAATGGCTAAAGAAGAAGAGCCTGTTAAGGTAACTGAAGTACCAACCACTTGAATTTCAAGTAAGTCAGTAGCACCACCGCTAGTGACTGTAGTGGTAATGATACGGTTTGCACTATTCGCTTCTGTTTTTAATTTAACCGTGGCTTTACCATCACTGCCGGTAAGTGTATTAACTTGTTCGATTTCACCTGAGTCAGCAGTAAAGCTAACATTCACATCGGCGAGTAAGTTATTGTTAGCATCCTTAACAACAGCGATAAGATCTATTTCTTGTGCACCACTTGAAGCAAGCTGCTGAGAACTAGCAAATAAACTAATACTATCCGCCACAGGACCTTCTGGAGGTACAACAACAACCCCTCCCCCAACACTATTAAAACTTAAAACACTTGGGTCAATATCTGTGACTGTGGCTGTCACTTCCACTCCGCCTGAAAGGTCAGTAGCTTGAACAGTAATAGTAGCAACACCATCGCTTTCAGTCGCCTTAGAATTTGATGACAGTGTAGCCCTACTTTCAGTATCTCCAGTTAAAGAAAAAGTGACTAACTTACCCGGTACAGGGCTAGAGCCTTGCATAACAGTAGCACTAATAGTGATATCATTATCGCCTGATAAGTTACCGTCTGATTTAACTAGTGATAAAGTAATAACGTCAGGTTCTTCACCACCGCCTCCCCCAGTTAGACCACCATCACCGCCACCACATGCGACTAATGTAGTTAACGTCATTAATAACAGAGTAAAACTAAAGCGTCGAAGTAACTCCATAAAGGTATCCCTATTGTTTTTTATTAATCTTCATAAATCATAGTAACTGATAAATAGAAAAAAAGTACAATTTAATACCTTAATTTAAGAAAAAACCTATTCATTTATGTTGTTAACAACAGCTCACCTTTATCGGTTTGAGTAAAGGTGAGCAAAATTGTTTTTAATACGGTAAATTATTGCTAACCTAATAGACATAATAAAATCAACGAGTATTCTGCTAATCATGTCAAAAACAGATTTATCAAAAAAATCACCACAGTATAGTCTCACTACTCGCATTGTCATCGGTATGGCCTGCGGCATACTGCTTGGCTCTTTTTTACAATGGTTAATGCCTAACGGTACCGATGTTGTTATTAACTTGTTCTTATTCGAATTATCCATTCAACATTTTTTGGTCGACGGTATATTAGAAGTCATAGGGCAAATATTTATGGCAAGCTTACGAATGCTTGTTGTGCCCTTAGTTTTTGTATCATTAGTCTGTGGCGTTTGCTCATTGCAAGATACCACCAAACTTGGACGCATAGGGGGTAAAGCCATAAGTTTATATTTAATAACAACCGCCATTGCTATTAGCTTTGCTATTTTTATTGCTATTATTGTTGGCCCTGGGGAAGGCGTTGGTATGACCGCAAGTTCTAGCTTTAGCGGTAGAGAGGCGCCTTCACTGGCACAAGTTATTATTCAAATGTTTCCTACTAATCCATTCGAAGCATTCGCCCAAGGAAAAATGTTACAAATCATTGTTTTTGCTTTACTCTTTGGTATTGCCATTGCGTTATCAGGTAAAGCAGGCGAGCGTGTGGCAAGTTTATTTGAAGATTTAAGTAGCGTAATCATGCGTTTAGTCGCTATTTTAATGAACCTTGCCCCTTACGGTGTTTTTGCCTTATTAGCGACACTATTTACCACGGTATCAATAGAAACCTTTGGTAATTTAATTGTTTATTTTATCGTGGTACTGGGCGTTTTATTTACCCATGCACTAATCACCTACCCTGTCATGCTTAAATTATTTACCGGTTTAAGCCCGATAAGGTTTTTAAAGAAAATACGTGATGCTGCTATTTTTGCTTTTTCAACCGCTAGCTCAAACGCTACTATTCCCGTTACTTTAGAAACGGCGACTAAAAAAATGGGCGTAAAAAACTCAATAGCTTCTTTTACCGTACCATTAGGGGCAACGATCAACATGGATGGCACCGCTATCATGCAAGGTGTTGCTACGGTATTTATTGCCCAAGTTTTCGGCCAAGACTTAACGTTAGCTGATTATGTCACTGTTGTATTAACAGCAACGCTAGCTTCAATTGGAACGGCTGGTGTCCCTGGTGTGGGTTTGATCATGCTAGCCATGGTACTAGAGCAAGTTGGTTTACCTGTTGAAGGTATAGCCTTGATCATCGGTGTTGACCGATTACTTGATATGACTCGCACCGCTGTTAATGTTACAGGCGATAGCATGGTTAGTATTATTGTCGCTAAAAGCGAAGGACAGTTTGATGATGAAATGTTTTTAGATAAAAACGCGGGTAATAAAATTGAAGAGATTGATTTTCATCATTTGAAGGGTTAAAGCGCGAATAAATTCCCGCCTACATCGTTTAAAATACAAGTAGGCGGTCATCATTACTTATATGAAATTAGCTCGGAAAAATACGATTTTTTTGCATTAATTTACCTAAGATGCTTTCAGCAGAAAGTGATGCAGCTTTAGCAAACTTTTCTGCTAAACCTTTTTTTATCTCGTACTTAATCGCGACAATTTTATGACTTTTACTTAATTTTTGTAAGTAATCATCACTGGTTTGAATAGTATCAATCAAGCCAAGCTCTAAGGCTTTAGTACCAAACCAATGCTCGCCTGTGGCTACTTTGTCAAGATCTAAACTGGGTCTATGCTCACTGACAAAGTTTTTGAAAAGCACATGAGTTTCTTCTAATTCTTCAATAAATTTTTCTTTACCTTTTTCGGTATTTTCACCAAACATGGTAACCGTACGCTTAAACTCACCGGCAGTAAATTGCTCGAAATCAATATCATTTTTCTTTAATAACTTATTAAAATTTGGTAATTGTGCGATAACGCCGATAGAGCCAAGAATAGCAAAGGGGGCGGCAATAATATTATTGGCAACACAGGCCATCATATAACCACCGGAAGCGGCCACTTTATCAACAGAAGCCGTCAAAGGAATTTCATGTTGACGAATTCTATCAAGTTGAGATGAAGCTAAACCATAGCCGTGTACCATGCCACCGCCGCTTTCTAAACGTACAAAAACTTCATCATTTTTAGTCGCTACTGACAAAATAGCCGTCACCTCTTCACGTAATGAGCTAACTTCTTTGGCATCAATACTGCCCTTAAAGTCAATCACAAACACTTTTGATTTAGTTTCAGCTATTGCTTCGCTGTCAGACTTGGCATTTTCTTTGGCTAAAGCTTTATCTTTTTTAGCTTGTTCTTTAGAGAGTTTTTTATCCGCTTTTTCTTTTTGTTTTAACTCTTCCTTATTTAATAGAGCATGAATAACTTCTTGCTCTACCTCTTCAAATTGCTCTGACAAGTCAGTAATTTCCAACTCACCTTTTTTATGTTTTTGTTTGATAGCAGATGCCGCTATCACAGCAACAATAGCAATGACTGCGATAACAAAGGTAACCGTTTTCGCTAAAAACAAACCATATTCATATAAAAATTCCAAATGATGCTCCTGAGCATTATATTTTTTAATAATAACTGTCCGTAATTCTACTTTATTTTTCCGTAAAAAAAAGCCTTTAGTATTAGCTAAAGGCTAGTTGCTTTATAAGCAGAATTTAAATCGCTATTTTTTAAAACTATATAAGCACGAACAAGTTCCCGCCTACAAGGTATTAGTTCGCACTAACTTCTATTTCACTAATAATGTTACCGCTAATATCAGCTTCACTAAACAGTAAAGGTCTTAAAGCACTAGTATCTGAGTACAGACGATTTTGATCATCACTATGCTCTGAGTCAGTATTAGCTGATTGTGAATAGCTTAATAAACCACGAGCACTTGGTCCATTGTCGGTAAAGTTAACGACAAACATCCAACTCGAACCATAATTAAGATGATAACCATCGGTTGTTAAACCAGATCTCAACTCTTCGGCTGTTTCAACATCAACTACAGGTGTATATTGATGAATAGGATACAACGTCTGGTCTGATTTTACCGAAGAGAAAACATTAAAACCGCCCTCTTGATGCTTAGAACCAGCCCACGGAAAGCGTTCACCACTAGCCGTGCCATCAGCCATCGTTTTTTCAGTAAATTGCACATCACCCAACATTGCATCAAGCGCAAAACCAGAGGCTTCAACATTTTTAATTGCTGCTGCTAACGCTTTTAATGCACTGCCATCATCCACCAAGGTATTAGGGGTTGATGCTGCCATATCGACACTAAATGGTGTGGAAAAATGCGTACTTTGAACAAACTTATAAGAGAACTCTCTAAAAATATGTGCCGCTGTACTCTCTTTATTAAAGCGCATATCCCAATTAGCCAATGCGGTACAACCTGCTGAAATATCTACATTCATGCCACCATCTAAAGCAACAAGGGTATTGCCTTGAGCTTGACATTGAGTTAATAAATCGCTCATTACCGCTTCAGCTAAATAAGCTCGATTACTGATTAAGGCTGCCTCAACTTCTGCACTATTAAATTTATCATCATCCCCTGCACTATCATTTAACAATTTTATGCCCATACGTGTTCTTAAACTCAGTTGACTTAAGTCATCACCATAAAGAATAGAATAAGCAGGTAAAGGTGTCGTTGGGTTAGTAAACCAATAACTATCATTAGAGTTTTGTACATAATCACTGTTTAACAGTTTAGGTGCTTGCTCATAGCTGTTTAAACCGTCTGGCTCAAACAAAGCCGTATTACCGGGTAAAATATCAAAACCGACCAATTGACGAGTACCCACTAACGTCGGGTCAGAGCGCATTAACTCTAATGCGGTATCGTTTAGGTTATGTACGCGAGATTTATCAATATAAAAGGCATTACCTTGATCATCAGCATATATGGTATTTACCCATGGAATACCATCAAAATCTTTAAAAGCTTGTTGAAATTCGGCTAAATCAGTGGCTAAATTCATCGCCAACCAATGATCAACCATATCGACATTTTGCTCTGCTGAATCACGCAACGTATATGCATTGGTAGCTGACCATCCTAAACCATTAGCTGGAGGAGTTTCAATCATTAAACCATGGTGCGAATAATAATAATCTTTTGATAATAATACCGAACTGCCACCCCCGGCATTAACTTCAACAAAGTACGTTTTTTTAGCGATATCTTTAATTTCACCATCAACACTATATTGCAGAGCATTGTCTTCAGCTAAATCAAGCTTATAGACAACAAAGCGACGTGATTCAGAAACAGTATGTGTCCAACCAAGATTTTGGTTAAAACCAATATTGTGTACAGGGAAACCTTGTAAAGCCCCTCCCATAACATCCATAACTCCAGGAATAGTTACATGTGATTGATAAAACCTTAAATGACCCGTATGAGGAAAATGCGGGTTGGCAAGCACAATGCCTTTACCATTTTCAGTTTTATCTTTACCAATACCCCAACCATTTGAACCTAAATCACCTAAGTCGAGCCCTGTTGCTGTAAAGCTTTTGGCTTTCAATGCTAATTGCTCGGCAATAGTTTTGGCTTGTGCTTGTGCTGCAGTTTGATTTACGCCTTTTGCTCTAGCGCCAACATAGGGTAAATATTCGTCAAGATCTCCGGGGTTAGCTAAAAAAGCAATTTCCATAAAAGTAGAACTTGCACCACTAGCCGTTTGCGATGTGGCGAACATATAGGCAGTCATTTCTATAGCAGTGATCGGTTTAACCCATGGCTGACCCGCACATTGGGGAGCCAAATTATCAACCCCAGTATCAGCTAAATACTTATTATATCCCGCAGCATAACCTTCAATTAATGCTCTACTATTTTCAGACATACTTGGGTAAAGCTCTTCAGCTGACTTCATCACTCTTAAGGCATGGTGACCAAAGTCAGAAATAATATTGCCCGTATCACCAGAGCCTAACACTTTATCTGGACCAAAATATTTAGCGCGCTCACTACGCACTTTGATAATTTGATCGGCTAAAATACAGATATTATCTTGTGCATAAGCGTAACCCGAACCAAAGCCTACACTTTGTAAATTATCTCCAGTAATATGTGGTACCCCATAAGTGGTACGACGAATTTTGGCGGTTAAGTCACCATCGCTATCATAAGCAATTAGAGTAGGTGCCGTTGGCGAAGGAGTTACTACCGGTGTTACTGCCGTACTTTTGCTATCATCGCTATTGCAAGCACTTAGCCCGATGAGTAATACTATACTTAAAAGACTTTTATTCTTATTATTCATTATTGGTCATCCGTCCAGTTGTTAATATCTCCCTTAGCATAACAAACCTAATAACTCTTCTAAGGCTAAATCGCTATCAAACATTATGATTTTATTACTAATTAGCATATACCTGGTCAACCAGAGTCAATAAAATGCCGCAATAAAAAAGCCCTCAACTGAGGGCTTTTTTAGGTCAATAATATTATTTACTACTGAACAACATCACTATCTTGCACTGAAATTAAATGACCATCAGAGCTAAAGAAATTAGCCACTTGGCTTTGCATTTCAGAAGTTGCCGCACTTGTCATAACCGCATCAGGTGCTTCATCTCTTGGGCTTGGAGTTAAAATAGAACTATGATGACCAAATAAGTAACGTACTGCGCCAGACACTGGAGTTTCTGCATCTTGTGTCGTTGCAGAAATGCCCGGTAAACCTAGTAAAGCAATAGCACCTTCGGTACCACTTAATGGTGAAGTAGAGACTGTATTTGGAATAACCTGATCGCTTAGGTTAGTGCCGCCATCCCCAACCACTTCAATTAAGTGAGTAGGTGTGTTGGTAGCAACCATCATGGCAGCATAGTTAGCTGGGTCGCCAGCATCAGTTACTGTTTGTGCCGCAAAAGTAAACTGAGCAAAGGTAGCATTTAATGCTGCTTGTTGATCAGAGTCCAATAAGGCGTAGAAGTCTTGATAATAACCCACTAATTCATCTGATGTTGGCTCTTCTTCACTTTGATGAACTTGTGCAACATAGCCTTGGAAATCTTCCGATGCTGAATAAGTTAAACTTGACTTAATCACATCACCAAATGCACCTGACTCCATCAACAAGTTAGCCACCATAGTACCCGGCATAGCTTGAGTATTGGTTTTAACCGCAAATAATGAGTCAATTTGTGGGTCAAGTGAGGTATTGGTTAAACCAATAAAGTTGATACCTGCGATAGCCCCTAATGAATGCCCTAAAAAGTGCACATTAGTACCATCAACGTTTACCGCATTACCTTCAGCATGGAAACCACCTAAGAAATTCAGACCTAAACGTAAGCCTAATAAGTCAGAAGTTGATTGGCGTAAGTTATCACGAGTGGTTAATAGACTTGCTAAGTTCATATAATGAGTAGCAGAAACCGTTGAAGCACTAATGTCATCGACACCATCAGGAACACCATCAGGACCCGTTATATCAAAACCACGACTACCGCCGGGTAATAAACCACCCAAAGCATCGGGATCACCATGTAACGGGTGATTAATAGCCACTGTAGCCATACCATACATGGAAAGAATTCCTGTTATCGCTAACATATCTTCTTTCTTCGAGGTAATACCGTGCTGAAGAATAACCACAGGCCAACCTGTAGCTGGCTCAACTAAATCAGCTGGCAAGCCTAACCCTGCACGAACAACATTAGCAACGGCAACGTCAGGCGTGGTCATTTGTACGACAATATCCATTTCAGCATTGGTTTTGGGAATTGGGCTATATTGAGTTAAGTTTCGTTCTGAGTCAAAGTCTTCAAAGCCTTCAGCAGAGCTTAGGTCACGTAAACCTACTTGCATACAAGCTTCATCAGATGCAGACAATGGCCCTTCCGGTAATATACCGCCAGCTTCAACATAACCCGCTAAAGTAACGCCCGAGTCACATAAACTTTTCCACCAATCATTCGTTGGTGCTAATGGGTTTTCAGCCGTAGGCACACCTAAATAATACGGTAAAGTAATGCTACCTTGAAAAAAGTTAGCTGTTGAATATAACTGTTCTAACTCAGCAGGAATTTGCCCCGCGAGAATATCAGCGACAGACAAGCCGGTATCTTGTACACCAATAGCAGGAATACCGTTAATTGTAGCATCTATAGCCATGGCTTCTATATTACTTGCCATTAGCGCTTTGGTGGTCGCTAAAACATCAGCCGTCGACTGAGTAGTCATCGACATGGTGTAAATTAAAGTATCTGGATCGACACCCGCAGCAACAATAGCATTCTCATAACTATTGACAGCGCCTTGTAAACCTAACTGAGCATCGGTAGCTAATGGATGAGTCGTAATGTCTTGACGTACTATTTCATACGTTGACGAACCAGCAACGGCTTTGCCATTACTGTCTTTTAAATTATTGGTTAGTGCTAAAATATAGGCTGTTTTAGCTTTTAGCGGTTTAAGTGGTACTACTGCAACACTATTGCCAGAAGCTTGAGCAACAAAATCAACGCCAAAGGTTAATTCACTCGCAACAACACACCCTTCGGTTAAAAGTTTTGCTTCACATTCAAAAACTTTAACAGAGGCAGAGCTAGGAACAGAACTACCATCAAGTGATGTGCCCGCTGGAAAATCAATAGCAAGTACAAAGGGGTTAGTCGTTGACCAGCCATCAAGAGCGTTAAGGGCAACCGTTGGATCTGAAAAATCTGTGGCATCATCTACCGGTATATTTAATGTACCGTCTTGTGTTTCTGAAAATAACAAATCATTTGGTACTGATAAAACGCCCTCAGCAGGGTCAAATACAACTCTCGCAGAAGCGACAATCTGCGTACCATTTTCAATAACGTCGTTTTTTACATCTTCGACGGTTTCACTATCACAGCCACTTAAACCCAGTGCGCTGACAATAGCTAGACTAAGAACTAACTTTTTCATTTTATCTCCCCAATGCCTATTTTATTTCTATTATTTTTAATAAGTGTAATGTTATTTTTTACTTTATTTACTGCTAATTTGAAAAAACATCAAACCAACTAGTTAGACCAGTTAATAAACTTAACGTAAGCGCTAACAATGTGCCAGTTGTTTTTACCATTTACCGGATATTTTTATTTTTAGTGATGAAATAATCCCAAAATAGTTTCAAAATTAAATTTTTTTCAATTAACAAATCAAAAGCTTAATTTTTCCTCGTTATTAAATAAAAACCAAGTAAAATAACCGTTATTGGTTTAAAAATTACTAAGATGAAAAAATGTTTGAATACACCTTTAAAGAAAACAGTTTAAAAAATAAAACTATATTAATCACTGGTGCTGGTGCTGGTATAGGTAAAGAAGCGGCATTAACTTATGCAAAACTTGGTGCTACTGTCATTTTATTAGGAAAAACAGTCAGCAAACTAGAAAGTGTCTATGATGAAATTATCGCGTTAAATTTAGCTGAGCCTGCCATTATCCCTCTTGATTTAAAGGGAGCTACCAAGCAAAACTATATTGATATGTCAGCAACGATTGTTAATCAGTTTGGCAAATTAGATGGCGCCTTGCTTAATGCCTCGGTTTTAGGTGAATTAACCCCTTTCACCCAAATTCATGAGCAAATATTTAATGATGTGATGAAGGTGAATGTCACTGCCCAATATTTATTAGCACAAGCGCTTATTCCAGCCTTGCAGCTAGCTGAACAGGCGTCGTTAGTGTTTACTTCTTCTGGTGTCGGTAATAAGGGACGCGCATATTGGGGCGCTTATAGTATTTCTAAATTTGCCACTGAAGGTATGATGCAGGTTATTGCTGATGAGTATGAAAATAGTAACTTACGCACTAATGCTATTAACCCAGGAGCCACAAACACCAATATGCGTGCCAGTGCTTACCCGGCAGAAGATAAAGATAATTTAGCAACACCCGCTGATATTATGCCACTTTATGTTTATTTGATGTCTGATGATAGCGTAGAAGTGAATGGACAAACGATAAAAGCGCAATAAATTAGTAGGCGGGAATTTATTTGCGCAAATAAATTCCCGCCGACAAGTTATCTCAATTCTCTTCTTAAGATTTTACCGACATTGGTTTTAGGTAATTCATCTTTAAAGACCACCAGTTTAGGTACTTTGTAGTTGGTTAGGTTTTCACGACAATGTTTAATTAGGCTTTCTTCGTCTAAGTCATCTTGCTTGGCAACAACAAAAACTTTGACCATTTCACCACTAACATCATGAGGTACACCGATAGCAGCCGCTTCTAGTACCCCTTCATGCATCATCAAAACTTCTTCAATTTCATTAGGGAAAACATTAAAACCTGAAACAATAATCATGTCTTTCTTACGATCAACTATTTTGAAGAAACCTTGTTCATCCATACAAGCAATGTCGCCCGTTGCTAACCAGCCATCTTTCAAAATTTCGTCCGTTGCTTCTTGACGGTTATAATAGCCCTTCATCACCTGAGGACCTTTAACTAGCATTTCACCTGCTTCGCCTATCGGCGCTTCACTACCATCATCAAGCATAATTTTAATATCTGTTGACGGCGCAGGTAAACCAATAGTTCCGTTATAAGCTTCTTGATTATAAGGACTTAAAGTAACCATGGGTGCACATTCAGTTAAACCGTAGCCTTCCGCCAACCTGACACCTGTTACTTGTTGCCAACGCTCAGCGACAGGGCGCTGTACCGCCATACCACCACCCAGTGCCATTTTAAGATTAGAAAAGTCTATATCTTTAAAGCCTGGGGTGTTTAACAAACCATTAAATAAGGTATTGACGCCCGTAATGGCGGTAAAAGTATATTTATTAAGCTCTTTAATGAAGCCCGGCATATCACGTGGGTTAGTGATCAGTAAATTAGTGCCACCTAAGGTAATAAATGTTAAGCAGTTCGCCGTTAAAGCAAAGATATGATAAAGCGGCAAAGCGGTTACGACTAATTCGGCACCATCTTCTAGCATAGGTTTTATTGCCGATTTCGCTTGCTCTAAGTTAGCAACCATATTTCTGTGGGTTAACATGGCGCCTTTTGACAAACCAGTAGTGCCGCCAGTATATTGTAGAAAAGCTAAATCTTCACCACACAGCTCAACAGGCGTAAATGTCAATTTCCCTCCTTTGGCTAAAGCCGTATTAAAACGTACCGCATCAGGTAAATTAAAAGCAGGAACCATTTTTTTGACATACTTAACAACCGCACTGACTATTTTGCCTTTGACTAAGCCAAGACGATCGCCAAGCGAGGTCATAACAACATGCTCAACCGGGGTTTTATTGATAATTTTTTCGAGCGTATGCGCGAAATTCTCAATGATCAAAATCGCTTTAGTATCAGAGTCTTTAAGTTGGTGCTCTAATTCTCGCGCTGTATATAAAGGGTTGACATTAACCACGGTTAAACCAGCAAGCAAAGCACCAAACAAAGCAACCGGATACTGCAATGTGTTAGGGATCATAATGGCAAACTTATCGCCTTTTTTTAGACCTAACCCTTGCTGTAAATAAGCGGCGAATGCTGTTGCTTGTTCCGCTAATTCGGCATAAGTAATACTAGCGCCCATATTAATAAATGCTGTTCTATCACTATATTGAACAGTATATTTATTAAACATGGTAATTAATGAAGGGTACTTATCTGGGTTTATTTCAAACGGGACGCCAGGCGGGTAACTTTTTTCTAACCAGATTTTTTCCACAACACGATTCCTCAATGGTTATTTGTCGCTAGCTACAGTGTAGCGTACAAATTATATTTTTTATTTTATGCTTCATATTTATGAAGCTTTTAATTTCTGTCACTGTTTTATCAAATTTTAACTGATAGTACCAGTTAATTTTAAACACTCGTTTGAATTACAACTAACAAATAGAGCTTTAGCTCCAATACTCATTATGTTTCCACATTTATCAGCTAAATTGCAATATATCGCCGCTAACATTCATTATTCATATAAAAAATACTTGACCAACTCGGCAGTTTTTTCAGGTTGTTCCATGTGCACGTGGTGCCCGCCTGTTAGCTCATGACTAGATAATTGCTTAAATAAAGGACCAAAGTGTTTAATACCTGATTTCACCATATCCATACCAGCACTGCCATAAATCAATTGTACTGGACATTTTATATCGCGGATAAACTGCTGCGCTTGTTTTAACGTCATTCGGTAAGGTGAGGTATTACGCAAGCGAATATCACTTCGCCAACGAAAACCTTGCTCCTCTTTTAACAAGCCACGTTCAACCAACACCTGAGCTTGTTCATATTGTAGATCTGAAACAGCAACACGCGCCTTAACCGCCGACTCAAGACTAGGATGAAATTTTTTCTGCGGGTTGTTAAGTTTTTTAGTGCTATTTTTCAAACGGCTTAGCATGCCATCACGAAGTTGCTGAGTGGTCTGTTCGGCCTTAGCGCTAATAAAACCAATGGAATCAATTAAAGTTAATGATTTCACTTTTTCAGGAAAAGCAGCAGCAAAAGCACTCGCCACCATACCCCCCATAGAATGAGCAACAATATCAACCTGTTGCCAACCGTTCAGTTCAAACAGCTGGAGTAAATCATAAACCCAATCAATAAAATGATAATGGGCATCTAAATTACGGTGAGTTGAACAACCATGCCCAGGCCAATCAATAGCAACAATGTGTTTATCTGTTAGCTTTTGCTGCAAATAAGGCAATACCGGTAAAAAACTCGCGGCATTATCTAGCCAGCCGTGCAAGCATAAAACGATATTATCTTTTTTTTCCGCTGCACCTGTCGATAATCCCTGTAAAGACATGGCTTCAAGGCTATAGCTAACTTCTTCTATGCTGTTAAACAAAATACAGTCCTTTCGATATTTATTGAAAAATTGTTACCGTTCACCACCGAGCCACGATGTTCCACGGCAGGTCATTCGAACCAACACCAAGGCTTTATTATTATCGTGTAGTACGTAGCAGCTTTGTGCTCTCTGTGGTAATGCTTTTTACGCTGAATAAATACAAGCCATTAAGATTTTCGAGCGGTTTTATAAAGCGAGTATAAAGCCAATAGCGCCAGTGAAAACCAAATAAGTACCCAAACAATTTCAGGGATAAAAGTCATCGACGCCAAAGCGGCACCATCGCCTAAATGACGACCATCAAGTAAATAAGAGGGGCTAGACAAGCTATTTAATAAAATTAACAAGCCGAACAGTTGCATAAATCGTTGCAAGTAATGAACTTTTTGCAATTTAATGGTCAGTAAAAATATAATGGCTAATACCGCCAAAATAAACCAAGTGAGTAGGTCCCGTCCCCAAAAAATAATAGAGAAAATCAATAATATAAAAACTATTGCTGAAAATATTTGTGCGGCACGTTGATGAGCACTGGCTAATTTATATATTCCCCAACCCCATAATGTTGCGCCAGCATAACCGGCAAAGCTAATAACAAAAATGCTGCCACCCTGTGTGGTACATAAACCAGCACCGTTAGCAAACAATTGAATACGCAACACACTTCCGCCAGTTAAAATCGCGGCAATACCATGGCTAATTTCATGAAAGTAGCTTTCTAGCCAATTAAATGGAATTGAAACAAGCGGCAACTGTTTTATCACAATAGCAGCAATTAATAAGATGAAAAAATGATACTTTTTCCAAAAACTTGATGATACATGGGCGCTATTATTCTGAGAAAAGAAGGACATCGGCGTTCAACTTATGGAAGATATAAAAAGGAAAGGGTGAATTAATTTTTCTATTGAAAAAACTCGATAAGAATAAATAGCTTATGCATATACGTCGACACCAAATAGCTGCTGTACGGATTCTCGTTGTGCGAGATTACCAACCGCTTGATAACTAGCGACAGCGGTTTCATTTTTTGCTGAGGGCTGATCTTGGCTTGCAGAAGACTCTTTAAAAGAGGAGCTATCTTTATTTGGCTGTGCTTGTGTTGAGACAGCAAATTGGTTTTGCTCAACCTGACTCTGCTCAGCTTGGTTTTTCTCAACCTGATTTTGTTCAAAGAGCGCAATAGCCTGCTCATCAATAACAATATTTGCTTTTGCTTGCTTACTTGATGATTGCTTTTGCTCTATTTCAGCAACAGGCTCAGCCAAACGCTGCGAATTTTTAATCGCCGTTGTTGGTTTATTATTTACCCCAGCAGGTAAAACAGAACTCAAAGAATTAGAAATATTCATAAGGTTAATTTAGCAAACAATTTCTGTTGAGGCAATTATTGCTTAGGTAATTATCGCCTAAGTCATTCCTGCTTAAGCCGTTTCTATCTACGCTGTTCCTATTATCGATAATTACCGCCCTGGCAACTTTTTCCATGACACCGTATCACGTACGTAAACAGGCTGTGCATCTTCTGCTGCCACACCCTCGCCTCGTTTAAATGCCGCTGAGCCAATAGCTAGCATAGCCTCAGCGCTAGGAAATAAAATATCAGGGGTACCACTATTATTTTTCAGTGCCGACAATTGCTCGCTATAGGCATCCCAGCCAGTACCAGCACCGTAAACAGGCTTGGTAATAATATTGCTTAAACGATCGCTAAGTCGCTCTGGCGCTGTGACCGCTTCGCTATGTTGATCAACAAGTTGTTGTGCTTGCATAATGTTATTTTCATCAAGAATGAAGTAACCGTTATAAACTTCACTCATACGAGCGTCAATAGCAGCTAATACATGCGTTTGTTGATGTTTGATAAAAGCGAGTTGTGCCATTGCTTGTAAGCTTGAGACACCAACAACAGGTAAATCGGCAGCAAAAGCTAGTCCTTGAGCAACACCAACACCAATACGGACACCAGTAAAGCTACCGGGGCCACGACCAAAAATTAAACCATCACATTGTGAGAGTTTAATATCAGCTTCTTTAAGTACAGCATCGACCATAGGCAATAACTGCAAACTATGTGATTGCGGACACAAATCATAACGACTATAAACTTTGCTATTAGAAGCAGTATCGGTAATTTGTAATGCGACTGAACAAGCTTCTGTTGAGGCATCAATGGCTAAATAATTCACTATATTTTTACCTTAAAAATTATTAATTTGTATTTTGTAGGAGCGGCTTTAACAACGAGGTTTACAACCAAGCGCGAATACTTTCGTTCAAAAATAAGCCGCCTACAATTTTTCAAGAAAAGCGACTGCTTGTGCTAAATCTCGACTTCGCTTCATTTCAGGTAGGCTTTTTAAAAAAGTTTGCCCATAAGGACGGTTAACCAAACGGTTATCACAAATAACCATCACGCCGCGATCACTAACATCACGAATAAGCCGGCCCACCCCTTGTTTTAAGGCGATAACCGCTTGCGGTAATTGTATTTGTGCAAAGGCATCGCCACCTTGCCTTCTGACATCTTCGCAACGCGCTTGCAGTAAAGGATCGTCAGGAGAGGCAAAAGGTAACTTGTCAATAATAACACACGTTAGCTTATCACCCCTGACATCAATACCTTCCCAAAAACTTGCCGTGGCAAGCAATACTGCCTCATCAGTTGCAACAAATTTGTCGAGCAAAACGCGTTTGCCCATTTGACCTTGCACCAATAAAGGATTGTCGATGCTATCGGCTAAAATTTCTGCCACTTGATGCATAACGCGATAACTAGTAAAGAGCATAAAGCAAGCGCCCTTGCTAGCCGCAATTAACGGTTTTGCTAATTGCGCTAAATGCATGGCACGATTTTTATCATTGGCTTCGGGTAAATAACGAGGCACCACTAATTGTGATTGTTGCTGATAATCAAACGGGCTTTCTAATAATAACTGATTGGCATTATGCAAACCTAAATGCTCAGCAAAGTGGTCAAAACGGTTATCTACCGCCAATGTTGCCGAGGTAAATATCCAACCTGCGCCAGACTCTTTCACATAAGCACTAAACTTATCAGCAACACTTAATGGCGTTAAATGTAACACCACATGACGCGGCGTTGTTTCGTACCAGAAACTCATGCCATTAACATCAACATTAGCCATGACATCATATTGCGCTAATAAATTTACCGCGCGGTCAAAACAGTTATCAATAGCCTCGTTGCGAGAAACGCACAATTTTATTACTTGATATAAAAAGTCTAAATCGACCTTTAAACGCTGAAATTTTTGTACAAATTGTTGTTGCTGATATTTTTCTCGCCAGTTACCGCGCTCGGGATCATAATTAAATAACAGCCGAAACTCTTGACAAGTTTTTTGCAATTTATCGGCGGCTAAACCAAGCTGCTTAACATCCGTTAGTTTACTGCGATAAACTTGTAATACATCGGCACATAAATCACTAAGCTGACGAGTAGAAAAGGCTTCACCAAAATAATCGCTGGCAATATCACCAATTTGATGAGCTTCATCAAAAATCATCACTTGGGCTTTTGGAATTAACTCGCCAAACCCCGTATCTTTTAACGCCATATCGGCAAAAAACAAATGATGATTTACCACAATTAAGTCAGCATCTATGGCTTTTTGTCGGGCTCTTACTAAATAGCATTGTTCATAGTCAGGACAATCTTTAGCGAGGCAATTATCTAAGGTACTGGTAATGAAAGGAAAAACGCCTGAGTCTTCGGTAACATTAACCAACTCACCAATATCACCACTTTGCGTACTATTAGCCCACGTTTTCACTTTCACTAAATCGTTAAGGGTATTAGCATCTAATTGACCACGTGTGTCTTGATATTGCACCAAGCGATAACGGCATAAATAATTAGCTCGTCCCTTCAACAAAGCAACTTGAACATTACTGGCTAAAGCTTTCTTAACTAAGGGAATATCTTTATGGAAAAGTTGCTCTTGAAGATTTTTTGTGCCCGTTGAAATAATAATTTTAGTATTTAATTCATCGCCACTCGAAGAAGATTTAACGCTCAGAAAGGCAGGAATTAAATAGGCAAAAGTTTTACCCGTTCCCGTGCCCGCTTCCACCACAAGTGATGATTGAGTTTCAATCGCGTTTGCCACTTCTAACGCCATATCGGTTTGTGCTTGGCGAGGAGAAAAACCGTCGATGGCTTTGGCTAAAGCGCCAGTAGTAGAGAATGCTTGAGCAACGGTGGTCATTGGGACAATAAAACTAAATGCTAGGGTAATAAGAATGGCGATTATACTATTTTATAAGCAAATATAAAGACTAAACATAAAGATCTAAATGTTTAATGCCATCTTTAGAGACACTAACACCATTATTATCTGCTTCGGTGTGATTTTCATTTTTTGATGGATTAGTATTTGTGTCAACAGGACTTTTTTTCTCAGCACTTTTCTCTTGTTCATTCGGTTCATCCTGTTCATGACCAAGCTTTTGTTGACCAAAGTAATAATCATGATTTTCCAGATGATCCAAGTCTTCTTTTAATTTTCCTGCTCCCGCTTCTTTTAATAAGGCCTTGACCTTTAAGTTAGCAGGCTTAATAGGCACAGGTACAACACGCGTTAACACCGTAGTAAAAATATCCATAGGCTTCAACTTTAGTTTAAATCATGGTTACATGACCGGTATGACCGATAAATAGCTTTACCCATTTATCGGCCATTAATACAAAATCTTTAGTGGTGTAATTTAATGGCGCAATGAATAGAATGTACCAACAATATTTTAAGAGTAATAACTCTAAGTTCGTACCATATAACAAATCGTCATAAAAAACGGTTATTTATTCCTTGCAGCTAAATAACTTTGCCAGTAATCTAGCTCTATAGAGAAAACACATCATTTATTACATATTTTATTAGTTACTTTATTACATATTATTAATTACTGAGTTTAACATATTATGACTTTTAACCTGAATAACCGACATCACCACCATCATATAGACTAGCCCATTCAGGTTTCTACGCTAACTCTTATAAAAGAATAGCAGTAGAGAATACCATGAAGGGCTAAGGCCTTTTCGTGGAGTTGAACTAAAGAAACATATTTATAAACCCCCGAAAGAGCTTTAAATCTTTCGGGGGTTTTTCGCATTTTATGCCCTTGAAAATTGTATATACATATTTTCAACATTAAAAAATTATTAAATTAGGAATCGAACAAAATGACCACATCAGAACCACGCTTACGTATAGCGATGCAAAAATCAGGACGCCTTAGTGAAGACACTCAAAAATTATTAAAGCTTTGTGGATTAAAACTCAATGTTAGCGACCGCCGCTTACTGGCTCATGTTAAAAATATGCCTATCGATATTATGCGTGTGCGTAGTAGCGATATTCCAGGCCTTGTTATGGATGGTGTTTGCGACTTGGGCATTGTTGGTGACAATACGCTCGAAGAAGAAGAATTATCACGCGCACTCATTGGTAGCAAAAACAGTTACATTAAAACAACACCGTTAAACTTTGGTGGCTGTCGTTTTTCAATCGCCATGCCTGAAGAGTTTGAATACACAGGTTTACAGTGTTTAGATGGCTTGCGTTTTGCAACGACCTATCCTCAGTTATTAACTCGTTTTGCTAAAGATAATAATATTAACGTTGAGTTTTGTTTATTAAAAGGCTCTGTTGAGGTTGCACCCAGAGTGGGTTTAGCCGATGGTATTTGTGACTTAGTGTCTACCGGTGCTACGCTTGAAGCTAATGGTTTAAAAGAAGTTGCGGAAGTATTTCGCTCGAAAGCATCACTCATTCAACGCTCTGAATCTTTAGGTGATGAAAAACAAGCGATATTAGATACGCTACTTCCTCGTATTAATGGTGTAATGAAAGCGAAAGAAAGCAAATACATTATGCTGCACGCACCAAAAGATAAGATCAGTGAAGTGAGCGCGTTAATGCCGGGTAAAGAAACACCAACCATTTTACCACTTGCGGGTCGTGATGATTTAGTTGCCGTACATGTTGTTGCTACTGAAGCCTTCTTTTGGGAAACCATGGAAGCATTAAAAGAATTAGGCTGTAATTCAATACTTGTAATGCCCATTGAGAAAATGATGGGCTAATCCGCGTTATAATTAATATTTCATCAGCATTGTCTACATTGTTCGTCGCCATCACTTAGTACACTAAGCTCAGGCGACTCACAACTTGACGGCTTTGCTGAAATCTCAATTATTTAGCGGATCTGAGCAGTTAATGTAAGAGCGGTTTTTGCCGCGAGAGCTTAAGCGCAAGAATTTAAGTACTAGAGTTTAAGTACACGAATTAAAGCGCAATTAAAGATTTAGAGAAAATTATGAATACTCAACTTTTCGGTAAACAAATAATCGACTGGCAAACAACATCAGCGCAACAGAAAATCGATGCCCTTGCCCGCCCTGCCATTGCGGATAATGCTCTGTTATCAACTCAGGTTTCTAACATTTTATCGCAAGTACAAAAGCAAGGTGACAAGGCGTTATTTTCGTTAACCGAGCAATTTGACGGTATCGCTTTATCCACTTTGTCGGTCACAGCTGAGCAAGTAAAACAAGCCAGAAAGGCATTAACGGATAAACGCCTCAAAGCCATTAATACCGCCTACGGGCAAATAAAACGTTTTCACAGTGCGCAAACACCCGAAGATATTTACGTTGAAACTTGCCCCGGTGTGCAATGCTCTTTAAAAACGGAAGCCATTGAAAGTGTTGGTTTATATATTCCGGCAGGTAGCGCGCCACTACCCTCAACAGTATTAATGTTAGGTGTGCCGGCACAACTTGCTGGCTGTAAACGTACCGTGTTAGTTTGCCCTCCTGATAAAAACGGTCAATTAGCCAATGAAATATTAGTCGCCGCCGAGCTTTGTGGTATCACAGAAATCTATTCTATTGGTGGTGCACAAGCTATCGCGGCGCTTGCCTATGGCACAACAAGCATTCCTGCCGTTAATAAAGTGTTTGGCCCTGGCAATCGTTATGTCACTGAAGCCAAAAAACAACTTTCTCAACAAGTTGCTGGCTTTGCCATTGATATGCCTGCGGGTCCTTCGGAAGTATTAGTGATTGGTGATGAAAAGGCCAATGCCGCTTTTATCGCTGCTGACTTATTATCTCAAGCCGAACACGGCGCAGACAGCCAAGTTATTCTACTAACCGACAGCGAGCAATTAATAACCAAGGTTGCCAATGAACTTGTCACACAAGTTGCCGTGTTATCAAGACGTGATATAGCCGAGCAAGCATTGAAACAATCGCGATTGATCCTAACCAAAGACATGGCACAAGCCGTTGAAGTATCTAACCGTTATGGCCCTGAGCATTTAATCATTCAAACTGAAAACCCTCAGGAGTTATTAAAAGACTTACGCAATGCCGCCTCTATTTTTGTCGGTGCTTACACGCCTGAATCTGCTGGTGATTACGCCAGCGGAACAAACCATGTTTTACCGACTTATGGTTATGCAAAAGTTATTTCAAGTTTGTCATTAGCTGATTTTTCTCGTCGTTATACCGTGCAAGAAATCAGTAAAGCAGGCTTAGCTAACTTAGCCGAATGTATTATTGAACTGACCGATGCTGAAGGGCTAGACGCTCATCAAAGAGCCGTTACTATCAGGTTAGAGGGTATCAATAAGGAAGAAAAGTAATGTCTATTGCAAACAAACTTGCCCGAGCAGAGCTTATTGATATGGTGCCTTACCAATCAGCACGCCGCCTTTTTTCTAGCGCTGAAGCCTCAGGCGAAGCAAAGCTATGGCTTAATGCCAATGAAGCTCCGGGTACAGGCGCATATCAACTTAGTAGCGACAATATTAACCGTTACCCTGATTTTCAGCCTGATAATTTACTGAATGCTTATCGCGATTACTGCGGCCTTGAACGCTCACAAATATTGGCTACTCGTGGCGCCGATGAGGGTATAGAGTTGATTATTCGCAGCTTTTGCCGCGCTTATCAAGACAGTATATTAATTTGCCCACCCACTTATGGCATGTACGCCATCAGTGCTGAAAATCATGGTGCTGGTATTATTAAAGTACCTTTGGTTAACACTGCACAAGGAATGCAATTAAACCTTGATGAATTAGCAAAGCAAGTGGGTAAAGTAAAGGTGGTATTTTTATGTTCACCGGGCAACCCGACTGGTAACCTGCTACCAAAAGAGCAAATAATTGCAGCGATTGAATTATTTAAAGAAAGCGCTATTGTTGTCGTTGATGAAGCGTATATCGAATACACAGGTGAGTTTTCACCCGAGCAAACCAGCACCTCGCTGCTAAAAGAGTATGACAATGTTATTGTACTAAGAACGCTATCAAAAGCATTTGCGCTTGCAGGGCTTAGATGTGGCTTTACCTTAGCGAGCTCAGAGGTTATCACCTTGCTGAGCAAAGTGATTGCCCCTTACCCTATTTCAGCGCCTGTTGCTGAAATAGCCAGTTTAGCGCTGAGCACCGACTTAGACAAAATGACCCAGCGCGTGCAAGATTGCAATAAAATTAAAACAAGTTTATCGGCTTGGCTTAACGAGCAAGATTGGTGCAATGAAGTATTTGCCAGTGATGCTAACTTTATATTATTTCGCTGCACAAGCCTGAGCGAAAAAACACGAATTTTTGATTTATTAGTCAGCAACAATATTTTGATCCGCGATCAGTCTAAGCAAATGCAGCTAGAAAACTGCCTACGCATTAGCATTGGCAGCATACAAGAAATAACACAACTTAAAGAAGTTTTACTAGGTAACCTAAGACCATGAGCAACCAACAACAGAAAATATTATTTATCGACCGTGACGGCACTTTAGTTGAAGAGCCAGTGATCGATAAACAGCTTGATAGCTTAGAAAAGCTGGTATTTGAGCCTAACGTTATCCCTGAGTTATTAAAACTGCAAGCCAAAGGCTTCAAACTTGTGATGGTGTCAAATCAAGACGGCTTAGGGACGTCAAGCTTTCCACAAAGTGACTTTGACCTACCTCATGATCAAATGATGGCCATATTTTCATCACAAGGGATAGAATTTCAAGATGTTTTGTTATGTCCACATTTTGATGAAGACAACTGTAATTGCCGCAAGCCCAAATTAGGCATGGTCAGTGACTATCTACAACAAGGTCGAGTCGACTTTACTAATTCTTATGTGATTGGCGACAGAGAAACCGATATGGGCTTAGCCGCTAATATGGGCATTGTTGGTATCAAATATGACCGTGATAACCTTAATTGGCCACAAGTTAGCGAGCAAATATTAGCGCCATTAGACAAAGCGCGCACCGCAACAGTCACCAGAACCACTAAAGAAACCGACATCACTATTTCGGTAAATTTAGACAAAAAGGGTGGTAGTAATATAGACACAGGTTTAGGATTTTTTGATCACATGTTAGATCAAATATCTACCCATGGCGGCTTTAACCTGCAATGTAGCGTCAGTGGCGACTATCACATTGACGAACACCACAGTGTTGAAGACACCGCGCTTGCACTAGGACAGGCACTCAAAGAAGCGCTAGGTGATAAACGTGGTATTGGTCGCTTTGGCTTTGTATTGCCAATGGATGAATGTCGCGCCGAATGTGCTATCGACTTATCAGGTCGCCCTTGGCTTGAATTTGATGCTAAATTTACCTCAGACAATGTTGGCACTATGTCGACCCAAATGGTATCGCACTTTTTCCGTTCATTAGCTGACGCCATGCTTATTACCTTGCATTTATCCACCAGCAAAGGCAATTGTCATCATCAAGTAGAGAGCTTATTTAAAGTATTTGGTCGTGCCTTAGGTCAGGCAATTAAAGTAGACGGTGATGAATTACCTAGCTCAAAAGGTACATTATAGTGGAAAAAACAGTGGAAAAAGTAATGATTACCCCAATAAACGTTATTGTTGATACTGGCTGTGCGAATTTATCATCAGTGAAATTTGCTGTTGAACGTCTTGGTTTTACCGCCATTATTACTGATGATATTGAGCAGATTAAAGCCGCCGACAAAGTTATTTTCCCCGGTGTTGGTAATGCTAAACATGCTATGGCAAACATTATTGAAAAAGGCTTAGTTGACACCCTACAACACTTAACACAGCCGGTATTAGGCTTTTGTTTAGGCATGCAGTTAATGACCGAGTCTTCAACGGAAGGAATAAGCTCAACTGAAAGCTCTCAACAAAGTTCGGTTAAATGCTTAAACATTATTCCAACGAAAGTTGCGCCATTAAATGCCCAAGGTAATCGTTTACCACACATGGGTTGGAACACATTAACGACCGTTGCTAATCACCCTGTGCTAAAAGGCATTAGCGTTGGCGACTACTTCTATTTTGTGCATAGTTTTGCCGCGCCACTTAGCGAATATACCTTGGCAACGTGCCAATATGGTAGTGAGTTTTCCGCCATTATTGGTAAAGATAACTTTATTGGTTGTCAATTTCATCCTGAACGCTCTGGCGCATTAGGCAGTAAAATTATTAAAAACTTTTTGGAGCTTAACGCTCAGGAGATTGCATCCTTATGATGATCCCAGCAATTGATTTAATTGGAGGCGAAGTAGTTCGTTTATTCCAAGGCGATTACAATCAAAAAACCAACTACAAAACCACAGTACAAGAGCGCCAACAAGCTTATTTTTCAGCAGGTGCTACCGTTATGCATTTTGTTGATTTAGATGGCGCAAAAGACAGCACTAAGCGTCAGTTATCTACCCTTAAAACAGTGGTAAACCATGACACTATGATCACTCAAGTGGGTGGCGGCATACGCTGTGAAGAAGACGTAAAGCAGCTACTTGATTTAGGCGCAACCCGCGTGGTTATCGGCTCACTTGCTATCAAGCAACCCGAATTGGTACTTAAGTGGCTAAAAATCTATGGCGGCGAAAAAATTGTTTTAGCCCTTGATATAAAAATTGATGAACAAGGTAATAAAACCCTGCCAACCCATGGTTGGATTGAAGACAGTGGCGTTAATTTAGAAGACTTGCTCGATGCTTATATTGACGCTGGTATCCAACATATTTTGTGTACTGATATTTCTAAAGACGGCACATTAAGCGGCTCAAACGTTGACCTATACATTGAACTTTGTCAAAAATATCCCAGTGTTCAATGGCAAGCGTCTGGTGGCATTGGCAGCCTTGATGATATTAAAGCATTGATCGGCTCAGGTGTTAGCGGCGTTATTTTAGGTCGCTCTCTGTTAGAAGGTAAATTTACCCTTGAGGAGGCTATCGCATGTTGGCCTACAAACAAAGAGATGAAAAGCAGGCAGGAATTTATTCGCGCAGATAGCAAGGGGAAAAACAATGCTAGCTAGACGAATAATACCCTGTTTAGATGTGCGTGATGGCAAAGTGGTTAAAGGTGTGCAGTTTAGAAACCATGAAATTATTGGTGATATTGTGCCTCTTGCGCAAAAATATGCTGAAGCAGGTGCCGATGAGCTGGTTTTTTATGATATTACCGCAAGCGCTGATGGCCGCGTAGTAGATAAAAGTTGGGTTAGCCGTATTGCCGAAGTCATTGATATTCCTTTTTGTGTCGCTGGCGGCATTAAAAGTGAAGCAGATGCAAAAGAAATATTAATGATGGGCGCAGATAAAATTAGTATCAATTCCCCTGCCCTTCGCGATCCAACGCTAATTTCACGCCTTGCTGATTATTTTGGTCAACAATGTGTAGTTGTTGGTATTGACAGTTTTTTTAATAAAGATGCCAATGACGGACAAGGGCAATACCAAGTTTATCAATTTACTGGTGACGAAAAACGCACCCAAAAAACTAGCTGGACCACCTTTGACTGGATAGAAAAAGTAGTGAGCTTAGGCGCAGGTGAAATTGTACTTAACTGCATGAACCAAGATGGTGTTCGTCAAGGCTATGACATTAAACAGCTAAAACAAGCTAGAGAGGTTTGTAGCGTACCGTTAATTGCTTCAGGTGGCGCCGGCACTATTGAGCACTTTAGCGATGTTTACCAACAAGCCGATGTTGATGGTGCTTTAGCCGCGTCGGTTTTTCATAAGGGTATTATCCCGATAAGCGAATTGAAAACTTATTTAAAATCACAAAACATTGAGGTAAGACCATGTTAGTAACAGCAGATAACATTAATGAATTGGCATGGCAGAAAATGGATAATCTTATTCCTGCTATTATTCAGCATAGCGCCACTGGCGCGATATTAATGCAAGGCTATATGAGCAAAGAATCATTAGCCGCCACATTTGACTCAGGTAAAGCCACTTTTTTCAGTCGCTCAAAACAAGCACTTTGGCTAAAAGGTGAAACCTCGGGCAATTTTTTAAATGTTGAACAAGTGCTTGCCGACTGCGATCAAGATAGCTTGTTGATTGCTTGCACACCCGTTGGTCCAAGTTGCCACTTAGGCACTGAGTCTTGTTTTCCTGAACAAAGATTAACGCAACAAAACTTTTTAAGTCAACTTGAGCAAGTGATTGCGAGCCGTAAAGGCGACGATCCTAAAGAAAGTTACACTGCCCACTTATTCTCACGCGGCACCACTAAAATGGCGCAAAAAGTCGGTGAAGAAGGTGTAGAAGTAGCGCTGGCTGCCGTTGCTGAAACTAAAGAAGATTTACTTGGTGAATGTGCTGATTTGTTTTATCACACCCTAGTGTTACTTGCCGATCAAAATATCAATTTAAATGAAGTAATGTCCGTATTACAAGAGCGTCATAACAAATAGCTTTCTAAATTTTGCTAAATCCAGCTAAATCTAGCTAAATTTTGATAATAATATGCATCATTGTTATAACTAATATTGATGCATATTTATTTTCGGCTAGACATGGATAAGGTTTGAAACATACAAATTTACTTTTTTATTACCTCCCGCTGCTATTAATAGCCTCGATTAGCACCATTTCCTATGCCCGCTCGAATGACATACTTATTTATATTCGTGATGATGTTTATATTGATTATCAAAACTTTGTTGGTAACAGAGATGTTTTAGCGATTGATAACTTTTCAGGAAAAGCAGTACGTCGAGATGTGGTCGATATGATAATCGCCCAACAAGCACTTAAATTGGGCGGTTTTAACCACACCTTTCGCTATGCTGCGGGTAAAGTAAATTTTAGAAATACTAAAATGCTACAAAATGGGCAATTGTTGCTCAGCTTTGATTCATATTGGCAGCAAGATGCCCAAGCACTTGCCGATAAAGTGTATATTTCAGCGCCAGTGATCAGAAACGGTGAATATATCGCCGGCATTTATACCACCCCCAATAATAGTAAGGTATTAGCCATCAAATCATTAGCCGATTTACATGACCTTACCGCAGTATCTACACCACTATGGCGCACCGATTGGCAAACCTTACAAGCATTGCCATTAAAAGAATTAATTCAAGAAAACTCATGGCTATCTATGGCACGCATGGTGAACATGCAGTGGATAGACTTTTTACTGATGCCTTTTAATTCAACGCCTGATCAAAGTTTTACCATGGAAAAAATACATTTAGTACCGGTTAAAAACATTGCTATTGTCTTAAAAGACTCTCGACACTTTGTCATCAGTAAACAACACCCGCAAGGCAAGGCAGCCTTTATTGCCATAGATAAAGGGCTGAGTATATTAAGGAAGCAAGGCGCGATTGTAAAAGCTTACCAGCAAGCAGGATTTTTCATTGATAAAAACCAATATACTGTGTTAAATGAATAGTTAATAAATAACAAGAAACAAGAAACCTATGACTAAAAAAACTCACTGGCAAATAAAGCACTTCAATGAATTATCTCTTGATGAACTATATGATTGTTTAAAATTACGAATTGATATTTTTGTGGTCGAACAAACATGCTATTACCCCGACTTAGATAGCGAGCATAACCAGCTTGATAGACATCCAGAAACAATACACCAATTAGGCTATCAAGACGGTGTATTAGTGGCCTACTTAAGAGTTTTAGCGCAAGGACAAAGTTATGACAACTACATTAGTATTGGCCGTGTCGCTATCGCTGAGCAAGCCAGAGGTTCAGGCTTAGGACATGAGTTAATAACCGAAGCACTTAATGTCTGCCAACAGCAATTTCCTAAAGAAAACATCAAAATATCGGCACAAGAACATCTAGCAAGCTTTTATCAACGACACGGTTTTGAGCAAGTATCAGCCATGTACCTTGAAGATAATATTCCTCATATTGCGATGATAAAAAACGTTTAAAACAAAAAACTCGCCGAAGCGAGTTTTTATCTATCATTTTATTGAAAATGTCTGTCTAAATTAAGCCAACTGCGCACTTAATAAAGCACTAACGGCTTCAACAGCTTGTGTACCATCAACCGTCAAATACTGACAATCACCAGCTTTAGCCTCAGCTTGATAAAAGTCTACTAAAGGCTTAGTTTGCTCGTGATAAATAGCTAAACGCTTACGTACGGTTGCTTCTTCATCATCAGGTCGGATAGATAAATCGTCACCCGTAACATCATCTTTACCTGCTACTTTCGGTGGATTATAAACCAGATGATATACACGACCAGAGCCAGAATGAACACGACGACCCGCCATACGTTCAACAATAACTTCATCCGGAACATCAAACTCAAGTACATGATCAACGCTCACACCGTTTTCTTTCATAGCATCAGCTTGAGGAATGGTGCGAGGAAAACCGTCAAGCAAGAAACCCGCTTTACAATCATCTTGAGTAATACGCTCTTTTACTAGGCCGATGATTAGATCATCTGAAACCAGCTGACCAGCATCCATAACGGCTTTAGCTTGTTTGCCTAATTCAGTTCCGTCTTTAATTGCAGCGCGCAGCATATCGCCCGTTGAAATTTGAGGAATACCAAATTTAGCCATTAAAAACTGTGCTTGTGTGCCTTTGCCCGCACCAGGGGCACCAAGAAGTACAATACGCATATAAACTAACCTTTAAGTAAAATATTTAAGACAAGTAAAAACAATTACATTAAGACGATTATCTTATCTCAAAGGCATTTTGATCACACTAATGTAATAGTTTTTTCTTATACTGTTTGCTGCGGCAGACACTATACAAGCATGCCTAGCACCAAACAAGCATAGCATACAAAAAAGGAGCATTCATTTATAGTGAATTGCTCCTTTTTCAGACTAAAGTATTACTCAAAAAGTACGAATACTTTCTTTCGAAAATAAACTGACTATTTGGTTAAACTTAACATGAGCTTATTTAAACGCGCAACAAAGCTTGCTGGGTCTTTTAAGCTGCCACGTTCTGCTAGCATGGCCTGTTCAAACAATACTTCAACCCATTGGCTAAACTTGTCATCATCTTGCTCATCAGCAACGTGCTTAACTAGGTCATGCTCACCATTAATTTCAAAGATTGGCAGCGTATCTGGCACTTCTTGACCAACCGAAGCCATCAATTTTGCCATTTGGCTACTCATGTCATTTTCATCACTGACAATACATGCTGGCGAGTCAGTTAAACGTTGTGATAATTTAACGTCTTTCACTTTGCCCTTAAGTGCTTCTTTAATGCGAACAACCACTGAGTCAAACTCTTTTTCTAGTTGCTCTTGTGCTTCTTTAGTTTCAGCATCATCCATATCACCTAAGTCTAAACCGCCACGAGTAACTGATTGCAGCTGTTTGCCATCAAACTCATTTAAATGGCTCACTAACCATTCATCAATTCGGTCAGACATTAATAAGACTTCAATGCCCTTCTTGCGGAAAACTTCTAAATGCGGGCTGTTTTTAGCGGCAGCAAAGCTATCGGCAACAACGTAATAAATTTTATCTTGCCCTTCTTTCATGCGCTCAATGTATGAAGCTAAAGAAACACTTTGTATAGCGTTGTCTTCATTCGTTGAAGCAAAGCGTAAAAGAGCAGCAACTTGCTCTTTATTCGCCATATCTTCAGCAGGGCCTTCTTTTAATACTTGACCAAACTCATCCCAGAAACCCTGATACTTTTCAGCATCTTTCTTGCCTAACTTTTCAAGCATTTTCAAAACACGCTTAGTACAACCTTTACGAATTGCTTGTGTTACTTTGTTGTCTTGTAAAATTTCACGAGAAACATTTAATGGTAAGTCGTTAGAGTCAAGCAAACCTTTCACAAAGCGTAAGTAAGTTGGCATGAATTGCTCGGCATCATCCATAATAAATACACGTTGCACATACAATTTCAAGCCATGCTGTTTTTCACGATTGTGCATGTCAAAAGGCGCTTTTGAAGGGATATATAAAAGTGAAGTATATTCAGTTTTACCTTCTACTCTGTTGTGCTCCCATAGTAGCGGGTCACCAAAGTCATGTGATACGTGTTTGTAAAACTCTTTATATTCATCTTCACTAATGTCAGCTTTTTCACGTGTCCATAACGCAGTTGCTTTATTAATCGCTTCCCACTTGGCAGGCTCAACATCTCGCGCTTCAACGCCATAAGTCGTTACATTACCTTCATCATCTTTTACTTCAGCTACCGCTTCAACAGCTGGTACTTCTGGTGTTAGCATTTCAACCGATACCGAGATATGATCAGAATATTTAGTAACAATAGACTTTAAACGCCAGTCATCAGCAAATTCACTTTCATCTTCTTTTAGATGGAGAATAATGTCAGTACCACGGTTGGCTTTGTCTATTTTAGCGGTAGTAAATTCCCCCTCGCCGGCACTAACCCACTCAGTACCTTCAGTTGCAGCATCACCCGCTTTACGTGTACGAACCGTTACTTTATCAGCAACAATAAAGGCTGAATAAAAACCAACACCAAATTGACCAATTAATTGCGAGTCACTCGCTTGATCGCCAGAAAGTTGTGAGAAAAACTCTGCCGTGCCTGATTTAGCAATAGTCCCTAAATGCTCAATAACTTCATCAAGGCTCATGCCAATACCGTTATCAGAAATAGTAACTGTGTTGTTTTCTTTATCACAACTCACACGAACACGTAATTCACCATCACCTTCAAATAAATCAGCATTTGATAACGCTTTAAAACGCAACTTATCAGAGGCATCTGCCGCGTTTGATACTAACTCGCGTAAAAAGATTTCTTTATTAGAATAGAGTGAATGGATCATCAATTGAAGTATCTTTGCATTATCTGATGCAAACACATGATTTTGTGGTTTATTTTCGACTGTCATTTTATAATGCCTTGAAATATTTTAAATTTGGTCACCGATTTGGTCACCTATCTAATGGCTTAACTCGTTTAAAGCCGGGTTAAGTTGGTTGATTAAATATGTCGGGTTGTATTTTTAATTTTCAAGGGAGCAAGGAAGAAAAGTTACCAGTTAATGGTTAATCATAGGTTGGATCTTAAGGAATAAAACAATTGAATTCATGCTCTGAATTTGATCTGATAGTAATCGCCAAACCACTATCTATCCCAAAAGCAGAGCATGAATAAACATAATACTGAGT
>MAAB01028923.1_pt1 | contig 51106 bp, 48 predicted proteins | sample 1115991 | NCBI WGS metagenome assembly MAAB01 (sample SAMN04961124, study PRJNA320927) | seawater metagenome | isolation source: sample BD02T18 sea water enriched with oil for 18 days | place: USA:Gulf of Mexico | collected 2013-07-27 | reverse complement strand
CCGAACTCAGAAGTGAAACGCAGTAGCGCCGATGGTAGTGTGGGAGTTCCCATGTGAGAGTAGGACATTGCTAGGTTCCTATTAGAGAAGCCCGTTACGAAAGTGACGGGCTTTTTGCTTTCTATTTTTAGAACATTGAAATAACGCAAATAGTGCTGTGCCCAGAAGCGGTCGTTCTTTGCCATCCATGCCATTACGACATTAATGCATCCTTGCATGTCAGCAATAGTGCCGATGGAAGTGGGACTTAGGTTACTATAAGCTCATGTGAGGTCGTTCTTGTACATCCATGCACCTTCGACATTAGTGAATCTTTTCACGTCAAGTAGGACATTGCTAGGTTCCTATTAGAGAAGCCATTTCTCATGACAAAAAGCGAAAGAATAGGTTTTTTTCGATTTGGCTTCAATTCAAGCGGTTAATTACCAATCAGGCCATTTATATGTGCAACGACACTTCGTCCTAAAGCGCCTAAATTATAACCGCCTTCAAGTACTGATACTATGCGTCCTTGTGCGTGTTCTTGGGCAATAGCTTTTAATTCATCGGTAACCCAGCGGTAATCAGCTTCAGTTAAACTAACTTGCGACATATCATCTTCAATATGCGCATCAAATCCTGCGGAGATAAAAATCATCTCGGGTTTAAATTTATGTAAAGCAGGCAGCCAATATTCAGTAATAGCCTTGCGGAAGTCTTCGCTTTTAGTTGTTGCCGCTAGTGGTGTGTTTATTATCGGTGGAGTATTGCTTTCTTCAATATTGAAAGGATAAAAAGGATACTGATAGCTTGAGCAAAATAAATAAGCACCATTACTTGTATTATCAACGCGTGGAAAATGATTTTTTATAATATCTTCTGTGCCATTACCGTGGTGTACATCAAAGTCGACAATGGCTACACGTTTTAGTTGATACTTTCCTCTGGCATAAGCAGCGGCGATAGCAACATTATTGAAAAAGCAAAATCCCATGCCTTTTTTATGTTCAGCGTGATGCCCAGGTGGGCGAGTTGCGCAAAAAGCACTACTTAACGTGTTGTCCATAACAAGATCTACGCCGTCAATAGCGGCGCCTGCTGATAATAAAATGGCGGTTAAAGTTTTTGAATTCATCAAGGAGTCTTCACCCACACAAAAGTTTTTGTCATCCTCTGTCGGCGCATTATTAAAAACAAAATTGATGTACTCTTGCGTATGAGCTAAAGATATTAGTGATTTATCTATAGGATTAGCATCAAATTGACGTACAACATAATCAAGACCACTACGGATCAGCTGGTCTGAAATTGCGGTTAAACGTTTGCCATTTTCAGGATGATGTTCACCCATGTCATGCTCGCCACAGCGGTAGTGGCCTATAATTCCTACAGTCATTTGTTCATTCCTTCGCGTAAATTTTCAGTTAATGATAGTTTTAAATCCACTTCATCAAAGTCATCACTTGCTTGGCGAATAAATCCAGAACGTTCAAACACCTTGAGCATAGATGAATTATCCCGACGTACGCAAGCGACTAAGCTATCAAGTTTTCTAATTTTTGCAATAGCGATCATTTCTCCCAATAAGGTGGTCGCCATGCCACGGCCACGTAAACTCTCTTTAATAACAAACGCTACTTCACCAGAATTCATACTCTCAATATAGTAATATCGTGCAACGGCTTGAATGGCTTCACCTAAATAACTTTTTCGAGTAAAACATAATGCTAAATCAACATGCTGATTAACACTAACTAAGTTACAGGATTTTTCTCGTGTCATTTGCGTTACATAATGGTTATAGCGCATGAGCAAGGTTTCTTTGTTATGAGAATAGAAGAACTCCTGCAGTTTGCGTTCATCGGCTGGTGCTAATGGTCGTAAGATATAATCAATGTTAGTAAAATTAAACTTTTTCAGCTCTACTTCACCTAGCTCAGGCACTGAACTTGGTGAGCTTTCTTGGTACTCAGGAACCCAATAATGTTTGCGTACATCAGCTAATAATTGTTCACGAAACTTAGGGTGAGCAATACGAATAAGCTCTAATGCCCGTTCTCGTATGCTTTTTCCTTGTAATGAAGCGATACCAAATTCGGTAACCACATAAGCGACGTGACCCCGTGATGTTACTACGCCGCCGCCTTCTGTTATATGGGCGACAATACGAGAGATATTACCATCTTTGGTGGTTGATGGTAGGGCGATAATAGGTTTTCCACCTTTGCTCAACGAAGCGCCACGAATGAAATCTACTTGTCCGCCAATACCACTGTAAAATTGATAACCAATGGAGTCTGAAACAACTTGCCCAGTTAAATCAACTTCAATAGCGCTGTTGATGGACACCATATTATCATTTCTAGCAATTTTAACCGGTGAATTAACATGCTCAGAGGGATAGAATTCAATATGAGGATTACCATCAACAAAGTCGTATACTTTTTGGCTGCCGATGCAATAAGTAACGACAGCTTTGCCTTTATGATAAGTTTTTTTACGGTTATTAATAACACCTTTCAACATTAAATCAATAATACCATCAGAGATCATTTCGCTATGAATACCCAAATCTTTATGGTTGGCTAAATAACGTAAAACCGCTTCAGGTATTTTGCCGATGCCAATTTGTAGTGTGGCGCCGTTCTCCACCAACATAGCAACATATTGCCCTATCTGCTCTGTACGCCGATCAACTTCGGGAGGAGTAACTTGCGGTAGTGCTTGATCTACATTAATCCACGCATGAATTTGATTTAAATGAACAAAACTATGGCCATTAGTGCGCGGCATTTTTGTATTGATTTGTGCAATAACATATTTGGCTGATTTAACGGCAGCAGATACAATGTCGACGCTAACCCCCAAAGAGCAATAACCATATTTGTCTGGTGGGCTAACCATTATTAAGGCAACATCAAGGGGTAAACTATTTTCACTAAACAGTCTTGGTATATCAGAAACAAAGCAAGGGGTATAATCTCCACGCCCTTCAGCAATGGCTTCGCGAATATTTTTACCACCAATAAATAAACTATTTACCTTAAATAACTCTTTATGTTCAGGTTTTGCCCAAACATTTTCTGACAAGGTTATTATGTGCACGGTTTCAATATCATGTAATTGCTTTGAATTAGCGATTAAATCATCAATTAATGCGTTGGGTACGGCAGCATTTGAACCAATAAAAATTCGGTTGCCTGACTTTAAATAATCTTCCCAGTTGATACTGTTACGCTCTTCATAATGTGTTGGCATGAAAATTCCTATCTTCGCTAGTTAATCGAACAATGTAGATAATTATTCTTAAATGGATTAAAGCATGTTAAGTATACATAAGCTATTAGCTATAAGTATGACGTAGACAACAAAATATTTATTGATCGCAGTCAATGATACAATATATTTTAAATGATGTTTTTCAGAGATGTACGTGACAATTAATAAAATATTTATTATCGGTTTACCCCGAACTGCCACCACTAGTGTGTGCTTAGCAATGTTAGGCTTAGGCTTTAAAACTGCCCATAATGCTTATACTGAGTATGCTTTTAATGAAGCCAAAGTTATTGCTGATACGCCAATATTTTGTGACTATCAACGTCTTGATAGTCATTTTCCAAACAGTAAGTTTATCTATTTAACGCGTGATGCTAAAAGTTGGTTACCATCAATAAAGCAGTTATTACAGCGTATGATTGTTAATTTACAGCGTAGTGATGGTGGTTTTAACCCGCACTTAAAACGCTGTTATAAGGATACTTTCTCTCCTTTAACTGCCGATAATATTACTCAAGATGATTTTTTACTGCAATGTTATCAGAAGCATCAACAAGGTGTTTTAGATTATTTCCAAAATAGAAAAAATGATTTACTAACGATTGATGTTAGTGAGCCACAGAGCTATCAACAGCTGTTAACCTTTTTAGGTTTTTCAGCGGAGCAAGGTAGAGCGAGCGGTTTTGAAAAAATTAATATCGGCGGTAAGGTGAAAGCATGGCAAGATATTAATAATATTTTGAAAATAGAATCAACAAACAAGGGGCGTATTGATAAGATACTTTATTAATACTAACTTCATCTGTAAAATCATCGTCATAAACTCGTAACTATTAACTCGAAAATTTACCCTTATGTTTGAATTAAAATTTAATACCACACAAGCATGGACAGATGCTGTTATGGCTGACTTCCCTCGCTTCTTACAAGACCATGCGGCCGCAGAGAAAAAGGCTTCAGGCATGGCAATTGCCATGTTGTCTCATTATCCTGACAAAGCAAAATTAGTACGGGCAATGACGGATTTAGCCATTGAAGAATTAATTCACTTTAAGCAAGTCTTGAAATTACTTGTCGCGCGTGATGTTACCTTAGGGCAAGACAAAAAAGACCCTTACATTACTCAAATTCGCGCCTTGTTTCGCAATGGTTCAAATTTGTTTTTACTCGATAGATTATTAGTGGCTGCGGTGATTGAAGCCCGTGGTTATGAAAAGTTTTGGTTGGTTTCACAAGCGCTTCCTGAAGGTAAAGACAAAGATTTATATGTCGCTATTGCTAAGTCAGAAGAAAAACATAAAAACTTGTTTGTGGAATTAGCCTATGAGTACTTTGAAAAAAACGTTGTTGATCAGCGTTTAGAAGAAATTTTAATCGCTGAAGCTGAAATATGTAAAGGACTACCAATTAAAGCCGTACTGCATTAATTACCACTGTTCTAAAACTTAAATCGGTTTATTATTTGGATATGAAAACACGTTTTTCTAGCATAACAGCTGAATTAATCAGCCAACGAAAGTCGGTGCATGAGCTGTGTCGGCAATTTACTCGTAGCCCAAGTAAAGGCAATTTAAAGCGCTTAAAAGCTTTGTTTCACTCTTGTGGTGAAAGTGTTTTTATTGAATATGGTTTTCATATTGATTATGGCGATAGTATTGTCATAGGCGATAGAACCTTTATTAATACAAATTGCACAATAGTTGATGCAGCGAAAGAAGCTCAAGGCAATATACATATTGGCTCTGACTGTTTAATAGGTCCGAACGTTCAACTTTTAGCTGTTTCTCATGATATGAAGCCAAGCAAGCGGCTGGCGAAAGCTAACTATGCCGATGATATTATCATCGGTAATAATGTTTGGTTAGGTGGAGGCGTTATTGTTCTTGCAGGCATTACCATTGGTGACAATAGCGTGGTTGGCGCGGGTAGTGTTGTCACTAAAAATATCGAAGCTAACAGTTTTTACGCGGGTAATCCGGCGGTAAAAATTCGTGATTTATAAATAGCTTTAAACACCGTATTCTTAACTAACTCACCATGTACTTTGTAACTATTCACCAAGGTAAATTATTTTCAAAGGATCTTTTTTAACTATTGACCGATCCCGGCAGTATGCCAAGTTAGGGCCATTACCTAGTAGCCCTAACTTCAATGAATTTAAACAGAATCAACATCACTGAAATAACTGAGCAAACCGAAGCTCAGTTACAAGAAGATAAAACCCTCACGCCTGCGCTGAAGGTATCTATTGAACTTATTCTGGTTGTTATGCTGGCAAGTAAATTAGGGCTTAACAGTAAGAATAGCAGTATCCTGCCATCAAAAGATATCAACCGAAAAACAAGTAAAAGATAAATCAGACAAGTTAGCGGATGGGCAAAAAGGTCGTATTGGCAAAACGTTAATTCAAACAGAAACGTCCGATGAGGTAGAAGTCATTCTGTAACTTTAATTTATCGTATCTTGTAGCTATAGCACGGAGTGTTTCAACCTTGCAAATGCATTTTCAACTAAGTGCCTATATTTATATAAGCACCATCAATATCACCATTATCTATTTTTGAATTTTGCTTTATAGGTATTACAGGACTTGAGTTTCTCTCTTGAGTTTTATCTCTAATAGCTTTACTATCATAGTTTTTGTCTGCGATAACAAAATCACCTTGAGGTAATAATTCAATCAGTTCATTTGCCACTTTACTATCATGAACATCGCCACCTGTAATAATAAATTCAATCGGCAAGACATAACTATCAACAGCTAAGTGAATTTTACTGGTATTGCTACCACGACTTAATGCTATCGCTTGTTCTGATGCTGCACCTGTACTGTGTTGGTGTGCTTTAACATAACTTCCATCAATGAACTCCCACTCTACATCACTATTAGCGGATAACGATTTGAATAACCTCATCAGTATTCCCTTTTTAGACCAAAGAAGAAACCTACGGTAAATAGTATTCCATAAACCAAAACATTCAGGAAGGGCACGCCACGGGCAGCCAACACGCAAGCGGTATAAAATTCATTCCATCGTTTGTCTGTGTTCAAGCTTGTTATAAACTCTATCTTCAAGCAAAATAGTTTTTAGCTTCGAGCATAACTCATCAGTGAGCATTAATCGGGGAATGGTAATCTCGTTCGTAAGGTTTGTTTTTGGCGAAGTAAATTATACGAGATTACCGCTTACGTATAAAATTAAAACAAAGATCAACAGCCCCTAAAGTTCATCAAAAAATATCAGGATGCTTTAGGAGCATGCAAGGCGCAGAGATGTTCTGCTTGATAAGAAGCTATCTATTTGCAGAAAAAAATATATATCTGCAAATATATCACTTGAATTGCTATTCAACAATCAGCTACCTGATATATTTATTGAAAATGAGGCTAAATAGTTACGATTATTCTTTATTTATTGATCGCCATTCTGGCATGTATCACAAGGGAGTTCTTTTACAAACCAAGCTCCAGCAGAATGTGTGTATCTCCACTTTTCTTGCTTAAATGTTACATTAGAGTTGCTGTACCGAAAGTTAACAGTAAAAGATTCTAACTGGCCATATCGGGAACTAGCCTGATTATATATATAGAATTTCATATTGAAGTATTGAGTACTGCTCGGTCCGAAGTTACATTGGTCAGTACACTTAACAGTAATTTTCTCTGTAGTAGATGAAGCCTGCAATGAAGGTGAATATTGTGTTTCAACATTTTCAATGCCATAAGGGGCATAATCTTTTGCGAACATTTCCTGAAACTCATGGAGGTTTTTTACATCCAAACCTAATTCAGAAGCAACTAACGCTTTCTGTTGATTAATGTGTGCATTCAATTTTAATTGTAATTCTCCAGGAGGTTCTTCTTCTGCTTCAATATAAGTCATCAACTGTTGAAATTCATATGTAGACTTGAGTTCCACTATTGCAGGATTTTTTTCTGTATCTGGGTCTAACATCCTCATCATTTGCGTAACTGCGTAAGAATATTGCACAGTGCTAAGGCCAAGGCGCTTAGCGTTATTTTCAAACTTACTAATTAATTTTCTACTAAGCTCTTGGAGCTGGGCTTGGCTTGTCGTCTGAGCTTGGCTTGTCATTGAACATATAAAGAGCAAACCTACAAAAACACTTTTTTTAAGTAACGTAATCATAATTATCCTTATTAATTTATTATCCATCTCTACTACTCAACTAAATCGTATCTCCATTTATTGGCATAGTCAATTGAAACCTTTGTTCAATATGAATGAGGAACCCCACAATATTATGTTAATAATAATGGTAACTATTCACCAAGGTAAATTATTTTCAAAGGATCTTTTTTAACTATTGACCGATCCCAGCCTCTATTACGGTCACTTGTTTAGTGCGTAATAAGGTGACTAAAAGAACTATTTGTTTGGCTGATGATATTGTTTTTGTACAAGTAGACCCTAAGTCACGTAAAGCTATTCCTCATGGTAAAACCTTTGAGCAATTAACTAAGCAAACTGAAACTGAAATTAAAACCTTTAATAGGTAGTTTTTTTAATTGCTGTGTTTTTATCATGGTAAGATAATGTTAATTTTTACACTTCAAAAAGAGCAAGCAATGTCTTCAGAACGTTTCGGTACCAGTGCTAATTATAAACAAAAAGAGCAGGGTTATCGTGATCGCGCTTTAAAACTATTTCCTTGGGTATGTGGTCGTTGTGCAAGAGAATTTGTTTATTCAAATATTAAAGAGCTGACCGTACATCATATGGATCATGATCACACTAATAATCCTAATGACGGTAGTAACTGGGAATTGTTATGTATCTATTGTCATGACAATGAACATGCAAAATATACCGATCATGCTAATTATAAAACTGAGGTAAAAGCAGGGGATACCAATCAAGATACCGCAACTTATAATCCTTTTGCCGATCTAAAATCAATGTTGAAAAAGTGATTGCGTATTTATGGCTCTTCGTTGGTTAAATATTTTTGATAATCACTAACACCAAAAAAGCGAATTGATTTTTTCAAGGTAATTTTTTTGGCAATTAATAGTTCACCACTATAAATTTTGACAACCTGTTTATCTCCATTTTTATCAATGTCATAACAATGGTTGTCATTTTCTCTGAGATTATCAAACTCGGTTTTCATGATTAACTTCATTCAATTAAACCTTAAAGGTTGTTGATATCTTTTTGTACTTGGTAACCTTCATCAGTGACTATTCTTTCAAGTATTTGAACTCGCTCAGTTAATTTTTCTACTTGTTGCTTTAATTGCTCACTTTCTTCGTCTGATGTTTTGTTGGAATTTAAAGTGTTTGCTTTAAATTCCAAATGCTTTTTATACATCTTATAAATAATGCCAAAAACAACACAAACGATGATGATAACCATGGTCGAACTACTCATTTATTTCACTCCTATTGAGATAATATTAATGCCTAATACCTAATGCCTTAGGTACTTTGTGCTTGCTGCTTATTGGTATAACGAAAGTATATTGCATTGACAATGAATAAGGCGACAATAAAAGGTAAGCTAGTTAACACAACATAATTCCAGCCACCAGAAAATAATACCCAGCCAGCCATTAATGAGGCAAAGGCTTGAACGCCAAATAAAACAAAGTCGTTAGTTGCTTGTACTTTGTGGCGCTCGCTAGTTTTATAACTTTGAGGTAGCAAGGATGTGCCCGTTAAAAATAAAAAGTTCCAACCAATACCTAACAAAATTAATGCCCACCAATAATGCATTACCTCTTGACCAGCAAAAGCAATTAAAGCGACAGCAATATAAATAACACTACCGAGTATTAATAAACCTTTTAGTGCAATTCTTTTGACTAACCAAGGGGTTAATAAAGAAGGAATATACATAGCAGCAATATGGCTTTGTATTACCCATTTGGTCTCGTTGAGACTGTGGCCTTGAACATGGTGCATACTTAGTGGCGTTGCTGTCATTAAGTAACTCATGAGTGCAAAACCTATGGTAGCCGTGCATATAGCAATAATGAAAATAGGCTGCTTTACTATCACTGACAATGGCCTTGCTGCTCCTACGCTTGATGTTTCTTTTATTTCAGGCTCTTTAAAAAACATCATAATAAGTGCCGCTAAGCCAACAAAAAAGGCTAAGAAGAGAAATGAACCAGCATATCCGTGTGGGGAAACAAGCCAGTCTTTAGCCGTTACGGCTATTTCAGGGCCTAAGAATGCCGCGAAGACACCACTTAACATTAAAATAGCTAAAATTTTGGGAATATCGTCTTCGTTATCTGTACTCTCTATGGCGGCAAACCTAAGTTGTTGCGTGAACGCACCACCGAATCCAAACAAAAAACTCGAGAAAGTAAACAATTCAAATTGTGCTATTTGGATGGCTAAAACGGCTAACAGTGCCGCAACTAATAGGCAGCCAAAACCGCTGAAAACGGAAAATTTTCTTCCTTTAGATTTTGCAATGATTGCCGCAGGAATAGAGCCTGCTGCCACGCCCAAAATCATCAAACTAATAGGTAAGGTAGCAAGTGAGGTATTAGTTGTTAATTCACTTGCTAGCAAGCCGCCAATAAAAACAATAACAGGCGCAGAGCACATCACTAAAGGCTGTGCCATAAATAGTAAACTGATATTTCGGGGTAAATTAAATTTTTTCGTCAGCAACACCGTTGAAATAACAATAAATGCCATAATGAGTAAAATGATTGACATAATTAACCTGAGTCCATGGCTAAAATAGTTTTAATATCAAGCTCACCTTGATATCTCACCAATGCTTCTTGTTGCTGCTTTCTTGCTAATACTGCCATACGATCAGCTAACTCATTACCTTCAATATTGGCATGCCCTTTAACGTGAGAAATGATCAATTGACTTTTCAGTGCTTGATAAAGGGTAAAACACTCTTTGATTAAGGCAACATTCTTGATTTCTTCTCCCCTACCACGAGTCCAGCCTTTTGCTTGCCAGCCTTTTGCCCATTTAGTGATGCTATCTATAGAGTATTTGGAGTCGGAAAGAATTTGTACTTTTGACACTGTTTGTAATTGTTTTTGGGCAAGTTTAAAAGACATTAACATGCCATTAAGCTCTGCCGTATTATTGGTGCCATTAGGATTATATAAGCCATAATAAAGTGCGCTAACCTTACCTTGTTGATACAACGCTAGGCCTGTGCCAGACTTGCCGGGGTTTGGTGAGCAGGCTCCGTCACAGTATATTTGTATTTCCGCTGTTGGTGTTTCATTTACAGGCTTACTATCGCTACTACTTGGTGATTTTTTAGTGATTGTATTGCTTTTAGAGTTACCTTTATTGGCTAAAGATCGCTTCATTAAGGCTTTAGTATAAGTTGAGGCGAAAGCCGCTTCAGCTTCTACTTTGGAAGGAAACCCCATAAATTGTGCATCTGAGCGCCCTTGAGTGTGGTTTTGTACTTCAGCCCAAGTGGAAAACACGCCTGTTTTGGCACCTTTCCAAACAACATAAAACTTTTTACTCATAAAAATTAATTAATTATTGATGATAATGGCAACTATTATCATCAATAACGTATTGCATAGCTAGAAAAAAAACAGCCATAAAAAATTAATTTTATGGCTGTTTGCGTCGCAATGTAAAGATTTCTGTTGGTTAGAAGAAACCTAATGGATTAACATCATAACTTACTAATAAGTTTTTAGTTTGTTGATAATGCTCTAATGCCATTTTGTGGTTTTCACGACCAATGCCTGATTTTTTATAACCCCCAAATGCGGCGTGAGCCGGATAGAGGTGATAGCAGTTAGTCCATACTCTACCTGCTTGAATTTTACGTCCCATTCTATAAGCAAGGTTAGTATCACGCGTCCATACGCCTGCGCCTAAACCAAATTCAGAATCATTGGCGATGGCTAAAGCTTCGGCTTCATCTTTAAAGGTAGTGACAGAAATAACCGGGCCAAAAATTTCTTCTTGGAAAACCCGCATATCATTAGTCCCTTTAAGTAGTGTCGGCTGAATATAATAGCCATCGTTAATATTACTTGATACTTGTTCTATTTCACCCCCCATTAATACTTGTGCACCTTCATTTTTACCAATATCAATATAGGATAAAATTTTATCAAATTGTGCCTTTGAAACTTGTGCGCCCACCATGGTTTCGGTATCTAACGGGTTACCACGCTTAATCGCTTTCGTGCGCTCAATCATCATTTCTAAAAACTTAGGGTAAGCGTCTTCTTGTATTAATAACCTTGACGGGCAAGTACACACTTCACCTTGGTTGAAATAAGCCAGTATTGCCCCTTCAATACACTTACTTAAATACGCGTCTTCTTTGTCAATGACGTCATTGAAGAAAATATTGGGTGATTTTCCACCTAACTCAACCGTTGAAGGAATAATGTTTTCGGCGGCGCATTTTAAAATATGAGAGCCAACAGGCGTTGAGCCAGTAAAGGCTATTTTTGCAATACGTTTACTTGTCGCTAATGCTTCGCCTGCTTCTTTACCGTAACCGTTAACAATATTAAGTACGCCAGCGGGTAGTAAGTCTCCTATTAATTCCATGAGTACCAAAATTGATGCCGGTGTTTGCTCAGCAGGCTTCATTACAACACAGTTACCTGCTGCTAATGCTGGCGCTAATTTCCATGCAGCCATTAAAAGAGGGAAATTCCAAGGAATGATTTGCCCAACCACACCTAAGGGTTCGTGAAAATGGTAAGAAACAGTATTCTCATCTATTTCACTAATAGAGCCTTCTTGGGCGCGTAAACAGCCGGCGAAGTAACGAAAGTGATCCATGGCTAATGGAATATCTGCTGCTAACGTTTCGCGTATCGGCTTGCCATTATCCCAAGTATCGGCAACCGCGAGTATCTCAATATTTTGCTCAATTTTGTCGGCAATTTTTAACAGTATATTTGAACGGTCGGTCGCAGAAGTTGTGCCCCAAGCATCCTTAGCTTTGTGTGCGGCATCAAGTGCTAATTCAATATCAGCGGCATCTGAGCGAGGAATTTGACAAAATACTTTACCGTTTATAGGGCTAATATTGTCGAAGTAAATACCGTTTGTGGGCTCAACCCACTGTCCTCCAATAAAATTTTGATAGCGTTTTTTAAAATTCATCACTGAACCTTCACTGCCAGGTGCTGCATATATCATAATAATTTCTCACTTTTTAGTTGTTTTATTTATCAAGTCGATTTACTTTAGTTACTAAGGTGTAGTTTAACTATGCTGAAAATTCAAAAAACTTATCTACCAGTTCATATTTTTATTAACAATAAGATTAAAAGCCACCATGATCTCACAGCACATCGACAATAAAAGAAGTTCACCCCAAGTGCTTGTTGAAAACAAAGTGGTTTTTGCCGGTCCTGAATCTGAGCTGAGTATATATGATACTTATGAACAAGCAGAGAGTGTGCAACTAAGGTCTGATCAATTATTATTCTGCGCTATGGTGACAGGAAAAAAAGTGATGCATAGTGATGAGGATCATTTTAATAGTGAATTTTTGCCTCATGAATCTTTCGTGATGGCGCCAGACAGTTTGGTTAAGATAGACTTTCCAACCGCGCAATTAGCCAAACCGACCACTTGTTTAGCCATTGAAATTTCAACGGACAGAATTAATCAGATTGCGGGCAGCTTGAATGAAAGCTCTCCAATTAATCAAACGTTTGGGCATTGGCACTATAATCCTCAACTTGTGCATACTCATCACACGAGTCAAACTCAAGGTTTGTTAAATAGAATCGTTCAAATTTACAGTGAAAATCATCAAGATCGAAGTGCGATGATCTCTTTAGCTGTTTCTGAGTTAACCATCAGATTATTACGTCACCAAACCCGAGATTTTATGCTGTCGTTTTGTCAGCAGCAACCTGACAAGAATGGTTTAACCGCTGCCGTGAGTTACATTGAAAAGAATTTAGGAGAATGTTTAGATATTGATATGTTAGCAAGTATTGCCTGTATGGGCAGAACGAAGTTTTTTAATGAATTTCGTATTCATTTTGGTTGCAGTCCTATGGCGTTTCAGCAGCAATTACGTTTAAAGAAAGCGGCACTACATATCAAACAAGGCCAACAAATCACACTCACTTGCTTTGAGCTTGGCTTTAATAATGCTAGCCACTTTAGTCGCTGTTTTAAACAATTTCATGGCTTAACGCCTCGACAATATCAAATGAGAAATTTAGCGAATTAGCTAGGTTTTTACGTATAGTTCAGTACTATAACGGCGATCTTTTGTCGAGTGAGACTCAAGATAGCGTCCTCTGCTTAGGTTTATTTCACGTCTATCATTACCTGCACGCCGATTTTTACCTTGCCATTTTTCACCTTGCCATATAGTTGTGTTCATACACGCTATTAATATTGATGCATCTGAATCAAGATCATTAATATAATCACTAACGAGTAATTCGCTTTGTTGATTTTTTTGTCTTTTATCTCTAACTGATTTACTTGTTTGCGCAATATGGCTGACATAAGCTAACTCGTTTTTATATCCATATATAGCTACATAATTCATTAAGTTATACCCTTGGCTGTTTTATCTGCAACTGTTGGGTGTTTAATCGGCAGCAATTGAAAAAAGTTTAATGGTTATGGATAAAATTTGCTCAGAAAAACGGTAAAGCCTTTGTCCTATAGTTAAAGCTTGCTAAAATCTACCGATAAGTTTAACTACCACTAGGATTTTTATGGCAATTAACTGGTTTCCCGGCCATATGCATAAAGCGCAAAAAGAAATTAAAGAAATTTTGCCGCAAATTGATGTCGTTATTGAAGTGTGTGATGCACGTTTACCTTTTAGCAGTGAAAATCCTATGATCACTGAAATAAGAGGTGATAAGCCGCTCATTAAAATTCTTAATAAAAGTGATTTGGCCGATGCTGAAAAAACTAAGCTGTGGCTTGAGTATTTAGAATCTCAGCATAATGTTAAAGCGATTGCTTTAACCACTGAAAACTCTGCAATCGCTAAAACTATTCCTGCGTTAATTAAAAAATTAGTGCCAAATAAAAATGAAGAAGGTAAGCAAATTAATGCGGTGATCATGGGGATACCTAATGTCGGCAAATCAACCTTGATCAATACGCTAGTGGGAAAAGCGAAAGCAAAAGTAGGTAATGAGCCCGCCGTAACCAAAGGGCAACAGCGCATTCGTTTAGAAGAAGGATTATACCTTTTTGACACTCCCGGTATGTTATGGCCAAAAATTGCTAATGAAAATAGTGGTTATCGCTTAGCTGTTTCGGGCGCGGTAAAAGATACCGCCTTTGATCATGATGATATTGCTTATTTTGCCGCCGAGTACTTACTTAAAACCTACCCTGAGCGGGTCATGGATCGTTATAAGTTGGAGGCATTGCCTCAACATGAAGAAGAGTTAATTGAAGCGATTGGCCGCAAACGCAGTTGTGTGCGCAGTGGTGGTCATGTTGATATGCACAAAGCCTCAGTGATTTTAATCAATGAAATAAGGAATAAAACCTTAGGTGCTATTACCTTTGAAATGCCCGAAAACATTGAAAAAGAGAATAAACATTTTGCCGAGTTAGAAGCGAAAAAAGTTGCCGCTCGTGAAGCCAAAAAATTAGCGCGTGGTCGTGGTAGAAAGAACAAAAGGTAATAATGATGTCTAAAGAAATAATTCAAGAAACCACTAAAGAAACAACGAAAGAAATAAAGCTGACTAAGCAAGATATGCCTTTTACTTTGCATCCACAACTAGCTAATGACTGCTTTGAATTAGCGGACTTTCCGTTATGCAAATTATTATTGTGTAATGATAGTGCTTATCCTTGGTTTATTTTAGTGCCAAAAGTTAATGATATTACTGATATTTATCAATTAGATTGGCAACAGCAGCAGCAATTGTTAAATGAGTCGAGCTTATTAAGTGAATTGCTTATGCAAGTATTTTCCGGTGATAAAATGAATGTTGCTGCATTGGGGAATGTCGTTGAACAATTACATCTGCATCATGTAGTGCGTTATAAAAAAGATGTTAGTTGGCCTAAGCCTATTTGGGGGCAACAGGCGTTAACCCCCTATTCAAATGATGAGTTGGTGACTTTAAAGGATAAACTATTACCAAAATTATCGATTATTTTAGCCTCTCTTTAAACTCATCATCAATAAATCACATTAGGCAGCATTATCTGCCTTTTTTGCTTCGAGTACGTTTGTTCTTAGTATCTTTACCTTGGCAAGTGCTTGGCGTAAATCGGCAATAATATCATCAACATTTTCTAGCCCAACTGAAATTCTGATTAATGAATCGGTAATGCCTGCCTGAGCACGCTCTTGTGGCTCATACGGTGAATGCGTCATAGAGGCAGGGTGCTGAATTAATGACTCAGCATCACCCAAACTCACCGCAATTGAAAATAGCTGCATGCTATCGATAAAATCAGCGCCACCTTTTAGATCAGTATTTAATTCAAAGGCAATAACACCACCAGCGGCTTTCATTTGCTTGCCAATAAATTGATGACCGGGGTGAGATGTTAAACCCGGGTAATAAACTTGACTAACCGCTTGGTGTTGCTCTAAAAATTCAGCCACGCTTTGTGCGTTACTACAGTGACGCTCCATTCTGATTGGTAGGGTTTTGATACCCCGTAAGATCAGCCACGCATCGTGTGGGCTCATGGTAGCGCCAATATCTTTTAAAGTGGTTAATTTTATATCGCTGATCATTTCATTGCTAGCGCAAACAATACCGGCAACAACATCGCCATGACCATTTAAATACTTGGTTGCGCTATGAATGACAATATCTGCACCAAATTTTGCCGGCTGCTGTAATACAGGTGTTAGAAAAGTATTATCAATTACTGACAGCAATTGATGCTTTTTAGCTATGGCGCAAATTTTTTCTAAATCAAGCACCACTAAATTTGGATTTATTGGTGTTTCTAAAAAGATCAGTTTAGTGTTTTCTTGAACCGCGTCGTTAATATTTTCAGGCTCTGTCATATCAACAAAGGTCACTTCAATAGCAAATTTTTTCAATATATGATTCATTAATGCAAAGGAGCAGCCATAAACGGCTTTTGAAGAAATCATATGATCACCAGCCTGCAAGTTAGTTAATAAAGCTGCTGAAACTGCGGCCATGCCAGTAGCTGTTGCGGCGGCATCTTCCATGCCTTCCATGGCGGCGACACGCATTTCTAATTGACGTGTGGTTGGGTTGCCTAAGCGGGTGTAAATAAAGCCTTCACTCTCGCCAGCGAATCGCTCAGCACCTTGCTGAGCGCTATCAAAAATAAAGGTTGAAGTTTGATAAAGCGGCGTTGCTAATGAGCCAAACTGTTCATCATTAATACGACCAGCGTGAATGGCTTGCGTTTCTATGGCTGTTTTTCGATTAAAAGCATTATTGTTATTATTCATTAAAATCTCAAATATAATTACGGGTGTATTTGCATATAGTGAAAGTTAATAATGCAAACCAATTGCCAAGTATATTTTATTTTTTAATATCAGTAGCTTAACCTGATTAGTGAAATGTTTTTTTCTTGACTGTAATTTATTTATTACAAATGACTGCAAATATTGATAAGAATAAATAAAAACTGCAATAATCACCTATTAAACTATAGACTTAATGGCTTTGTAATAATACTATTACTGTGTTATTTTTATTACAATGGTTGTGGCGGCAGTTATGCGAATTGAAATTCAATCAAGCGATAGAATAGGTATTAGTCAAGAAATTTTAACGGCATTTTCGCAGCAAGCGTGGAATTTGAAAGCGGTTGAAGTTACGGCTTGTTTTACTTTTGCTCATATAGAGCATGAAAATATTAAGCTGGTTGATATTAGTGATTGTTTAGCAAATATTCTCGGCATTATTAGCATAAAAGAAATTGCTTTATTGCCTATTGAGCAGCGAGAAAATCATCTACAAATGCTACTAGATAGAATTCCAGACCCTATTATTGATATCGATCATCAAGGCATTATTTTAGCGGTAAATTCAGCGACAAAAAAATTACTATCTAAAGGTAAATGGGCCGATGCTATTAATTTGGTAGGGCAGCGAATAGAAGTTTTTATTGAACAAAAAGTGCAAAGTTTACTAACCGATAAAGCGAGTACACATTCTTTATCGTTTAATGGTAAGACATATTTAGCTGATATTAACCCTGTTATTAGCCACCATAAACAGTTAACAGGCGCTATGATCACCTTACGATCTATGAAAACAGTGGGTAGGCAACTAGCGATAATGCAAAGCCATCAAGATCATAGTTTTGAAAATATCATTGGTAATTCAGCTAAAATCCTTTTGATTAAAAAACAAGGTGAGCGTTTTGCTAAGCTTGATTTACCGGTATTAATTAGTGGCGAAACGGGTACCGGTAAGGAGCTGGTTGCGCGAGCTTTACATCAAAAAAGTGATCGCGCCAAAGCGCCATTTTTGGCGATAAACTGTGCCGCTTTGCCAGAGAATTTACTCGAAAGTGAGTTATTTGGTTACAGTGCTGGCGCTTTTACTGGCGCAAAAAAGTCGGGTAAGCCAGGCTTGATTGAATTAGCTGAAGGTGGCAGTATATTTTTAGATGAAATTGCTGAAATGTCAGTTTACCTGCAAGCTAAACTGTTACGTTTTTTACAAGATTTTTCATATCGCCGTGTAGGCGGAACAAAAGAGCTACATGCCAATGTCAGAATTATCAGTGCCAGTCATCAAAACTTAGCTGAATGCATAGTTAATCAAACCTTTAGGGAAGATCTGTTTTATCGCCTTAATGTACTCAATTTAGATTTACCACCATTAAGAGCGCGAGCTGATGATATTGTTTTATTGGCATTGCACTTTATTGATAATGCTAATAAACAAGTAAAACAAGCGCCGCAGGGGTTGATGACTTCTCTAAAACTAACCGAGCCTGCATTAGCACTGTTAAAAATATATCAATGGCCAGGTAATATTCGTCAACTGCAAAATGTTTTATTTTCAGTGGTGGCATTAAGTGTTAATGAGCAGATCGAGGTAAAAGATATAGAGCAAGCCTTAGCTAAATTTTCACCGCATGATCAAGCATTAACCAATAAAAATGAGCATATACAAGGTTGTAATTGGCAAAACAAAGATTGGATTACTGCTCAAGCAGACTTTGAAGAGAAGCTGCTGCGGCAACTGTATCCTTTGTTTCCCACTACGCGTAAGCTCGCTGAAAGGTTAAATGTTTCTCATAATAAAATTGCCATGAAATTAAGAAAGTATGAAATTAAGTAATGATAACTAAAAGAAGCCCTAACATTGTTGATATTAGGGCTTCTTTACTTGTTCTTTACTTATTGATAAGTGCTTTAACTTTGCCGTTTTTTAGAAACCACACTGCTTACCTTGGTTTTTATCTTTTAACCAAGTATGAAGCGGCGCAAAGTAATCTAAAATAGCGGTAGCATCCATTTGCTCATTACCTGTGAGTACTTTATAAGCTTGTTGCCATGGTTGGCTAGAGCCCATTTCTAACATAGTGTTAAGCGCTTTACCTGCATCTTTGTTGTTGTAAATTGAACAACGGTGAATTGGGTCGGTGTTACCTGAAATTTCACATAAGGCGCGGTGAAATTCAAATTGTTGAATATGTGCTAAGAAATAACGGCTGTAAGGAACGCCACCCGGAACGTGATATTTTGCTCCCGGATCAAAGGCATCGACATCACGCGCAATTGGCGCAGCAACACCTTGATACTTCTCACGTAATTTCCACCAAGCAGTATTATAGTTTTCAGGCGTGACTTCACCTGAATAAACTTTCCAACGCCATTGATCCACTAATAAACCAAATGGAATAAAGGCTACTTTATCTAAAGCCATTTTCATCAGTAAACCAATATCTTTTGACTCATCGGGAATAGCGTCAATTAAGCCAATTTCTTTTAAGTATTTAGGTGTTACTGAAAGGGCGATAGTGTCGCCAATGGCTTCATGAAAACCATCGTTAGCACTGTTTTGAAAGTAAACAGGCTGCTCTTTATAAGCACGTTGGTAGAAGTTATGTCCTAATTCATGATGAATAACCGAGAACTCTTCACCCGTTTTTTGAATACACATTTTGATGCGTAAATCATCTTTTGCGTCTAAGTCCCAGGCAGAGGCATGACAAATTACGTCTCTGTCAGCGGGTTTAGTAAATAACGAACGTGTCCAAAATGTTTCTGGCAAGGCATCAAAACCAAGGGAAGTAAAAAACTTCTCAGCGCCTTTAACCATTTTTATTTCATCATAATCATGTGCAGCTAACTGTTTAGTCACGTCATAACCGGGATCGGCGTTTTCAGGAGCGACAACATCGTAAATATTCCCCCAAGATTGCGCCCACATGTTACCTAATAAATGCGCTGGGATAGGTTTATCTTGAGGAACTTTGTCTTCACCGTATTTTTTACCAAGCTCGCTACGCACATAACAATGTAAATCATCATACAACGGCTTTACTTGCCCCCAAAGTCTGTCTAGCTCTTTGGCAAAATCATCAGCAGGCATATCATAGTTTGAACGCCACATTGCGCCTAAATCTTTATAACCTAAACCATTAGCACCCTCATTAGCGAGCTCAGCTTGACGAGTGTATAACGTTTTCATTGGTGGGCTAATTTCACGCCAACCCTGCCACATATCTAATAGCTCATCATAATCACGTGATGTCGCCATGGTTGATGTCATCTCGCCTAAGCTAAGTTTATTGCCATCTTTAGTGGTGTAAGAGCCTTTACCGTAAATACTTCCTAATTCAGCACCAATTTTAGCAAGCTCGGCAGATTTTTCTGAATCTTGTGGCGCAGGTAATACTAATGACTGTTTAAGAATATTTAATTGTCGGCGTTGGGTAGTTGTTACTTCAACATCATCAAAAGTAGCTGCTTGCACGGCAAAGCGTACACCAGCTTCAGTAGATTTTTGATCGGCTTCTGCGGCAAGTGAAGCGGTATCTTCAGTAATAAAATTTGAATAAATCCATGCTGCGCGAGCGCCAGATACGCCTAGCGCTTTCATTTCTTTAGTGACATCATCTAAAAATATTTGAACATCTTGGCTGTTAAGTATTTTAGTTGCGGCTACGTTATTACTCGCAGTAGGGTTGTTATTCTCAGTGTTGTCATTAGCTTTTTCTTGACTGCAGGCAGTTAAAGAGCCAGCAACAACTAAAGCAATAGCGGTAAACTTAAAGGTGTTTTTTATTTTTTTCATTTGAGTTCAAAAGGCTGTTGTAAGGTGTAAATTAGTATATTGAAACTCATAGGGAATGCAAAGACTGCCAAGGTAAATAGATAAAAGGCAAAAAAAAAGCTCATTCAATAAAGAATGAGCTAAAACTACAACATGAAAAATATATTAACAAAGGGAGTAACACTACTGTTTATGCTTGATTGCTAGGAGAAGCGAAGCGCTGAACAGGTGTTTATAATAGCGAGAGTAAATGTTTTTTACTGTATAGAAACCGTAACAGTTTGTAATGTGCATACTCTTAAAGTGAGTAGTGATAAATAAAAAAGGCTCATTCAAAATGAATGAGCCAAACCTACAACATGAAAAGGGAGGTACATTTCAAGTTTCTACCTTTGAAAAGTAAAGCGATGGTATCGGTAATAGGCGTTTTAAACTGTTATTAACAAGTTGAAATTTGTAATCGGGGTAAATTATAAGTAAAAAAAGACTCAGAGCAGATTGACAGATCAGGCCACTGAGTCAGGGAGTATTCATATACCTAATATTTGAGTACTGACCCTGCTAATAGTTCAATATTTATGCGTTAGTCACTAATTAAATTTTTAGCTGCTGAATACGCTTGACCCAATGAGGATAAATACGCTATTTTAAACAACTGTTTGAATTCGACTCTTGGTTGCTGGTAAAAATAAGTATGAGTACAAAAAATAAAATTTTAGATGCTGCAGAGCTACTTTTTGCTGATAAAGGCTTTAATGGCACTTCGCTGCGAGAAATCACAAGTTTAGGCGAGGTTAACTTAGCGGCGGTAAATTATCATTTTGGCTCTAAAAAAGAACTTATTAAAGCAGTAATGTCTAGATATATGAATGAGTTATCGCCACGTTTAGAGTCAGTGTTAAATGCGCTTTGCCAAGAAGACACTCAGCCAAGTTTGATTGAAGTTTTTTCAGCTTTTATCGAGCCGTTATTATATTTAAATACTTTTAAAGACAATGGCACCAGCACTTTTCTACAGTTATTAGGCCGTGGTTACACTGATAGTCAGGGTTTTTTACGTTGGTTTTTAACGACGCAATACCCAGAAGTATTCACCCTCTTTACCCAAGCTGTTCATAAGGCGTACCCTGAGTTAAGTGCCGAAGAAATGTTTTGGCGATTACATTTTACCATGGGGACCATTGTTTTCACTATGTCCTCAACTGATGCTTTAATTGGTATCGCTGAAAATGATTTTGAGCGTCAAGTTGATATAGCAGGGGTGATAAAGCGGGTTATTCCGTATGTAGCAGCAGGCGTTGCTGCGCCTATTTTAATATAAATATTGAAGGCAATAAAAAGCGGTAAGGCTCAATAGATTGTAAAAAATATTACCTTACCGGTTAAAAATCACGTCATTACAATCTTTTTGCATGAATTAGTCTATTAACTATTATCAATACCAAAGCCGCCGTATAAACACCATAAACAATCACCATCCACTGTGGCATACTAAAACCTAAAAATTGCCAGCTAATTTCACCACAGTCATCTGTTGCCTCAAAAATAGCAGGTAACCATTGATGTAGCGGTGCCCAGCTTGGAAAATTAGGGATAAATTCACAACTAAAAAAGAGTGAGCCGCTATTAGCTTGCATCTCGATATGTTCAAGCGCAATAAGTAATCCCCATATAGCGCCTGTAGCCCATAAACCATAAGCAATAACTCGGGTTATTAAAAAATTATGTCCTATAAAGCCAACCAAGCCGGCTAAAATTATTGCGGCAATGGCAAGACGTTGGTAAACACACATTATGCATGGTGCTAAATTCATTGCATATTGAAAAAATAACGCACACAGCTCTAACCCTAAAGCTGAAAAAGCTAATAGTAGCCAAGGTTTCGAATTGGTGGTTAGGTCACTTAAAAATTTCATTTTTGTCCTATAAGTCTCTATTAATGAGGAATAAAAAAAGCTTCTAAAATTGTTTAGAAGCTTTTTATCATATCTTATTAGCGAGTTAAATAAATATATCGCTTGTTCTTGATTATTATTAGTTAATCAACAAATGTACATAAATACTGGCAGCGTAACCTAAGCTAATAACCGGCGTCCATTTTAAATGGCTAAAGAAGGTGTAATAACCGCGCGCTTGGCCCATTAAAGCAACACCAGCAGCAGAGCCGACTGAAAGTAAACTACCACCGACACCAGCGGTTAAGGTTACTAACAACCATTGTGTGTGTGACATGTCAGGGTTCATGGTTAATACCGCAAACATGACCGGGATGTTGTCAACGATGGCAGATAGAATACCAACCAAGATATTAGCGTTAGTAGCACCAAGCTGACCATACATAAATTCTGAAGTCATGCCTAAGTAACCAATAAAGCCTAAGCCACCAACGGCTAAAATAACGCCGTAGAAGAAGAATAAGGTATCCCATTCAGCTTTAGCTATTTTATCAAAAATATCAAAGTCGTCTTTAATTGTATGACCTGTTGGGCTATCTGACTTATCAATTTCTCCTTGGCCTGATTTACGAATATAGTAACCAAAGAATTTCAAATAAGCCAAACCTAACATCATGCCAAATACCGGTGGTAAATGTAGGAAGTTATGGAAAGAAACGGCAGTGATAATCGTTAAAATAAATAAACCGACTATCACTAAACCACCATGTTTTATTGGTGTCATGTCAGATGATTGTGTTGAAGGGTTGCCCTTTGGAATAGCAAATTGCATGATAAATGCAGGAATAATGTAGTTAACTACCGATGGGATGAATAGGACAAAGAAGTCCTGAAATTGCATAATGCCTTTTTGCCAAACCATTAAGGTGGTAATGTCGCCAAATGGGCTAAAGGCACCACCAGCATTTGCGCCGACAACAATATTAATACAACCTAAAGCGATAAATTTAGGTTCATCTTTACCAACCGCAAGTACCACAGCACACATAATTAATGCCGTCGTTAAGTTATCTGCAATAGGTGAAATAAAGAAGGCTAAAATACCGGTCAACCAAAACAATGTTCTGTAACTAAAGCCTTTAGCCACTAGCCAGTCACGCAAAGCATTAAAAACATCTCGCTCTAGCATGGCGTTAATATAAGTCATAGCTACGAGTAAGAAAAAGAATAATTCAGCATATTCTAGGAAGTTATGGCGAATAGCGACTTCTGCCGCATGCGGCATACCATGTGAACTATAATAAGCGGCAATAAGTACCCATATAAGACCCGCGGCGAGTAATACAGGTTTGGATTTTCTTAAATGTAGTTGTTCTTCTAAAATAACCAAGGTATAGGCAATAACAAAAATTGCTATGGCAGCATAACCTACCCAATGGCTGGTTAAATCAATGGTCTGATGAGCAGCATCTGAGGCAAATGCGATGCTAGGTGTTAGCAATGCAAGAAAGATGAATAAAAGTTGTTTCATGTTCAGTCTCATGTAGTGATTGAAAGTATTGTTTTAATTTTGATAGATATTAGCAAACCCTCACAAAAATGATATAGCTAAATACGAGGAAAGTTACTAAAATCATTACTAATGTTAGTCATTATATTAGCAATGGTTTTAATATTAGCAATGATTTTAATATTAGTAACGGGTTTGTTTTTAAGCAAGTTGGCTTTTTTCACTATTAGCTGTTTTTTTAAGTGCTTTCATTACGCTTGTGCCAAAAATATCTTCTGGTACAATCTGTTTCTATTCATTATGTTATTAGGTAATTAAACCCCTATGGTTATAAAAGCGCAAAGCCCAGCGGGATTCGCCGAGCAATATATTGTTGAATCTATTTGGAATGGCGGTTTTCCTCCTGGCTCCATTCTACCTGCAGAGCGAGAGTTGTCAGAATTAATAGGTGTAACTAGAACAACGCTTAGAGAAGTTTTACAACGCCTAGCGCGTGACGGTTGGCTCACTATAAAGCATGGTAAACCAACGAAAGTAAATAACTTTTGGGAAACGTCGAGTTTAAACATATTAGAAACACTGGCTCAGCTTGATCAAGATGGTATTCCTGATTTGGTTGATAACTTACTTTCTGCGAGAACAAATGTTAGTGCTATATATATTCGGGGTGCGATAAAAAATAATCCAGAAAAAGCTATTGAGCTATTATGTGGCTATGTTGATGTTGAAGACAACGGTGAAGCGTTTGCAGAATTTGATTATAGACTCAATAAAGAATTAGCTATTACCTCCGAAAATTCAATTTATTTATTAATATTAAATGGTTTTAGAGGCTTATATTCACGTATCGGTAGCCTGTATTTTTCTCACCCGAAAGGACGCGAAATATCAAGAGCTTATTATCAAAAATTAATTGATTTAGCGAAAGAAAATCGGTTTAATGACTCTGTATTTGCTGTTCGTAATTATGGTATTGAGTCGGGAAAACTTTGGTTGGAGCTGAAGGACGATGTACTCAAAGAGCTATCTAATGACTAAATGAGTGAGTAACACCATTATTTGATTTATTGAAAGGCGACACTGATGTCGCCTTTTTATTGTTATTTTTGGATATTGGGTTCAGGGCATTGTGCAATGATCTTATCTTCACCGCCAGCTTGCTCTTGAACAATTTTAACATCGAATTGCCATAGATAATGTAAATGTTTAAGCACCTCTGTTTTTGAATTTCCTAACTCGATGTCATGGTAAGGAATATATCGTAGCGTTAACGCTCTATCACCATCAATATTGGCATCAATTATTTGAATATTGACCTCTAGGTTACTTAAGTTATATTGATTAGCTAACTTATGCCTTACCTGCTGATAGCCTTGTTCATTGTGTATAGCACCAATTTCGACAAAATTATCTTTTGCATCATCATGAATATGGAATAGTTTGAAATCTCGGATGAGCTTTGGTGATAAATATTGGCTGATAAAACTTTCATCTTTAAAATTTTCCATGGCAAAGTGAAGGGTATCTAGCCAATTACTGCCAGCAATATCAGGAAAATATTGTTTATCTTCTTCGGTTGGATGCTCACAAATACGTCTTATATCGATAAACATATTAAAGCCTAGCGCATAAGGGTTTATGCCAGAATAAAATTTACTGTTGTATTCTGGCTGAGCAACAACGTTGGTATGACTGTGCAAAAACTCCAACATAAATTTATCAGTGACTAAACCTTCATCATAAAGATGATTTAAAATAGTGTAGTGCCAAAAACACGCCCAACCTTCATTCATCACCTGTGTTTGTTTTTGCGGATAAAAGTATTGGGATATTTTTCTCACAATACGTACAATTTCTCTCTGCCATGACTTTAATAACGGAGCGTTTTTTTCAATGAAATAAAGTATGTTCTCCTGTGGCTCTGAAGGAAAGAGGTACTGCTTTATGTTTTTTTCTTTTTTCATGTCAGGCACTGTTCGCCATAAAGCATTAACTTGAGACTGTAAGTATTCTGCACGCTCCTCTTGCCGCTTTAACTCTTCATCAAGTGATATTTTTTGAGGCCTTTTATAACGGTCAACACCGTGGTTCATTAAAGCATGGCAAGCATCTAAGGTTGCTTCTACTTCGCTAATACCATGCTTTTGCTCACATTGAGCGATGTAGTTCTTTGAAAAAAGTAAGTAATCAATGATAGAACTTGCATCAGTCCATGATTTAAATAGATAATTGCCTTTAAAGAAGGAGTTATGACCGTAACAAGCATGTGCCATGACGAGTGCCTGCATAGGCATGGTATTTTCTTCCATTAAATAGGAAATACAAGGGTCAGAGTTTATGACTATTTCATAGGCAAGTCCCATTTGGCCACGTTTATAAGTTTGCTCCGTTTGAATAAATTTTTTGCCAAAAGTCCAATGACTATAACCAATAGGCATACCTATACTGGCATACGCATCCATCATTTGTTCAGTGGTAATTACTTCTATTTGGTTAGTGTAAGTACTCAAACGATAATGTTCTGCTACTCTGGCTATTTCGGTTTGATATTGTCCTAAAAGTTCAAATGTCCAATCAGCGCAATCGTCTAACGCTGTTGTTTGCTCAGATGTTTTTGTATTTTTAGTTACCATATTTCCCCTTCCTTTTATGCAGCATTTTTAGTGTTCTTTTTAAATAACTCTCTAAAAACAGGGTAGATATCGGCTACCTCTTTTATATGACGAATGGCAAAATTAGCATGAGTTTGTGAAACGTTATGGTAATGTTGCCAAAGTGTTTGGTGAGCTCGCTGCGTAATTTCAATATAGCTAAAGTAGCGTGTTTTAGGTAAAATTTTGTTGATTAATATTGATTTACAGTGCGGAGAGTCATCAGCCCAATTATCTCCGTCTGATGCTTGTGCGCCATAAATATTCCATTGACTGTCGTTATAGCGTTCGGTAATGATTTCATCCATTAATTCTAAAGCACTTGATGCAATGGTACCGCCAGTTTCTTGAGAATAGAAAAATTCATGTTCATCAACTTCTTTGGCTTGAGTGTGATGACGGATATAAACCACATCAATATTTTTGTAAGTGCGACTTAAAAATAAATACAGCAAAATATAAAAGCGCTTGGCCATTTCTTTTGTTGCCTGATCCATTGAACCAGAAACATCCATTAAACAAAACATTACCGCTTTTGATGTCGGAACTGCTTGCTTGGCAAAATTTCTAAAACGCAAATCAAAGGTATCAATAAAGGGCACCTTAGCTATTCTTTTCTTTAAGTCATTTATTTGTACGGTAAGCTCTCGCTCTTCTTGAACATGATCATGTTTATCTTGTTGCAGTTTCTCTAAGGCTTGTTGACATTCTTTTAAGCATTTTCGTTTTGATGATGTCATGGCTATCCGCCGGGCAATAGAACCTTGCAGTGACTTAACAATGTCAATATTGGCTGGCACACCTTCGGCACAAAAACCGGAACGAACTGTTTTATATTCAATTAATTTATCTAGTTGGTTTTTTTCTAAATTGGGTAATTCAAGATCTTCAAAAAGTAGATTTAAATACTCCTCTTTAGAAATGGAAAAAGTAAAGTCATCTTCACCTTCACCACTGTTACTCGCATCGCCTTGACCGCTACCTTGGCCTTGCTGTTTAGGTGGTTTGTTAATACGATCGCCAGTGATGAATTGATCATTGCCAGGATGAACCTTATCGCGAACACCCCCTTCACCTTGGTGAAATATGGGCTCGGATAAGTCTTTTTTGGGAATAACAATATTTTCCCCTGACTCTATATCGGTGACACCGCGTTGGTTTATCGCATCAGCAACAGACTTTTTTATTTGGTTTTTATAACGTCTTAAAAAGCGCTGTCGATTGACGGTACTTTTATTTTTACTGTTAAGTCGTCTATCAAAATTTAAATTTAAATTTAAAGAGATACTACTTAAGAAGATTTTCTAACCCGCAAATACCACTCAGACAATAACCTTACTTGTTTTTTAGTATAACCTTTGCTCATCATACGCTCGACAAAGTCATCATGTTTTTGTTGATCATCTTTTGACGTTTTTGAATTAAATGAAATAACGGGCAATAAATCTTCGGTATTGGAGAACATTTTTTTCTCAATAACGGTGCGCAGTTTTTCATAACTAGTCCATAGTGGATTTTTGCCATTATTATTGGCTTTGGCTCTAAGCACAAAATTAACTATTTCATTACGAAAATCCTTCGGGTTACTAATACCCGCGGGTTTTTCAATTTTTTCTAGCTCTTCATTGAGGGATTGTCTATCAAACAGTTGGCCTGTTTCATTATCACGATATTCTTGATCTTGAATCCAAAAATCAGCATAAGTAACATAGCGGTCAAAAATATTTTGCCCGTACTCGGAGTAAGACTCTAAATAGGCTGTTTGTATTTCTTTGCCGATAAACTCAATATATTGTGGCGTTAGGTAGCCCTTAATAAACTCTAAATAGCGTTCAGCCGTTTCTTTAGGTAGCTGCTCTCGCTCAACTTGTTGCTCTAACACATAAAATAAATGCACGGGATTAGCGGCGACTTCTAGGTGATCAAAATTAAATACTCGTGATAATATTTTAAACGCAAATCGCGTTGACAAGCCTGACATACCCTCATCTATACCCGCATAATCACGATATTCTTGGTATGACTTTGCTTTAGGATCGGTATCTTTTAGTGTTTCACCGTCGTAGACGCGCATTTTTGAATAGATACTCGAATTTTCAGGCGCTTTTAAGCGAGATAATACTGAAAACTGTGCCAAGATTTTTAACGTATCTGGAGCACATTGAGCGTTTTTTAATTCACTATGCTCAAGCAGTTTTTTGTAAATGTTCATTTCTTCTGAAACGCGCATGCAATAAGGTACTTTGACAATGTAAACACGGTCTAAAAAGGCTTCGTTATTTTTATTGTTTCTAAAAGTTTGCCACTCAGACTCATTTGAATGGGCTAATAATATGCCGTTAAAAGGCAGTGCTGATAAACCTTCTGTTGGGTTGTAGTTGCCTTCTTGTGTTGCGGTTAATAATGGATGAAGTACCTTAATGGGTGCTTTAAACATTTCCACAAACTCCATTAACCCTTGGTTTGCACGACAAAGCGCGCCAGAATAACTGTAAGCATCGGCATCATTTTGAGCAAAGTGCTCTAATTGCCTAATATCTACTTTACCAACTAAGGCTGAAATATCTTGGTTGTTATCGTCCCCAGGCTCTGTTTTGGCAATGGCGATTTGATCAAGAATAGAAGGGTATACTTTTATCACTTTAAATTGGGCAATATCGCCTTTGAATTCATGTAAGCGTTTGGCAGCCCATGGTGAAATAATACTATGTAGATAGCGTGTCGGTATGTTGTATTCATCTTTTAATATTTTGCCGTCAGCATTGACATTAAATAAACAAAAAGGGTGATCATTAACAGGGCTACGCTCACCATTTGCGCTTAGTACATAAATGGGTTCTTGCTGCATAAGTGCTTTTAATTTTTCAGCTAAAGACGATTTACCGCCACCAACAGGTCCAAGTAAATAAAGAATTTGTTTTTGCTCTTCTAAGCCTTGAGAAGAGTGCTTGAGGTAGGAAACAATTTGTTCTATCGCTTCTTCCATACCATAAAAATCAGTAAAGGCAGGGTAGCGTTTTATCACTCGATTCGAAAATATTCGACTTAAGCTCGGATCTGTGGCGGTATCTATTTCTTCGGGTTTGCCAATGGCACTAAGCAGCCTTTCTGAAGCAGATACATAGGCGAGTTTGTCCTCTTTACAAAGGGTTAAAAAGTCTTGCAAACTAAACTCTTCTTGTTGAGCTTGTTCATAACGAGCTTGATAATGCTGAAAAATAGACATAACTACCTCCAAGATATTACGCGAAAAATTTACCGATTAAGAATTTATCCAAGTTCTACTTTAAGATTAGTTGCTTTGGCTGATTTTGCTAACATAAATTGCAAATAAAGGTATCTTTTTATGGCTAAATTGTAAGCAAGATCAATTGATTGTTTATTTTTTAATATTATTGTCATTATATTGTTTTAAAAGTTGTTGAAATGAAATTCATTGCCTACACTCTTTTTATCAATATCTATAATAAATCCTTTTTTAACAGTGACTAGAGGGCGGTTATGCATTTTTTTAAAACATTATCGGTACGTTATAAAATACTTTTAATCCCACTTGTTGGTGCATTGGGTTTTTGTATTTATTTAGCGATAACTTTAGTGGCTATGTCGCATATAGTTAAGCAATTAGATCAAGCCTATCATGTTGAATATCAATTATTGCAAACCTCGGAGTACTCTTTAGTACGGTTAGATAAACTTAAAGAAACCTTAGGTAATGCTGCAACCATGGGAGAAGCTGATTTACTCGAAATGGCCAATACCTACGCACAAGAAACCCGAGAAAAACTCAAGCAGAATATTCAAACGGATAAAAATAATGCCAGTTTTTTAAGTTCGCTGCTTAGTGACTTTAATGCGTATTACCAATTAGCTTACAATTTATCTAAAGAAATGGTTGATGGCACCGCTGATTTTGCGACCCTTGGTCAGCGTAGCCAAGAGATGTCTAGTAAGTTAATCAGCCTGCAAAATAAGCTTAATAAATTTCAGGCAGAGCGCTACCAATCTTTTACACAAGCTTTTGAATCAGTCAATGAAAAGGCTGAGTCAACATCAAAAACAGGCGTTATTGTTGGTGTGATCACCTTAATTTCTCTTTTTGCCGTTGCTTTACCTATCGCCAGAACTATTAGTGCTAGCCTGAAGAGTATTATTTATTCAATGAAAGACATTGCTCAAGAAAATGGTGATTTAACCGTCAGGCTAACGACAAAAAGCAAAGATGAGATGGGGGATCTAGTTTTTTGGTTTAATAGTTTTATTGAAAAACTGCAAGGTGTTATAAAAAATGTTGTTGATACCGCATTACCATTAGCTGATACCGCAAACAGTATATCTACTCTTTCCAATAGTACTATTGACTCTTTTAAGCGCCAATCAGACAGTGTTATTCAGTCAAGGCAATCTGTTGAAGAAATGAGCCAAAGTGTGGCTGAAATAACGACTAATGCCGCCGATGCCGCCGATGCCGCTAAAAATGCGAATAGTGAAGCTGAAAAAGGCCAGCAGGTTGTTGAGCAAACGGTAAATGGTATTCGTGAATTAGCTGAAAACGTTACCCAAGCGGCTGAAACTATTAATCAATTACAAGAAGACACCAATAGAGTCAATGTTGTGCTTGAGGTTATCAGAGGTATTGCAGAGCAAACTAATTTATTGGCCTTAAATGCCGCCATTGAGGCGGCTCGTGCAGGAGAGCAGGGACGAGGCTTCGCAGTTGTTGCCGATGAAGTGAGAAACTTAGCATCACGTACGCAAGAGTCAACCGAAGAAATTAATCAAATGCTTGGACAGCTGCAAAGTGCCGCGAAAAAAGCGGTAACTATGATGGAAAGCTCGCGCGCAAGTGTGGAAGCTAGTGTTAAAACTGCCAATGAAGCTGGTGATAGCTTAGTGGTGATCACCGAGACCGTAAATACCATTGCCGATATGAATGGTGCAATAGCTGTTGCGACAGAAGAGCAGCATCAAGTTTCAGGTTTAATGGTAGGTCATGTTGAAGATATTCAAGCCTGTGCTGACGAGGCTTCAACAGCTTCACATGAAGTGGCTGGTGTAAGCGAACAATTATTAAGTTTGGCTTCTGAACTAGAGTCCGTAGCTCGTCAGTTCAAAGTTTAATAGGGTATTTATTTAACAATAAGATATATAACGTGAAACTAGGTAAGGGCGGTAAAACATGAAAAACTTAAAGAAAACATTGTTATTTACAAGTATGTTTGTTGCAGCAAGCGCACAAGCAGAGATTACGTTAAACGGTTTTGCTTCAATAGTTGCAGGCACTACTACCTCAAGTGATGAAGCTTTATATGGTTTTGAAAATGATTTTGATTTTAGCCAAGGTTCTCTTTTGGCCTTGCAAGCGTCAAGTGATTTAGGGGAAGGCTTTAGCGTTACTGCACAAATACTTTCCCGGGGCGCTGAGGATTGGGATACCAATTTTGAATGGGCTTATGTCGCTTATGAGGCAAATGATAATTTGAGAATTTTAGCGGGTCGACAACGCGTGCCATTTTATATGTTTTCTGACTTCCTTGATGTTTCTTATGCTTATGCTTGGATCACTCCTCCAACGGGTGTTTATGATCTTGTCTTTGATACCTTTGATGGTTTAGGTGCCATTTATAATACCAGTGTTGGTGAATTCGATACTACCTTACATCTGGTTTATGGTGGTAATAACTCTGAACTTGCTATTGGTGAGGGTAGTGATGCAGAGTTTAAAAATTTAGCCGGTGCTGCTTTAACGGTTACCAGAGATTGGTTAACGTTACGTGCGGCCTATTTGCAAACTGAACTGAATGTTCCCGTAGATGCTCTTGTTCCTTTAATTAATGGCTGGAGAAGTACTCCATTTCCCGGGGTTGCAGATGATCTGGAGACTTCTAAGGATATAGGATCTTTTATCGAGTTAGGTTTTCAGTTAGATTTTGAAAACATTATCGTTGTTGGTGAATTTACTCAACTGACACTCGATGATATGCCCTTTTCTGACGACGACTCTTTCTATGTCATGGCAGGCTACAGGTTTGATAATATGTTAGCTCATATAACCTACGGTGAGGATGAAAATTCAAAAGATCGAATTACTGATGGCGTGCCTGTTGGCGTTGGTTTAGATGCTTTAATTGACCCAACTAATGCTTTTACTGACTCTCAAATTAGTGAAAGCAATTATGTTACTCTTGGCCTTCGTTGGGATTTTCATGATTCAGCAGCACTTAAATTCGAATATACGAGTTATTCCGATGATTTAAATAGCAATAATGATGCTGGTTTGTTCCGTACTGCACTTGTTACAGTATTTTAACTTAAAGGGGAATTGTTCATGAATATTTTTCAACGAAAAACAATGAAACTTGCATTGTTATTTACCCTATTAAGCTCCACTGTAGCGGTATATGCAGATGTTGCTGTTGTTGTTAATCCCAGTAATAATTCTGAAATATCTGATCAAGACATTGCGAGAATATTTTTAGGAAAATTAAAAAAATTTTCTAATGGTGACAAGGCAGTGGCATTAAATTTAAAATTTGGTAGTGAGACCAGAAACGATTTTGAGAAGAAGGTGTTGAATAAAAGTTCAAGACAAATTAAAGCTTATTGGTCTAAGTTAGTCTTTTCGGGCAAAGGTAAGCCGCCACCAGAACTGGTTTCAGATAAAGACATCTTGGCTTTAGTGTCAGCTGATAGCAACGTTATTGCTTATGTTGATGCGGCGAGTGTTGATGCGAGTGTTAAAGTCATTAAAACCTTTTAGTGGTTTAATATAATAATTGCGGAAGCTCATTAGCTGAATGTATAAAAATTAAACAGTTAGTGAGTTGTTTAGCTCTTTTTTAGTCATGTAAAATTTAATATACCAAACCGTGTTCGTGTTAGTGGTGTATTTGATGTAGATTTAAGGAATATAGAAATGAAAATAATTAAAGTGGTATTGTTAACTAGCCTTTTTAGTTTTCCTTCATTAGTTTTTGCCGATGTGGCTGTTATTGTTAATGCAAGTAATACCGCAACGATATCTGATAGTGATATTTCACGTTTATTTCTTGGGAAATTAAAAGCGTTTCCAGATGGAGATAAAGCGGCAGCGGTTAATAGTAAATTTGGTAGCGCAACCAGAAATGAGTTTGAAAAAAAAATATTAAAAAAAAGCTCTAGTCAAGTGAAGGCTTATTGGTCGAAACTTATTTTTTCAGGTAAAGGCAAGCCCCCTAAAGAATTAGGCTCTGACAACGATATTCTAGCGTTAGTCGCTTCTGATCCCGCAATTATCAGTTATATAGATGCCGCGAGTGTTGATAGCACAGTTAAAGTTATTAAAACCTTTTAAAATTTTGTAAATAAAAAAAGTGTAAATAAAAAAAACGAGCATTTATGCTCGTTTTTGGTTTTTGAAGTGGAACTTAAAGGTTAGCTAAAGTTTGCGCTAGCAAAATCCCAATTAGCTAAAGCAAAAAATGCTTCTAAGTAGTTTGGACGCACATTACGAAAATCAATGTAGTATGCATGCTCCCATAAATCAACGGTAATTAGTGGTGTTACACCTTCATCAGTTAATGGTGTCGCTGCATTTGAAGTATTAACAATAGCAAGGCTACCATCGCTATTTTTAACTAACCAAGTCCAGCTTGAACCGAAGTTGTTAATGGCACTGTCGGTAAATTTGGCTTTAAATTCGCTAAATGAACCAAAGCTAGCATTAATAGCGTCTGCTAATGCGCCTGTGGGCTCACCGCCGGCATTTGGGCTTAAACTATTCCAATAGAAAGTATGATTCCAAATTTGTGCCGCATTATTGAATATACCAGCAGAAGAGCTTTTAACTATTTCTTCTAATGATTTGCTAGCAAACTCAGTGCCTTCAATCAAGCCGTTAAGTTTAACTACATAAGTATTGTGGTGTTTTCCATAATGAAAAGATAATGTTTCGGCAGAAATATGAGGTTCTAACGCGTTTTGTTCGTAGGGTAGTGCAGGTAATTCTATAGCCATGTTGCTCTCCAGTTTTTTTATCTAAAAGGTATGCTTAAAAGTTACAATGTATTTGTGAATAAAGAGTGTATTTTGTCCTAAAACTTGAGTAAAATACTCAGGTATTAATTTATACTATATTGGTTAGTTACTGTATAGGTTTTCTTCTACTATTTTTCAATCCTATAATGGTAATATTAAACGATAAATTAAGTATAATCAGTATAATTTATTAGAGGTTATTATGGATACTATTGAACGCATTAAAGAACAAATTAGTGAAAATACAATTCTGCTTTATATGAAAGGCTCACCAAAATTACCAAATTGTGGTTTTTCTTCTCAAGCATCTCAAGCATTAATTTCTTGTGGTGAACAGTTTGCTTATGTTGATATTTTACAAAATCCAGATATTCGTGCTGAATTACCAAAGTATGCTGACTGGCCTACTTTTCCCCAACTTTGGGTTGAAGGTGAGTTAGTTGGCGGTTGCGACATTATTATGGAAATGTTCCAACAAGGCGAATTACAAACTTTGGTAAAAGAAGCTACGGCTAAAAATGCGTCTGAAAACGCAAATGCAGAATAATTTTTTGTTAAAATACAATAATTAGTATTGAAATTTTTTAAATAGACACAATAATGAATTGTGATTATTTATTTTCTCAAACTTTTTATCATTTATAACATAACAAACAATGGAGTATAGAATGAGCGTATTAGTTGGTCGTCCAGCCCCTGATTTTACAGCCGCAGCAGTATTAGGCAGTGGTGAAATTGTTGATAGTTTTACGTTAAGTGAAACGATTAAAGGCAAAAAAGCGGTAGTGTTTTTCTACCCATTAGATTTTACTTTTGTATGTCCATCTGAGCTGTTAGCTTTTGATCACCGTATGGAAGAATTCAAAAGTCGTGGCGTTGAAGTTATTGGTGTGTCTATTGATTCACAGTTTTCTCATAACGCATGGCGTAACACACCAGTAAACGATGGTGGTATTGGCCCAGTACAATACACTTTAGTTGCTGATGTTAAACATGAAATTTGTAAAGCTTATGATGTTGAGCATCCTGAAGATGGTGTTGCATTTCGTGGTTCATTCTTAATTGATGAAGAAGGCAATGTTCGTCATCAAGTAGTGAATGATTTACCACTAGGCCGTAACGTTGATGAAATGTTGCGTATGGTTGATGCACTACAATTCCATCAAGATCATGGTGAAGTATGTCCAGCAGGTTGGAATAAAGGTGATAAAGGTATGACTGCTTCACCAGATGGCGTTGCTGCTTACCTTACTGATAATGCTGAACAGCTATAATAAGCGAAAACCGTATTATGAGTTAAGTATTATCGCAAGCGGGTTTTAGCTTGTGATAATGATTATATAAATGAAAAGGCTAGAGTTTTATGACTCTAGCCTTTTTTGTTGATGAAAATCTATTCGCTATTCGTCTCTGAAACCAATGGCCAACCACCTAAGTCATGCCATTTGTTAACGATATGACAAAATAGTTCGGCAGTTTTTTCGGTATCATAAAGTGCAGAGTGTGCTTCACTATTATTAAAATCAATTTTTGCCGCTTCACAGGCTTTTGCTAATACCGTTTGCCCTAAAGCAAGCCCTGCTAAAGTTGTGGTATCGAAACTGACAAAAGCATGAAAAGGACTACGCTTTATTTTACAGCGGGCGGTTGCCGCATTTAAAAAACCTAAATCAAAAGCTGCGTTATGGGCAACAATTATAGCCCGCTGACAACCTGCTAATTTCATTTTTTTTCTAACGAGCTTAAAGAGTGTTTTTAAAGCCTCTTCTTCATCTACAGCGCCACGCAATGGATTGGTGGGGTCAATCCCGGTAAATTCGAGTGCTTTTGGCTCTAAGTTAGCGCCTTCAAAGGGGTTAACATTAAATTGTATGGTTTCATCAATAGAGATTTTCCCAGAGTTTTCATCAAGTGTTAACACTGACGCAGCAATCTCCAATAAAGCATCTGTTTGTGCGTTAAATCCTGCGGTTTCTACATCGATAACCACCGGAAAGTAGCCACGAAATCGTTGTGCTAAAAGTGGTTTTGTTTTTTCTTTTTCGTCTTTTTTTTCTACAGTATCTGACATATTATTACTTGAATTTGAGAGAGAAAATTTTGAAATGAGCTATATTAAATTAATTATCTCAGAAAAATGCAGTAAACACGATAGTAAGCTAACGCAAAATAGCCGACAAAGTGTTAAAGTTATTTTAGTTTGAGACGATACATTGAATGTCGTCAATTAATTATGTTGCAAACACTATGAAAATATATTCTCCAAATGCATACAAATTGCTATTCACTTCATCACTTTTCGTGAGCTTTTGCATTGCTGTGTTTCTTTCACTTGTGACGACTCAAGCGCAAGCGGGGATCCGTCAATACAGTGCTAGTATTAGCGACTCTCAATGGCAATTAGCCAATGACTCTCGTTTGCAGTGCACGCTATCTCATCAAATTCCACATTATGGACAGGCGAGTTTTTCAGCAAAAGCCAGCAGACAGTTAAATATGGAATTTGAACTAGACATGTTGCTGCTGCCTGATAATTATTCTTTAGCACAGGTACGTAGTGAATCACCCAACTGGCAACCAGGTCATGGTGGGCGAGTTCTAGCAGATATGAAGCTTTATAAACAGTTTAACCCTAGTTTGCCAAAAAAAGTTGCTTGGACCATGTTAAGTGAGCTAGAGCAGGGTATGAGCCCGACATTTTATTATAATGATTGGTATAGCGAGCAGGATGAAATTTCTGTTGGTTTATCAACAGCACGTTTCAAAAGCGCTTACCGTAACTTTGTTGCCTGTGTCGGCAATTTACTCAATTATGGTTTTGATGATATTTCTTATACTGTTTTGAATTATCAATCAAATAGCGATAAATTTACTAAAGCATCACAAAGACGTATTGACATGATTCGTGAATATCTTAGTTTAGATCCCAATCTTGAGCTAGTGCTGGTCGATGCTTATTCAGACAGCTATGGCGGTCGTTGGTCTAACCTTAAATTGTCCGAGCGAAGAGCGGATAAAATACGAGATTACTTTGTTAAAAATGGCATTGATGCTAACCGTATAGAAGCCAAAGGTTATGGTGAAAAACGCCATATTGCCTCTAATGATACTATTTTAGGACGCGGTAAAAACCGTCGCGTAGTGATCCAAATGCAAAAAATGTAGCTTAACCATTACACTACGTTGATTTAAGCAATGAAAAATCACTAAGTGTTAGCAGATAAGTTGTTGAATAGGCCTGTCGATTCGCTGTAATCTACAGGCTCTTTTTTAATTAAAGCTTTGTAAACTTTTTGGAACTCACGCAATGAAAATTATTTTACAACTTATGTTGCTCGTTACGCTGTCAATGTCATCGTTAGCGTCGGCATCAAATAGTAATAGTACGGTATTAAGTGATGCTTATACTTATGCTAATTATGATCAAGTGATCACAACGCACCTTTATTTAGACTTAGCTGTCGACTTCGAACAAAAAACCTTATCAGGCTTCGCTGAATTATCACTAAAGTGGCTGACCGATGATGCCACTGAGGTTATTTTAGATACTCGTGATCTAGTTGTTGATAAAGTGATGGCGCAAAATAGTAAAGGACAATGGCAAAAAGTGAGCTTTGCACTTGCTAAACGTGACCCTGTACTAGGCGCAAAACTAACGATAAAGACCAAATATAAAGCGCAAAAATTGCGTATTTATTATAATTCAACGGAACAAGCATCAGGTTTGCAATGGTTATCAGCTGAGCAAACTGCGGGTAAAGAAAAACCATTTTTGTTTAGTCAAAACCAAGCGATACATGCCCGTTCATGGATCCCTATTCAAGATACACCAAGCGTTCGAGTTACTTACACGGCGCGTATTACCACAGACAAAGGTTTATTAGCGGTAATGAGTGCTAACAATGAGCCTGATACGGCGCGTGATGGAGACTATTTTTTCTCCATGCCGCAAGCTATTCCTGCTTATTTAATTGCTATTGGCGTAGGCGATTTGCACTTTAAAGCGATGAGTCATCAAACGGGTATTTATGCTGAAACTAACATTTTAGATGCCGCTGTAGCTGAGTTTGATGATACTCAAGCGATGATTGATAAAGCAGAACAAATGTATGGCAAGTATCGTTGGGGCCGTTATGATTTACTGATTTTACCACCAAGCTTCCCTTTTGGTGGTATGGAAAATCCGCGTTTATCGTTTATCACGCCTACCGTTATTGCTGGTGATAAAAGTCTAGTTAATTTAATTGCCCATGAGTTAGCGCATTCATGGTCTGGTAATTTAGTCACTAACGAAAGCTGGCGCGATCTTTGGCTAAATGAAGGTTTCACAAGCTATGTTGAAAACCGCATTATGGAAGCGGTATTTGGTGACAACCGAGCAATGATGGAGCAAGCACTTGATGCTCAAGGCTTAAACTATGAAATTGCTGAATTAGCACCGGGTGATACGCAACTTTATATTGATTTGAAAGGCCGAGATCCTGACAATGCTTTCTCGGGTGTACCGTACACTAAAGGGCAATTGTTTTTAATTTACCTTGAGAAAAAATTTGGTCGTGAGCGTTTTGATGCTTTCGTATTGGAATATTTTGACAGTCATGCTTTTCAAAGTTTAGGCACAACAAACTTTGTTAAATATTTAAAAGTTAATTTAACCCATAAATACCCAAATATTGTCAGCGATGAAGAAGTTAATGAATGGATTTATGAGCAAGGTTTACCTAGTTACGTACCTAAACCAACCTCGAGTGCTTTTAGTACCATAGATAGTGATATTTCAGCTTGGTTAAGTGACGAAATTCAATTAGCACTACTGCCAACAGTTAATTGGACTTTGCATGAATGGTTGCACTTCATCAATAACTTACCTCTTGATATACAAAGCAAGCGTATGGCTGAACTTGATAAAGCATTCGATTTAACGCATAGCAATAATGCCGAAATAGCGCATGCATGGTACTTATTATCTGTACGTGTTGGTTATGATGAGGTTTATCCTGCTATGTCTGAGTACTTAATTGCTATTGGCCGTCGCAAGTTAATTGTGCCTTTATACAAAGAATTAGCGCAAACAGAGCAAGGTAAAGCATGGGCACTAAAAGTGTACCAGCAAGCTCGTCCTGGCTATCATGGTTTAGCGCAAGGGACTATTGATGGTATTTTGAAAAAATAACATCCGTTGTTATTAATTATTTACTAAAGTTTATTAAAAAGGCTCGTTAGAGCCTTTTTTGTTGATATAATGCTGTGAATTATATCAATCATATTCAATTCTTTTAAGAGGTTCTGTGGATGTCGGAAGTTGAAAACCGCCCAACAAATTTTATTCGTCAAATTATCGATGCTGATCTTGCCAGTGGCAAACACAACAGTGTGCAAACACGTTTTCCACCAGAGCCTAATGGCTTCTTGCACATCGGTCATGCTAAAGCTATTTGTTTAAATTTTGGTATTGCCCAAGATTATAACGGTTTATGTAACTTGCGCTTTGATGATACAAATCCAGAGAAAGAAGATATCGATTATGTGCGTGCTATTGAAAAAGATGTGCAGTGGCTAGGTTTTGAATGGGCCGGTGATATTCATTATTCTTCTGATAATTTTGATGCCCTTTATGGTTATGCTGTTGAGTTAATTGAAAAAGGTTTAGCTTACGTTTGCTTTTTAAATGGTGAAGAAACGCGAGAATATCGTGGTACTTTGAATAAACCCGGCAAAAACAGCCCTTATCGAGACACTTCTGTTGCAGAAAACTTGCATCTGTTTGAAAAAATGCGTAACGGTGAATTTCAAGAGGGTGAATGTTCGCTGCGCGCTAAAATAGACATGACATCAAGTTTTATGTGTTTGCGTGACCCTATCATTTATCGGGTACGTTTCGCTCATCATCATCAAACAGGTGATAAATGGTGCATTTATCCAATGTATGATTTTACTCATTGTTTATCAGATGCTATTGAAGGTATAACTCATTCAATTTGTACGTTAGAGTTTCAAGATAATCGTCGTTTATATGACTGGGTTATTGATAATGTTTCAGTACCCGCGACACCACATCAGTATGAGTTTTCACGTTTAAACCTTGAATATACGCTAATGAGTAAGCGTAAACTGAACACTTTGGTTGAAGAAAACTTAGTTGATGGTTGGGATGATCCTCGCATGCCAACTATTGCCGCTTTTAGGCGTCGTGGCTATACACCTGCGTCAATGCGTGAATTTGCTAAACGTATTGGTGTTACAAAAATGGAAAATACCGTTGAAATTAGCGTATTAGAAGCGTGCATTCGTGAAGATTTAAATGATAACGCCCCGCGCGCTATGGCGGTGCTTGATCCTATTAAATTAGTGATAGAAAATTACCCAGAAGATAAAACCGAAGAGTTAACGGTTAAAAACCATCCTAGTGATGAAAGTCAAGGTACGCGTATTGTACCTTTTAGTCGTGAGCTTTACATTGAGGCAGAAGACTTTAGAGAAGAAGCCAATAAAAAGTACAAGCGTTTAGTTATCGACAAAGCGGTACGTTTACGTGGTGCTTATGTGGTTACGGCTACACGTTGTGATAAAGACGAGCAAGGCAATATCACCACGGTTTATTGTACTTATCTTGAAGATACGTTAGGTAAAAACCCAACTGATGGTACTAAGCCTAAAGGTGTTATTCATTGGGTTGATGCGGATAAGTCACTTGATGCTACTGTACGCTTGTATGATAGATTATTTACCGTAGCAAACCCTGCGGCGACAGATGACTTTCATAAGGTTATGAATCCTGAGTCGTTAGTAACGATTGAAACAGCAAAAGTAGAGCCATCGTTAGCTGATGCTAATGCTGAGCAAGCTTTTCAGTTTGAGCGCCAAGGTTACTTTTGTTTAGATAATGACATAAAAAATGCCGGTGAGCTGGTGTTTAACCGTACTGTCGGTTTACGCGACACTTGGGCGAAAATAGCAAATAATTAAATAATATTTGTTGTCATGATAAAAAAGCCCATCGCTTATCACTAAGCGATGGGCTTTATTTTTGTTCTTTGTTAGATCTACCTCAATAACTAGTCCATTTTAAAGTCTAGTTGAACCGAAGCACTAGCTTCAGTGGCTTTACCATTTTCAAACTTTGGTGCATAACGCCATTTTTCTAATGCAGCTAAAGCTGATTTTTCAAATCCTTTACCGCCTAGAGAGTCAATTATTTTAGTCTCAATGACGGTACCAAAGTCAGAAACAGTAAAGCCAACTTTTACCCAGCCAGATTTTTTTCTGCGGGCATAATCAACAGGATATTTAGGAAGAACTCTAAACAAAGGTATTTGCTCTTGGCTGTCATCCCAAGGTGTCATTGAACCGATGGCAATACAATGTTTTGTTGCCTCTTCACTTTTACCCGTTTTTTCAAGGGCATTAATTAAAAATGCATGGGTATTTAATTCTAATGGGTGAGTTGCTCCCTCTAAAGAATCGAATGTATGTAGATTTTTCTGCCAATTTTGAATAGCTTGATTATACTTGTGTCGCGCTAAATAATATTTACCAGCATAAAAGTTAGCACTAACCACACGTTGGTCATTTGGGGGTAAATGTTCGGTAAAAAACGCTTGCGCCGTTAATATAATACGACTTTTTGTTGAACCTTGGCTAAGTAATACTATACCCGCTTCTAGCTGTATTTGCGCATTGAAATAAGGCCGTTCTTCTTCATATTCTTTGGCAATATTTAGGGCTTTCAAATAATGTTTAATCGATTTTTTTCGTTTCTTATGAGGCAGTGATTGGCCTAATAAAATATAGACTTCAGTAAGCTCTGCAGCACCGTCGCCATATTCGCTTTCAAAGGTATTTAAAGTCTTAAGTAATAGTGAATTTGCTTGTGTTAGCTCTTTTTTATTAAGGTGTTGTCGAGCTAATATCAAGGCTAAATTGGCGGTGTTGATATCGGTATTACCGTAGAGCTTTTTACCTAGTTGATGAGCTTCTTTCGCATAGTTAAATTGCGCATCGCTATCATTGCTTTTTACGGCATCTTGATATGCATAGTAGACACTTTTGAATTGCTTGTTTAATGCTAAGTTTGATTGTGCATTTGTAGAAAATGATAAGGTTATGATAAGTAAAAAGTGAAAGTAAACTCCTTTTGAAATATGTTTTTGTTTAATAAACATCGGCTATCCCTATAGTTAAATTCCATTTACTATAATAGATGAAAGCAATAAGTTTCAATTATTATTTTAGCTTACTCCACTTATATGAGGGAGTAAGCTTAAGTATGAGACTTAAATTTTCGGAATACGAATTTTCTTCTCTTCACTTTGACGGTAAATGATTAAGGTTTTACCAATCACTTGTATTTTTGTTGCCTTAGCTTCACGACAAATAGCTTCAACGATTAATCCTTTGGTTTCTCTATCATCAGTTGGAATTTTTACTTTAATCAACTCATGATGATTAAGTGCATAATCAATTTCAGCGACAACGGCTTCGGTTAAGCCATTACTGCCAAGTAAAACAACAGGTTTGAGTGGGTGAGCAACACCCTTTAAATATTGAATTTGCTTTTTATTTAAGGTCATTAAGATTTTTCGATATACGTTAACTTGAATTAGCGCTATTTTACCCCTATCTAACAGTTAATATCTATAAATAGTCGAAAAAACATGGCAAAGAATAAACACACTGCTAGTTCACAGCGCTGGCTTGATGAACATTTTGAGGATGAGTACGTAAAAAAAGCTAAGAAATTAGGTTTACGTTCACGCGCGGTTTTTAAAATTGAAGAAATAAATAATAAAGACAAATTGATCAAACAGGGTATGAAAGTGATCGATTTGGGTGCCGCGCCTGGTGGTTGGTCTGAATATGCGGTAAAAGCGGTAGGCAATAACGGGCAAGTGGTTGCTTGTGATATTTTGCCGATGGATGCTATCGCAGGGGTTGACTTTTTAGAGGGCGACTTTCGTGAAGAAGCAGTGCTTAATGCTTTATTAACTCGCATTGATGGTAAGAAAATTGATGTAGTGATGTCAGACATGGCGGCGAATATGACAGGTAATGAAAGCGCCGATTCAGCGCGCAGCATGTATTTAGTTGAGCTGGCTTTAGATATGTGTCGTCAAGTATTAAAACCTAATGGTGCCTTTGTGGTAAAGGTTTTCCAAGGTGCTGGCTTTGAAGCGTTTATGAAGGAGGTCAGGGCGGTATTTAAAACGGTTAAAACACGTAAACCTGAGTCTTCACGTGCCCGTTCACGAGAAGTTTATCTCGTCGCTACTGGTTTTAAGGGGTGAGCGGTGATGTTTTTTACGAAAAATATTAGCGCTGAACTTTATTTATAACAAAGTAAGTTGTTACTAGTTGTAAACACCGACTAAAGTTAATTAGCGACAAGGCTTGAATTGTAGTAAATTAGGCACAATAACGTATAACAGTTTTGTTTTTACAAATTTATTAAATCCAACGAGGTCATTAAGTTGAGCGATATGGCAAAAAATCTTATTTTATGGTTAGTAATAGCTGTTGTGTTAATGTCTGTTTTTCAGAGTTTTTCTCCTAATACAGCCAATGAACAACAAATGGACTATACACGTTTTATCACCGATGTTCGTCAAGGACAAATTCGTGATGCCAACGTAGATAGAAATGGTGTTATTACTGGTGAGAAGCGCAGTGGTGAAGCATACACTACCACTATTCCCGGCGGTTATGATCGTGACTTAATTAATGATCTTGTTAAGCAAGGTGTGCGCGCCCAAGGAAAATTACCCGAAGAAACCAGCTTCTTAACAACTATTTTTGTGTCTTGGTTTCCAATGATTTTACTCATTGGTGTGTGGATATTCTTCATGCGTCAAATGCAAGGTGGTGGCGGTAAAGGCGCTATGTCTTTTGGCAAATCTAAAGCGCGTCAATTAAGTGAAGATCAAATTAAAACGACTTTTGCTGATGTTGCAGGTTGTGATGAAGCTAAAGAAGAAGTAGCAGAGCTTGTCGACTATTTAAAAGAACCGACTAAATTTCAAAAGTTAGGTGGTCGTATTCCTTCAGGTATATTACTTGTTGGTCAGCCGGGTACAGGTAAAACGTTATTAGCAAAAGCCATTGCCGGTGAAGCTAAAGTACCTTTCTTTACTATTTCAGGCTCAGACTTTGTTGAAATGTTTGTCGGTGTTGGTGCCTCGCGGGTACGTGATATGTTCGAGCAAGCTAAAAAATCAGCGCCTTGTATTATCTTCATCGATGAAATTGATGCTGTAGGTCGCCAACGTGGTGCTGGTATGGGCGGTGGACATGATGAGCGTGAACAAACCCTAAACCAAATGTTAGTAGAAATGGATGGTTTTGAAGGTAATGAAGGCGTAATTGTTATTGCTGCAACTAACCGTCCAGATGTATTAGATCCTGCTTTATTACGTCCCGGTCGTTTTGATCGTCAAGTAACGGTTGGCTTACCTGATATTCGTGGTCGTGAGCAAATTTTAAAAGTACACATGCGTAAAGTACCACTAGGCGAAGATGTTAAGGCATCGGTTATTGCCCGTGGTACACCAGGTTTTTCTGGTGCTGATTTAGCTAACTTAGTTAATGAAGCGGCTTTATGGGCTGCTCGTACTTCGCGTCGTACGGTAAGTATGTATGAATTTGATAAAGCGAAGGATAAAATTATGATGGGCTCAGAACGTAAGTCTATGGTAATGAGTGAATCTGAAAAAGAAATGACCGCGTATCATGAAGCCGGGCATGCAATTATCGGTCGCTTAGTGCCCGATCATGATCCTGTTTATAAAGTAAGTATCATTCCTCGCGGTCGCGCTTTGGGGGTAACAATGTACTTGCCAGAGCAAGACAGGTTCAGTCACTCTAAGCAACATTTAGAAAGTAATATTTCGTCTCTATACGGTGGCCGTGTTGCAGAAGATGTTATTTACGGTAGTGATAAAGTGTCAACGGGTGCTTCAAATGACATTGAACGTGCTACGAATATTGCCCGTAAAATGGTGACCCAATGGGGCTTGTCAGATATGGGGCCAATGCTTTTTGCTGAAGAAGAAGGCGAAGTTTTCTTAGGTCGCACTTCTGCTAAATCGTTGAATATGTCAGATGAAACAGCCAAGTTAATTGATGAAGAAATTAAAGCGGTTATTGATCGTAACTATCAACGCGCAGAGACATTAATCAAAGATAACATGGATGTTTTACATGCCATGAAAGATGCGTTAATGAAATATGAAACCATTGATGCTTTGCAAATTGATGATTTAATGGCAAGAACTGAAGTCAGAAAACCGTCTGGTTGGGATGATAGCGACTCTAATTCAAAACCCAATTCTAATTCCGGTTCAAGCTCTAATTCAAGTGGCGTTGATGTCGTTGAAAAGTCAGAGAACTCTGATGCCAACTCAACACCTGATCTTTCTAAGCCAAGTAGTGATACTCCAGCTAAGTAATTAGCAAGGTCAGTTCAAATAATAAGCCTCGGTGTTTACTTACGTAAATATCGAGGCTTTGTTTTATTTAAAATACTAATCGTAATCTTATGTCTGAAAGCTCTATAAAAGCTCAACCAAATTACACAACATTAGCGCATTTAAAGAGTGTGCAAGTCATGGGCATTTTAAATGTCACTCTTGACTCATTTTCTGACGGCGGGCAATTTTCTAGCTTTGATAATGCCTTAAAGCAAGTTGAGTTAATGATAACAAGCGGCGTTGATATTATCGATATTGGTGGTGAATCAACACGCCCCGGAGCTGTTGATGTCAGTGAAAAAGATGAAATAACACGGGTAATTCCGCTACTTAAAGCCATTAAATCTCGTTTTGATATTGCGGTTTCAATTGATACTAGCAAAGCTGGTGTCATGACTGAGGCAATCATACATGGCGCTAACATGATTAATGATGTTCGTGCTTTGCAAAATGAAGGCTGTCTCGATGTAGTTGCTCAAAGCAATGTGAAAGTTTGCTTAATGCACATGCAAGGCATGCCTAGAACGATGCAAGAAAATCCGCACTATAATAATGTTATTGAGGATATAATTAGTTTCTTTGTGCAGCGCATTGAAAGCTGCGTACAAAAAGGTATTGAAAAGCATCGCTTAATTTTAGATCCCGGTTTTGGTTTTGGTAAAACATTGAAACACAATTATCAAATGCTTGCAGATTTTGGCCAATTTGAAAAACTTAACTTACCTTTATTAGCGGGAATTTCACGTAAATCCATGTTAGGTAATTTATTAAATCGTGATGTAGAACAACGTTTAGCCGGTAGTTTAACGGCTGGTATTATTGCCGTACAGCAAGGTGCAAGTATAATACGGGTACATGATGTTCCAGAAACTGTGGATGCGATAAAAATTTTAACAGCCGTTGCTCGATATAAAAAATAACAAGCAATTAACTGAGAGCTTAGCTTTAAAAACTGAGTAACTGTTCACCACCGAGTCGCGATGCTTCACAGAGGGCTCTTCGAGCCTACACGGAGACTTTGTTATTCTCGGTGTAGTGCGTTAGCACTTCGGTGCTCTCTGTGGTAAATATTTCTAAGCTGAATAAATACAAAATTGAAAGGAAAAAAAATGTCTAGTCGTAAATATTTTGGCACCGACGGTGTACGTGGTTTAGTGGGGCAGTATCCAATTACCCCTGAATTTGTTATGAAGCTAGGTTATGCCGCAGGTAAAGTATTAGCAGCACAAGGTACTAAAAAAGTATTAATAGGTAAAGACACTCGAATTTCAGGTTATATGTTTGAGTCTGCACTCGAAGCAGGTTTCTCTGCCGCAGGTATCGATGTTGGTTTATTAGGGCCAATGCCAACGCCAGGTATTGCTTACTTAACTAAAACCTTTCGCGCTGAAGCCGGTATCGTAATTAGTGCTTCCCATAACCCTTACTATGATAATGGTATCAAATTTTTCTCACAAGATGGTCAGAAACTACCCGATCATGTTGAATTAGCGATTGAAGCTGAGTTAGATAAGCCTATGGGCTGTGTAGAGTCGGCTTATTTAGGTAAAGCTACTCGTATTGCCGATGCGGCAGGTCGTTATATTGAATTTTGTAAAAGTAATTTCCCAAGCCAACTTTCATTGAAAGACTTAACTATTGTGGTCGATTGTGCCCATGGCGCAACTTACCATATTGCTCCTAATGTTTTTCGTGAACTAGGAGCCAAGGTTATTGAAGTGGGTACGTCACCTAATGGTACCAATATCAACGATGGTTGTGGCGCAACCTCAATGAAAATGATTAGTGAAGCGGTAGTTGCACATCAAGCTGATTTAGGTATCGCCCTTGATGGTGATGGCGATCGTCTCATGATGGTTGATCACACCGGATATGTTATTGATGGTGATGAAGCAGTTTATATTATTGCTTGCAATGATTTGAAATCAGGAAATTTGCAAGGTGGGGTCGTGGGAACCTTAATGAGCAATATGGGGCTTGAACTGGCTTTAGAAAAGCTTGATGTACCTTTTGCCCGCAGTAATGTTGGCGACCGATATGTGATGGGAATGCTTAGAGAAAAAGGTTGGCAATTAGGTGCTGAAAACTCAGGTCATATCATCAACTTAAACCATACCTCTACGGGGGATGGTATTATTGCCGCACTCAATGTGCTAACGGCCGTATGTCAGCAAGATAAGTCATTATTTGAGTTACGCCAAGGTATGACTATGCTACCGCAAATTCTCGTGAATGTGCGCTTTACCGGTGACACTGATCCTATTAATACCGCGAGTGTACAAGCATCGGTTGAGAAGGCTAATACCCAGCTTGCTGGACGCGGTCGAGTATTATTGAGAAAATCAGGTACTGAGCCATTGATTAGGGTTATGGTTGAAGGCTCTGATATGGATGAAGTAACCAACTTAGCGAATGAAATTGCCGAAGCGGTAAAATTAGCCAGCTAATAGGCTTTGGTGACTAAATAATCAGCAGACAGCGAAGATATTTAACGTGTAAACACTAGATTTTAACTTATTACTTGTAAGTTATTCTCAGGTTAGTTAATATCTTGCGGCTTCATTTTGCAATGTGCTGAAAATGGATAGGAGATTATCAAATGGCTAGACGTGCAATCGTTGCTGCTAACTGGAAAATGAATGGTGATTTAACACTAGTTAACACTATGGTTACGGGTTTAACAAACGTTGAATTACAAGACAATGTTAGCGTGGTTATTTGCCCAAGTACTCCTTATTTATCTTCACTTGTGACTAAGGTAAAAGCAGAACAGTTAAATACCGCTATTTGTATTGGTGCACAAAATGTAAGTGAGCATGAAAGTGGTGCATATACTGGTGAAATTTCAACAAAAATGTTGCGGGATTTATCAGTAGAATTTGCTATTATAGGCCACTCTGAACGTAGAAGTTATTATAAAGAAACGTCTACGCAAGTTGCTCATAAAGTTAATGCCGCATTAAATGCAGGCTTAACGCCAATTTTATGTATTGGTGAAAGTGAAGCAGAGCGTGCAACAGAGCAAACTGAAACAGTACTTGCCTCACAATTACAACCAGTAATAGATGAAGTAGGTATCGAAAAATTTATTGATGTTGTTATTGCTTATGAGCCTGTTTGGGCTATAGGCACAGGAAAAACAGCATCAAGTGAGATGGCACAAGAAACACATCAATTTATTCGCCAATTTCTAGCGCAAGCAAATGAGAATGTGGCGGCTAAAGTGCCTTTGTTATACGGTGGCAGCGTGAATGCGTCAAACTGTGAAGAATTATTCGCACAAGCTGATATAGACGGTGGTCTTATTGGTGGTGCTAGTTTACAAGTTGAGCAATTTAAAATTATCTGCTCAGCAGCGAAAGGAAAGTAAAAATGTTGTATCAAGTTTTAATTATCGCCTACGTACTTATTGCCTTAACATTGATTGGCTTAGTGTTAATTCAACAAGGTAAAGGTGCTGATATGGGCGCATCTTTTGGTGCCGGATCATCTGCAACAGTATTTGGTTCAGGTGGCTCAGGTAACTTCTTAACTAAAATGACCACATGGTTAGCAGTAGGTTTTTTTGTTATCAGCTTAGTATTAGGTAACTTAACGGCCAGTAAAACCAAAGCTGTTGATGAATGGAATGACTTAAGTGTCCCAGTAAGTGAACAAATCCTTGCTACTGATGCCATTCCTGATGAAAGTGCTGAGTCAAACACAGTAAGCGAAAACTCAGATGTTCCCGCTGCTGATGCTCCCGCTATGAAAAAAGATGATGGCGACGTACCAAACTAATTAATTAAATTTAGTAATGCGCGGATGTGGCGGAATTGGTAGACGCGTCAGCTTGAGGGGCTGGTGACTTAGGTCGTGGGGGTTCAAGTCCCCCCATCCGCACCACTAAATTTATAGATTTTTAAAATGCCGTAGCTTATTAAGCTACGGCATTTTTTTGCCCTGCGAAGCTGGCAAACCCATTTAATCCTAGTTGATGATACGGGGGCAAGTACTCCGACTCGGAGTAACACCAAAGCACTATCGTAAAAGTTAAGCGTGGAAAATTACCTTATAATCGTTTATTGTAGGCCATATATGGGTCTACATTAGTTAGCTCTGGATTTTCGTCATTTATTGTTAGGTTTAAAATGCCAAAAAAGGTAGTTTCATTCTTTATATCTGTTTTATTGTTGTCTTCTCTTTCCTCCGTGTCTCATGCTGAATCTCCGTACACCTGGTACACATTTAATATTCCTCCCTTTGGTTCAGAGTCTGAGCGAGGCATTGGTTATGTTTTAGCCAATGCTTATATAAATGCTGGCTTCAAAAATAAAGTGATTTTAACGACGCCAGCTCGCTGGCTGAATGATATGCAAAATCCTAACAATAATGAATTTTGCAGTACAGGAAGCTGGAAATTACCTAAAACGGATCATCGGGTCTATTCCAATTCAATACTCAATACCGTTGATTATGGTATTGCGGTACGGCCTAATTTGTACGATCAGCTGTCGAATAAAGGCCAAAAGAGAATTGTCTCGATAACAGAGGTCATCGAAGCCAGTAAAAAGTTTGGCCGGTTTGTGATGATGAATGACCGTCCAGTATTTGGCAATATGAATGTACACCTTGAAGACGCTAGACTGAAACCAAATAGTAATATTGATTATGTGACCGCTTCAGAAGGCCCTGTTACGTTATTAAAAATGGCGAATGTCGAGAGTAGAGGAGTCGGTAGTGTCTTATTATTTCCAGAAGAATATCAGGTATTTAATAAAGCCTATCCTGATCATTCTTTAGAGTATCTCATGCTTTTAGAGGGGAGCAGTTTTGCTCCCATACGGGCGAGTTGCCCTGATACTCAGCAGGGCAGAATAATCATGGCTGAAATTGATAAAATGCTAAATGAGGGGCTTAGGGACGAGATATTTAATTTATTTTTAGAAGCTCTTCCCAATATTGCAGAGATTAAAGAGCAAGCGAGGATCAACCAATACTGTATTGAAGATAGCTCCTGTAAAGATCGGGGGCGTTCAAAATTCTGTGTCAGCTTAAATTGTTAAATATCGAGTACGCTGTCTAAACGTCCTTCAAAATAAATCGCTAACTGAGATAAACAAAGACTCCAATTGTGAATGGGCA
>MAAB01001238.1_pt1 | contig 51169 bp, 47 predicted proteins | sample 1115991 | NCBI WGS metagenome assembly MAAB01 (sample SAMN04961124, study PRJNA320927) | seawater metagenome | isolation source: sample BD02T18 sea water enriched with oil for 18 days | place: USA:Gulf of Mexico | collected 2013-07-27 | reverse complement strand
ACATTTATTCCAATCAAACTCAAAGTGACTTGTTTATGAGAAAAACCAGCTTGAACCAAACGTTGGTAGGCATGTTTTTTGTGTGCAACAGTAAGTTTTTCAGCATTTCTAAATCTTCTAATAAGTGTCAAGGTGGCGTCAAACCAAAACAGTGACAATAAAATCAACCAAACATATATGTTCCCATTTGAAGTATCATAAAAACACAATACTGCAAATATATATCCCAATGATGCACTACCCACATCGCCCATAAATATAGAAGCCTTTGGCCAATTAAAGAATAAAAAACCCAAACTACAAACTGCTATTATTAAGCCAACACTATTGTTTAAAATCAAAAAAATCCCAAGTCCAGCAACAATAGCCTGGCTACTGGAGTATCCATCTATCCCATCTAAAAAGTTATATAAATTAGTAATCCATACTATAGAAAGAACAACAAAAATATTTAGCCACCAACCATTTACTTCAAAAAGGATGACGTCTATTTTATTTACGCCACCTAAAATATAAACTGCAAATATTGAGCAAAGTACTTGTATCGACATTCTTATTTTTGAAGATAAGGTTATTAGATCATCAATTAAACTGATTATTACAATTGGCAAAGATGATAAAAGTAAAAAAAATAATTTTGAACTTATCTCATCTAGATAGTAAAAATAAGATATTCCTAAATAAAAAGTAGTAATAATAGCCAAACCACCACCTCTAGGAGTGGGAATAGTATGTGAGCTTCTAGCATTTGGAATATCTACAATAGATTTTTTGATTGCGTAATTTTTAATTAAATAGGTAAAAATAACAGAGATAAGTAATAAAACTACATAGAACATATTTTTTCTATTTCCTTAAAGTAAATTTCATTCACTCTATCTTTATCAAATCTTTTCGCAGCCATTTGTTTTGAGTTTTCACCCATATTGACACGTTCACTATTAGAAAGCTGAATCATTTTTTTAATGCAGTTTTGTAAACTCTGAATACTTTTCACCTCACATAAATAACCATTTATACCATTATCAACAACATCTTTACATCCAGCCATATTAGTTGTGATAATTGGCTTTGATGCACTCGCTGCTTCTATTAATACGCGAGATAAACCTTCTCTATAACTTGGAAGAACAATGATATCAGCAATTTTAAAAAATTCTTTGATATTATCTGTTTTACCTAAAAACTTTATAATTGAAGCATCTTCCCATTCTTTTACTTCCTCTTTTGTTATAGCAGAAGGGTTTCCAAAATCAAATTGACCAGCCAATAAGAACTTACAATTTAGATTTGATTTATTCAGTTCTTTAATTGCAGCTATATATTCATAGATTCCTTTGTCTTTTAATAATCTAGAAACCAATAAAAAGGTCAATTCATTATTAGTTGAAGTACAATCACTAAAAGACTTCGTATCAACACCAGAACCAGGAACAATTGCAGTTTTATTTTTATTAACAAGTTTATTTTCAACAAAAAAATCTAAGTCATCGTTGTTTTGGAAAAAGACTTTCTTTGAAAAAAGAAGTGAAAATTTATACAAATATTTTAATATCTTTGAGAAGAAATTTTCTTTTATAATAGCGGAGCCTAATCCATTAATAGTATTCAGAGATACAACTCCAGCTATTTTTGAAGCGATTGTCCCATAAATATTTGGCTTAATGGTAAAATGCATAACCAAATTTGGTTTTTCATCTTTGTAAATTTTAACCAATTTTATTAAATACTTTAAATCTTCAATGGGATTCATACCCTTACGACTAATATTCACTTTAATGAATCTTATTTTTAAATCTTTTAAAATTTGAATTGAAGTGTTTGACAAGTCATCATTGTTTGCAACACAAACAATTTCATAATTTTTATCTAATAAAAATTCAATGAGATTTTTTCTAAAATTAGTAATAGTAAAAAGGACATTAGCACTAATAATAATTTTATTTTTTGTCATAATTTTTATACCAAATTTCTAAACTAAACAAAGTCCAAAGAATTTTCGCTCTTTTTTCATCTGAAACTGGAATACGTTTCTCAAGTAAATTGTTTATAAAACTTTTGTCAACAAATTTTAGACTATAAGCACTATCATTTAAAGCATCAAATATATTATCTTTCAAATCATCTTCAATCCAATTTTTAAGGGGCACTTCAAAACCTCTTTTAGGTTGAGAAATAAGTTCTTGTGGCAAATATTGTTTGGATAATTCTCTTAATAGAAATTTTGTTGATGTACCTCTTATTTTGAATTTGTCAGCTAAGGTTGGCGCAAACTCTAGCATGTATTTACTTAAAAACGGACTTCTCCCTTCAAGGGAGTGTGCCATGGTAGCTATATCCATTTTTTTCAGGAGATCGCTTTGTAAAATCAAATTAAAATCCATATACAATATCTTGGATAAGTCTGTTATATTTTCATTTTGAATTATATTGATGTAATCATTCATTTGAATACAGGTATTGTTTTTATCAAACTTGTAAATATCCTCAAAGATATCGTTTGTTGCACTGTTATAAAACTCCAATCCACTTTTAGACGACATTGCCAAAAGTCTTGTTGCGTAATTATAAATGGATTGTTTATTATGTGATTTAGGAAGTACCTTGGATAAAAATGAAAAATAAGATGCAAACTTTAGCCAATTGTTGGCAATGGGAACGTATCGTCGGTATCCGCCAAAAATTTCATCTGCTCCATCACCGTTGAGTATTACTGTCACGTGTTTTTTCGCTTCCTGGCTCACATAATAACTGGGAATTGCACTACTGTCCATAAACGGTTCACCATAATTGGCAAGTATTTTTTCAATATCGTCTTTTAAATTCATACTAATACTTAATTCATGATGTTGGGTATTGTATTTATTGGCCGTTAAGCGGGCTAAGTGTGATTCATCAAAAGTACCCTCAAACTTCACAGTAAATGTTTTTAATTTCTTGACATGCTGACTTGCAACTGCCACAATTAACGAGCTATCAATACCTCCACTTAAAAATGCGCCAACTTCTAACTCGGATGACAAGAGCCTGTCTTTTACACTTTTGTGTAAAATATTATCAAGTTCACTTTTTACATAGTCAAAATCATATATTTTATCTTTTTGATAGAAATCTAAAATATCAAAATATTTTTCTTTTTGTATTTCTAAACTATCCATGTCTATTTCATAAACAAAGCCAGGTTCACATTCAAATACATTATTATAAGGTGTTGTAGTTTTAAAGAAAAAACCGTTTCGAAGATACGCAGCAATTTCATTTTCATTTATTTCAAGATCTGGTATTCCCGCTTTAATTGCATTTAATTCACTTGCAAACATCAGACTATTAGAAGTCTTATACATATATAGAGGTTTTTTTCCTGCTCTATCGCGACTCAATATCATTTTATTTTTACTTTTATCTAAAATTGAAAAGGCAAACATACCATCTATTAATTCAAACATTTTATGTTTGAACTTAATATAAAGATACAGCAATGTTTCTGTATCTGAATTTGTGGTAAAGATAAAATCTTTTAAATATTCTTGTCTTAAGTATTGGTGATTGTATATCTCACCATTAAAAACAATAACATAATGTTTGAATTCAAAGGGTTGATGTCCATGTGAGACATCTTGGATTGATAATCTGGTGTGAATTAAATGAATATTACTATAACTATAGATATCCTGTTTATCAGGACCTCTATGAAATAAAGATTTTTTGATTAAATCAAGGTTATTATTATAATTTATTGTTCCTGCTATTCCACACATTAAATATCTTCCCTTTTAATAATATTTTTTATTGCTTCTATAGAGATTTCTTTAGAAAATACTTTTGATCTGTTTAATGCACTTTCTTTATACTTATCTCTAAGTTCTACATTTACTGTAATTGTGTTAATTGCTTTTACAAATAAACTTTGGTTTCCCACTGGAGATAAAATCCCATATTCCCCAATTTCTATATCATTTTTTATTTGTTTACATGTATATTTGCTAGTTAAAATTTCTCTTGGACCGCTTAAACAATCTGTACTAATTATAGGAAGTCCACAAGCTAATGCTTCGATTAGAACTGTCGGTAGTCCTTCATAATGTGATGAAAAAAGAAATACATCACATTGTTTTAGATACTTAAATGGATTATTGTCAAACCCTAAAAAAATGATTCTTTTCTTCATTTTTAACTTAAATACTAGCTCAGTTAACTTTATTAAAAGTTCTCCTTCACCTAAAATATATAAAATTGAATTCTTATTACTTATCTTTGAAAATGCATTAATCATCATTGAATGGTTTTTACCAAAATCAAGTCGCCCAACAGTAACAAACTTTAAAAGGCCTTCTTGATCATTCAATGAGAACTCATTATTTGAAAGGTTAATAATATCACCAATATCAATAGGACTGTAAATGGTCTTAATTTCTTTTTCAATAAAGAAATTTTCTTTTAAATCATTACTTACTCCAAATGAATTAGCTATTAGAATATCTCCAATTGGATAAATATATCGAATCATTATTTTAACTATCGTTGATAAAATATTTTTTTGTGAATATTGTATGGATGGAGTAGCAACCTCATAAACTATTGTTTTACTATTATTACCAAAAAACTTCGATAAGGAGTTAATCAGGTTTGGTCTCGTTGTTAAAGAAAAGCTAAAATCAGCTCCAAGAGTATTGCATAATTTGGAAAACTTATATGCAAAAATCCCAATATTTAAAAACTTATAGAATCCACTCTTATTAATCTTTTTATTAGTTAAATAAATAATATTAATGTTGTCAGGTATGGCATAATCTATTTTTTCTTCAATTAATACCAATGTTACTTCAAAGTCTTTAGATAGTTCAAAGAGTATTGTAGATAAAATTCTTTCCGCTCCACCACCAGCTAATGAATTAATAAAAAATACTACTTTTTTCATTTTATAATTTCTTTATTTAAGGATGATTCAATAAAACCTGTAACATTTATAAACTCTAAAGTCTCAAAAAGACTTTTTAATTTTTCTACATTTGCTGTGGAAATTTTAATTTCATCTTTATTTATATTTTTTATATTTATTGAATATCCTCTAATTCTTAAATAATCTAATATAATCTTGATTGATATACCCTCACCACTTGCAACATTAATAATATGACAATCTTTGATAACTATTAATTTTTTATAACACATCACAACATCATTAACATGAATAAAATCTCTGATTGCGCTACCTTGATTGATTAGAGGAATAGTTTTAGAAGTCGCTACGTAATCAATAACTTTAGAAATAATTGAGAACTTATCATCGCCTCCATACATATTAAAGATTCTCGCTATTGTATAATCTATATCTAATTTATTGCAAAAACCTTCAAGTAATTTTTCAGAAGAAATTTTTAATGAAGCATGTAAATTTAAAGGCATATATGTATCATTTTCTGAGCAATAATTATTATTTCCATAAACAGATGCACTACTTGTGTAAATTATTTTACGTATGTTATTAGATAAATTTAATGTTATCCTAATTTGTTTAAGTATGTAGGACAATATATATATTGACTTTTCTATGTAATCTAACGGATCTAAAAAATAGTCTAATTTAGATGCAGGATAAAATGAATTTATAATAATTACAAGTTCTTGATTACTGTAAAATTTTAAACTAATTGTGCCACTCAGCAGATCATCAGACGCAAGTATTTCACTATTAGGAATATTGTGTTGTAATTGTTTGGATAAATTACTTCTTTCACCAAATATTAAAGTTTTAACCATATTGTATTATACCTATTTTAATTATAATTCTTTTGTTTAACATAATTTATTTTTTCCTATACTAGATGATATATACTTAGATAATAGTATTAATATAATAAATATAGGTAATATTTGGCTTTTATACCTTAATGCTGTAGCTAAATTTCCAGGAGAAAGTATCACATAAATTAATAACCATGAAAATAAAAAAAATAAAAAAAATTTCAAATACTTATTCGTAAATATTAATTTAACATTTGGAAGCAAAAATCTAAAAAATAAATATAACAAAAGTAAATTTTCAAATGAAAAAAACCACAAAGAAATATTACTTGTACTAAAAAAAGGCAATGGCATAAACATAGTTATGAAAGAATTTGGTAGAAAATAAATAATATAATCAAATAAGCTATTTATTGGATAAACTTCCAGCGCACTATTTCCTCGAGAGAAACCTTGACTAACGCGACCTAGTATCTGAAATAAACCATCAAAAGAAGATACATTAAGTGATTTCAATATTATCGATACTATAAAATATAGCAAAGGTATTGAGATCGTTAATAATATTAAACTTCTTTTATTAAATCTAATATTATATAACACAATAGTACTTATCATAATAAATGGTATCCATCTTCTAATGTAATAAGCAAGAAATAAACTAATTATAAGAAACAAAATATAACGAAATTTTTTTTCATCTAAAATTCTAACAAATGCAAAAATATACAATGAAATAGGAAATAAAATAAGTGCATCTTTTCCTATCAATGAACTCCATAATAATACGCTAGGAACAATAAAAATCATATAAGATAAATTATCATTTATATCTATAATGCCTTCTTTTTTTATTATATAAATATATGTCTTGTATAATAAGACTAACGAAATAAAAGAAATGAACGAATTAATTATTTTCAATGAATAAAAACTATTACCACCAATAAATGTAAATATTGAGTTTACACCAATAATAAAGCCAGTCCCTGATTGAAAAAATGGATATTTTCCATAATCATATATGGCATTAGTGAAATAACCATACTGATCAAGCCCAAAATACAAATATTCAAATATACCTCCAACAACTATTGTTACAAATGCTTTTATTAACCAACTGTAAATATATAGTTGGTTATCTGACAATAATATAAAATACGTTAAAAAAACAAATAAAATAAGTCCTAATAACAATTGATAAAAAGGATTAGGCGTTGCATTAAAATAATTATATAATTCAAATATATTAAATGAAATTCTTTCAAAATTAATCATTAGAAATAAAATAGCAAAAAATATTAACAGTGAAAATACATAAAATAGAATTTTATGGATATTATCTTTAAGTAAACTAATCATTTGTACTCTTTGCATATTTTAACAAAAAGGCAATTCTTTGTTTTTCTTTTTCATTATAATCTAAAAACTTTTTTGATTTCATTCTTATTTCTTTAGGTTTAAAAAAAGAAGCTTTATTCACGAAATCTTTAATTTCATCAATACTATCCACAACATTAGATTCATAATTACCTATGTTTAACATAAATTCAGTATCAGCTGATAAATCAGTATCTTTATAACCTACAATTATTGGTAATCCCAAAGCTAGATATTGTCTACTTTTTAGTGGACTCGCCTCATTCATATTATTACGATGAAGTGCTAACGTTGAAATACCAATATCACAATTTAATACAATTTTTTCAGCTTTATCTTGCTCCAAATAACCATATACCGTAATATTGGATGGTATATTATTACTTATTAATTTCAATTCTTCCATTGTAGTACCTATAATATGGAATTCAAAATCTATCAATATTTTAACTAAGTCGAGAACTTTATCTAATCCATGCCAATTTTGATTTGGAGTTCCTATAAAAACAAATTTAACAGTATCATTTAAAAAATCTTTTGTTTTGAATACATTGTTAAAAGTATATCCATTTCCAATTACCGTAAAAGGTTTACTATACTTAGCAAAAATTTTATCATTTACTAATTCCTTTGAAACAGAAATAAAAGCAACAGAATTTTTCAAAAGAAAACCTCTAGTTAATTTATTATATATATAAACAAGTTTACTATTCTTTTTACTTTCTTCCAAATCATTAGAATTTAACTCTACGATATAGTTTGAACAATATTTCAAAACACTTACAATTCCTAAATAATATTTCATATGTCGTAAATAAGTTATATCTGGATTAAATTCTTTTAAGTATCTATTCAAAGTCTTTATATTTTGGAACTGCTTAAAAAACTTGTATACAAGCCCTTTATTAACTTCAAGATTAGAAATTATTATAGCATTGTCAATACAAGAGATATTTCCAGTCGATCTTAGTGAAAATACTTTTACTGTATGTCCCATTTGTTGCCAATAAGAAATTTTAGATATAATTTTATTAACAACTCCTGTTTTTAATGATATGTCATCATCCAATATGTAAGCTATTCTCATATATTATCGTCTTAACATAGAACTGATCTTTTTAAAAATCTCAATCAAATTTTGTTCCGATTTGTAGTCTGTATATTTTTTATTTGGTAATAACATCAAAGCATCTAATTCTTGAATAGTAATTGCAAGTTTTTTGGAAATAAATTCTTTATCATTTTCTAATTCTTCAAGTTTATAAGAAGGTTTTTCTAATTCGGTTAATGCTTCATCTCGCGTTAACTGCTCAGAAAGAATTAAACTTGAAAGATGAGCTAATCGTTTGTCATATCCAAATTTTTTAGGTAGATAATAAGATTGAAAAAATTTAGTAAATATACTTTCATGATGTTTCCCCCCATAATCTCTCCAGTTAAGCTCTTTTGTAATAACTTTTTTTGCCTCTTCTTTATCATATGGTAAATAATTCAAGGGAGAAATAATTCTAAATTTTTTTATCAGAGGATAATAAATATGTTTTTGAAAAAAATTCAAGATGGTATAACTCTTTAATTTTTTATTTCCATATAAATTATGTATTGATTTCAACTGAATTCCATCCATTGCATTATACCCCCAAGAAGACGGTAAAACTGACTCTGTTGCCAGATTAGAACCACTTAAAAAATATTTTATATTATGCTTTAATGATTGTTCGTATAAAGTTGCAAAGAAAGCATGATCTTGAGGAACATCTTGGTTAGCCAAAGAAGATTTTAAATAGGCTACCTGTAAATCTTTCATTTCTTCCCAATTAATAACTCTAGTATATAAATCAATATCTAAAATTTTAACTATATTTTCAATATTACTAACAGCTAATTCAGAATTCCAACCTCCATCTATATGAATAGCTAAAATTCGTAATTCTGGGTATTCTTTTTTTAATACGTACGCTAAGTAAGAGCTATCTACCCCACCACTCAAACCAATTACGCAGTCATATTCACTTGATTCACCATCATATTTTATTTGATCAATGATTCTATTAAGTTTAATTTTTCCTTCTTTATTTGGAAACCAAGACTTCCTTTGGACATTTTCAAAAAGTTGACAATGACAGCAGATCCCTTCTTCATTAAAATTAATTTCTTCATCGCTGGTATCCATCACACACTTTATACATCTTTGATAATTACTATTCAACTATTTTCTCCAAATAATATTTCTAATTTTTCATATTGAGGGTATGTAATAAGAACCGCATTATGTTTACCGTGAAAAACAAACATACTCCCCGCACCAGCACCAGAGATACCTAAGTCTTTTGCTAATTTAAAATCACTTAATTCTTTGGCTCCACCACAAAATATCATTGGAATATTAATATTTTTTCTTATTTGTCTTATTAACTCTAAATCATAACCAGAAAATGTACCATCTGCATCTACATTATTAATTAGGATTTCTCCAACACCTAATTCTTCAATTTGGTTTAGATATTTGAATAGGTCACCTTTTACTTTCTTTCTTTTCAAATAATTGTAAATATTATATTTTCCAAAAAAACTTTTTTTAATGTCCACTGATGCAACAATACTTTGTTTTCCAAAAATTTTTATTGCATTATTTATTAGAGAGGGATTTTTTAAAAGTGAATAATTTAATGATATTTTTTCAACACCTAATTTAAAAATTTTTCTCATTTGTTCAATATTTGTTATACCACCTCCATAACAAACAGGCATGAAGCATTCACTGGCAATAGACTTAATCAAATTATAATTAGGTTCAATTTTTTTTCGGGTTGCATCAATATCTAAGAAAACTAATTCATCAACTTCTTTTTCATTGAAAATTTTAATTGCATTAATGGGATCTCCAATATATTGATATTCTTTAAACTTTATAGTCTTCACCAATACCGAATCTCTTAATAATAAAATGGGAATTACTCTTGTTTTTAACATTACATTTTCTCAAGAAAATTTTTAAAGAAGTTCTTACCAAATTTATGACTTTTTTCGGGATGAAATTGTACACCAATAATATTGTTTTTTTGGAAAGAAGAAACAAACTTAACTCCATAGCTTGTTTTTGACAATATATCAATATTGTCTTGACATTCTATAAAAAAAGAATGAACAAAATAAAATCTTTGTTCCAACAATTCTTCATCAAAAAGTAAATTGTCTTTTTTAATATCTAATAAGTTCCATCCCATATGTGGAATAATAACATCTTCATTTAAATTAAGTTTCCTAGCATAGGCATCGATATATCCAAGTCCAGGTATTTTCCCTTCGTCACTTCCGTTAGTTAACAATTGCATACCTAAACATATACCTAAAATTGGTATATTGTTTTGAAGTACTTGATTATTTATAGACTCAATGATATCTAAGTCTTGAAGGTTTTTAATTGCCTCATCAAATGAACCTACGCCAGGTAAAATCAATTTTGTTGCATTTAATATATCATTTTTATTGGAAGATACAATACAAGTATAACCAACCTTCTTAATCATATTCACAACAGAACCAATATTGCCCATTCCATAATCAATCACTACTATCAATTAACTGCCTTTATTATATATCTAAATATTCTTTTCTATATCTATTAAATTTATCATGACAAACATAACCATTATATTCATATTCATTTTTAAATCTTTTACAATCGTTTTTGTTTAGTCTTTTTATAATCTTTGCTGGATTTCCAGCTATTACACAATAGCCTTCAGAAAAACTTTTAGTTACGATAGAACCTGCACCGACAATAGTAAAGTCTCCAAGTATCACATCTGGTAAAATTACTGAATTCATGCCTATCCAAGAGTATTTTCCAATTTTTACTTCACTTACAATATGTTCTTGTGTATTTTCTATATTATGATTTGAACTAATTATTCCAACATTAGCTGCAATTTGAGTATAATCACCAATATAAACTTTTCCTATACCTTGAATATAACACCCTGGTGAAAAGCCAGGTGAGGTATCTATCCCAGCGTAAACATTTTTATAATTGGCAATAACACTGGTAAAATGTACAGGCCAATAAACAAAACGATTAAAACCAAAAATTCTTTGAAAAATCCACATTGAAAATCTAATCGGATTTTGACTATTTTTTGTTTCTCTTCTCAGTTTAAAAAAATTGACTAACTCTAATACAACAAGGTAAACCAACTTCATATTCTTATACATTTAAACCTCTTATGAAGATATATTCTAGCTAAAAATAGCTTAACAACTTTTATTTGACAACCAAGCAACTATAACTTTGTCTATGTTGCTTGAGTCTTGAATTATTGGTTCACTACTTTCAATCAAAGGTTTCGACATATAATCTACATTGTTTATATTGTCAAAAATAATTTTTTCCCGAAAATCAACAATACTCTGAGGTATAAGTTTTTTTATATTTCTCTTAAGTTTTGAAATTAAAGTATTTCGCCCAATTTTATCAGGGGGTACAATAGCAATATCATATTCCTCAAATAAAGTTTTCAATAAATATTCTTCATAAAAATATGGTTCACATTTATATTCATATGGAATAATCTTAAAAAACTTTGTTAACTCATCGTCCCATAAAGGTAATCTGTGTTCATAACCAAAAAATTCATAAATTCTGTGAGAATTAATTATGAATCTCGAAATTTTTCTATTTATAAAAAAATTCTCTACGATGGAGTAAGCATAATCATTAGTTAAATTTTCTTGAATACGTTTTCTTAAAACATTTACATTTTTAGGTGTATTTAAAGCATACGTTTGACTAAGAATTTTATTAACTATTTTTTTATCATTGCATTTATACTTTATATCTAACGGTAATTGACTACCAGCTAGAAGATCTCCACTATGCCCAGTAAGTACTACAGCATTTTTTGCAACTAAATTATTATTGTGAAGATACTGTATTGCAAAATAATCTTGTAGAAGAAAGCATGCATTATTATTGTAAGCAAACTTATAGTACTTCTGAAAATCTTCAGTTTGAACATAATCTCCAATTAAATTTTCAGTATATTCAATAAAGTACCATTTGAATCCAAGTTTTAAGGCTACTTCTTTAGAAATTTCAACTTCAAAACTATTAGTGTTTCCATAAGTAAAACATACAACATTAGTATAGTTGTGTTTTTTCAGAAGAGTTGCTACCAAACGAGAATCATAACCTCCACTTAATGGAATTAAAGCCATTTTTCCAGCTAAACTTTGAATTAATCTTAGAGTAATATTATCTAAAATATCACTAAATTCTTTTTTTAATTGTTGTTCAGTACTGGATGTCAATTCATTTGTAGCATATGAAGTATAAAATTCTCTGAAAAGATTTAAGTTTCCTTGCTCTAAAATAATATATTCACCAGGCTGTACCTGATAAACATTATTCAGCATCGTATATTTATCAGTTGTATAGCCAGCAGATAATAATTCATCTTTTGATATCTCATTAAATAAAAGGTTGAATGTTTTTTGAAAAAAATATGTATCATCAGAGAGTATATATTCATCATTTGTTTGATAATAAAATAAAGGGAAAGTTCTTAACTTATCAACTGCAACAAGATACATAGATTCAAGTTTAATTATTACGGAAAATACACCATTTGCATTGCACAATTTTTCTTTAAATTGATCTTTATTTTGTACACAACTAAAATATTCAACTAATTTTTCATCCTTATAAAAATTATTATGCTCATCATAAATATATCCTTTTACAAAAATATCATCTTGATTGTGCCATTTAAACCCGTAATTATAATTCAATTTTATCATTTATATTATCACCCTTATTAAACTTAGAAGACAAATACTCGGAATTAAGTAGGTTAATAATTCAATTAATGCAACTTTAAATTTTATATTTGCTATTTTCAAAATATAACTACACCAGAAGATCCAAAAGATCGCTCCTGTAATTCCAAATAGTAATATAGTATTATAAGCATCATCAAAAAATATGAAACCTAGTACTATACTTAGAACTCTAGAAATGAATATTAATATATTAAAATATAAGGATTCCTTTTGTTTTTCTAAAACAACTAATAAATTTGATAATGGGGATGAGATAAAGACAAATAAAATCCATATACCTAATATTTGAGCAAACTCACCTGATATTTTCCACTCATCACCAAAGACAAAAGTAAATATAACATCACCGTATACAATAATAATTGAGATAGGAATGGTTCCTATCATAACTAATTTTTTATATATTGTAAGTGTCAGATTTCTTAATGCATCTTTATTTGATTTTATTTTTGAAGCTTCTTGAAAATATACTTGTCCAATGGAAGAACCGATTAAAGACATTGGTAATAATAACATCCTATTTGCTAAAGCATAAAAACCAGCAATTCCTACACTGAAAAAACTGGTAATCAATATCACAGGAAGTTCAGTTGAAGAGGTGTTCAATAAATTTGACCAGGACTCATATAATGGGAACTTTTTGTATCTTTTCGCTAATGCAAAGATTTTAAGTTTTCTTCTTTCTTTGAATATTTTTTTTCTCTTTATTAGAAAAAATTTTCCAACTACAAGAGTAAGTACCACTTGCCCAAATATTCTACCTGCTATCAATCCAAACGAAATAAAACCAATAGATCCCATCAATAACTGACTACCACTGGTAGAAGCACTTTGAAGCACACGACTTCTCGCGATTTCTTTATAATATTTATGTCTATTTAACCAATAAGTCATATTCTGAACTAATCCTGTTAAAAAAATAGAAATAGGAATAAAATACAACCAAGTACTTATGCTTTCATTCCCAATTAATAAAGTTATTTGTTCATTAAAAATCCAAACTATAAATAAAGTCAATAAACTTATAATAATAACGATTCCAATCGAAAGCTCCATGATATGCAATGCATCAATGTCTTTTTTGGGAAGCATTACTGCCATATCATAGGCTCCAGTAGATAGTACTGAAAGAATAGTAACTATACTAATATAAATAGCAAATATTCCAAAATCCTCAGGAGAATAAATTCTTGTTAAAATTGGACTTATTCCAATAGGAATTGCCTGAGCAATTGTAGTACCCGTCATTAATGTCAAAATATTTTTTGTCAAATCTGACTTAATAGATAATTTTCTAAACATATTTAAACAAAATTCATAATCTCCATATTCTTATCTATATTCTTAAATTCCTTATGATCAACTAACTTTACGATAATATCACCTAGTTCAATTGCTCTATTATAATCGAAGATTTTAAATTTAGTATGGCTCGTAATATTTGGTTCAACAGCGATCACATCCACGTTTTTATTTAGTAGTGATTCAACAACAAGAGAAGCAGGAGATTCTCTCAAATCATCAACATTTGGCTTAAATGACAAACCTAAACAAACTACTTTAGGTTTTTTGTTATTATCTCTTTCAAATTCCAAAACTTTATTATTAATTTTTTCTATGACCCATTGTGTTTTATAGTTATTAACATCTCTAGCAATTTTTATTATTTTTGAATTTTCTTTATCACTATTAATTATAAAATAAGGGTCTACCGCAATACAGTGTCCACCCACACCAGTGCCTGGACTTAATATATTTACTCGAGGGTGATGATTTGCCAAATTAATTAATTCCTTGACATCTATATTTAAATTATCACTTATCATTGATAACTCATTTGCAAATGCGATATTCACATCTCGAAAAGAATTCTCTGTCAATTTTGACATTTCTGCAGTTTTACAATCTGTAATTAATATTTCCCCATTAACAAATGTTTCATAAAAATCTTTATTTAATTTTGTTGATTCAGCATCTATTCCACCAACAATTCTATCATTTTCAGATAATTCCCGTATAATCTGACCCGGTAGCACCCTTTCTGGCGCATGAGAAAAATATAATTTTCCATGGAGGTCCTCTCTTAATTTATATATGTAATCCCTTATTTTTTCAGTTGTTCCTACGGGGGAAGTAGATTCTAAGATGATCAGATTACCTTCACTTAATACGCTTGAAATACTTTCACAAGCGCTCATTATATAATCAATATTGGGGACAAATCCTTCATGAAAGGGAGTTGGAACAGCTATCATGAAAATATCTGCTTTTTTTGGTTTAGAATAAGCTTTTAAATTGCCACTATTAACTGCAGATTTTACAAATGTGTCCAACTCTGGTTCAACAATATGTATCTCGCCTCTGTTTATAGTTTCAATAATATCTTTACAAATATCTACACCTACAACTTTATATCCTCTGTTTGCTAAAAATGCTGCAGTTGGTAAGCCTATATACCCAAGTCCAATTATACATATTGTTTTATTTAGCATTTACATAATCCTTATACCATTTAATATATTTCTTTAATCCATCTTCTAATTTTACAATTGGATTATAATCCAATATTTTTTGAGATTTTTCAATATTTGAAACTCTTTTTGTCACAAGGTCCCAATCTCTTCTTTGTACAAAATTTATTTTTGAGGTAGAGTCTGTTAATCTTATAATAGTTTTTGCTAAATTTACTATTTTAGTTTCTTCTCCAGTTCCTGCATTAAAGTAATCACCACTATTTTCTTTTGATACAGCAGCTCTTATTAATAATGCAATAGTATCTTCACTATATGTAAAATCTCTGGTTTCATTTCCATCACCTGTGATTACAATATCTTTATTCATTAATGCATTTTCAATAAATTTTGGAATAACATTCCTATACTTACCAGCCACTTCGTAAGGACCATAAGTATTAAATATTCTTATTGTAATAGAGGGTACTTTAAATAAATGAGCATAATACTTTATATATAGTTCAGCTGTGTATTTATTTATAGCATAAGGCGTTTCATGAGGGTAAATAAAATCTTCTTCACTCATTATTTTACTGTCTCCATACACACAAGAAGAGGAAGAGTAAACAAACTTTTTTAAATTTTTATTATTTTTTGACAGTTCTAGTAAATTCATAGTTCCAATTATATTTGTCTGAATATCTGACAGTGGGTGATCTACAGAATTTTGATTTGCAAAGTGTGCGGCAAGATGGAATATATAATTAGGACTCACTTCTTCCATTATAGTTTTTAGTTCATCAACTCTAAAAATATCAATAGAGTAGAAGAATATTTTCTCACTTTTAGGAAGAAAATTAATATTTCCGGAAGAAAGATTATCAATAATTGCAATTTTAGAAACATCATTTTTCAACAATACTTCAACAAGATTTATTCCAATTGCTCCTGCTCCACCGGTTATTAATACTACACTATTTTTCAAAAATTTCCTTTAATAAATTATAATTATTCATGTTATAAGATTTTGTGTTATTAAACAGTATTTTTGTGTTTCTTTTTAAATTCTGTAAAATATTTTTTATTTCTTCTTTACTTCCACTTGAAGCCATTAATTCATTGTTATTTACATCATTTAAGATCTCAACACTTGCCGAATCAAATGGAGTTAAAGCAATTATAGGTTTACTTGAACCTATATAGTCAGCCAATTTTGATGGAAAGAATGGTGAATTTTCAAGTGGCGCATCAATTAGAAGTAAATAATCTGATTCTGAAATAATTTTTAATGATTTAAGATAAGGTACCTGCTCAAAAATTTTAATGACATTTGACAGATCATATTTTTCCACAAGTTCCATTTCCTCTTTTTTTATTTTACCATAAAACCTAAACTCATAATTTATTTTGTCTTTTAAGTCTACTAATGCTTCAATGAGGTATTTAATTGTTCTTAGTCCGTAAATATTACCAGTATGTGTGATAATGATTTTCTCATTATTATTTTTTGATGTATGAAATAAACTTTTATCAAAAGTGTGGGGTAAAACATGTATCTTACTTTTTAAATTTAAAAAATTATTTTCAAATAATTTTTTAGTTTTATTTGAGGTAACAGTTATAAAATCAGACTGATTGTAAACTTTCTTCTCCATATATCTATTAAGTCTACACTGCCAATTAAATTTATATTTTTTATAAGGATTTAATGTCCAAGGGTCAGAAAAATGACTAATCCATCTTAAACTAGGAAAATGTTCTTTAATTTTTAGTCCCACTAAATGATCAACTAGTGGAGTTGAATGTGTGTATACAATATCAATATCAAATTTTCTAATAATTTTCTTAGACTCATTCAAAGCAAACTTTTTCCACCAAAACTTCCTATCTGTCAGATCAAACAGCTTAAAAAAAAGATTTAAGCCAATTTCAAAAAAAGGCTTCTTAGTTCGAATAATTTTTATGTTTTTATGTTTTGAAATCAAAGTATAATCTGAAAATTCAAAAGCAGCATTTTCGTGACATGTAACTACATAAATATTATGTCCGTTATTTGCCAATGTTAAGGCTCTTCTTTGAACTTGAATTGCCTCGGGTGATAAAATAGGTGGATAATCATATGCAATAAATAAAACATTAGCCATTGACTAAACTCTCATATAATTCTGCTTCTTTATTCTCCATAATATTACCACTATAGTATTTTATAGTTTCTAAACCTTTTTCTATCATTTTCCTTCTCAATTCAAAATCATCCGCAATTTTTTGTATGCCATCAACAAACCCTTGTACAGAGTTTTCAACGACCTCTGCATAGTCACCTATTATCTCGGGTGTTTCTTCATGAATTGGTTTAGGCATAACCAATGCCAATCCACTTGCAGTAGCTTCAATCGCAGGAATGCATATTCCACCATAACTAATTGGCAAAGAGAACATATCGTGTTCCCTGTAAAGTTCTGCTAGTTTTTCATTTGGAATGGATCGTATAAGTTTTACTCTATCTTGAATTCCATATTTTTGAATTTTTGATTGAAGTAAATCATAGTCTTCACCATCTCCAACAAACGTGAAAATTATATTTTTACTTAATTTTGGTATTGCTTCAATCAAGGTTCTTTGACCTTTTTCCTTGATCAATCTCCCAACACAAATAACTTTTATTTCACTTTTACTTTCGAGATGTTTATTTGGCCTAAACCTATCCAAATATACTCTGTTATAAATAACAGACACATTTCTTTCATCAAAACCATTATCAGTTGCATACTTAGAGGCAAACTTATAGGCAGCTAAAATATGTGTAGCCAAGGTTAATGCTTTTGTTTCAACTGTAAATTTACTTAATAAATACTTCAAGTATCTTTTATCTCTATTCTTAAAATACTGGTATCTAATATCTAAATCATAGTTACCGTGTAAAGACATCAAAAAAGGCTTTTTATGTTCTTTAGCCATAAGTCCTGCATAATATCCATGAAATATAGGATTATAACTTCTAACAATATCAAATTTTATATTCTGAATAATATTTTTTATCTCTTGAACCCGCCTACTTGGGAAAAACATATCAAAAATAGACAATTTGTTAATTCTATGAATAAATCCTTTTGCTGTTCCAATAGTTTTTTGTACATCTTTAACATCACATTCTTTATTACCAAATGTAAAAAAATGAACTTCTTCAAATACATTTTGGGGATTAAAGTACCTATCTTTTAACTCACCTTTTTCTAAATAAGCGATTAATGGATCATTTGGGAAAATTAATGCAATCATTTTAATAACTCTTTTATAATATTTTCGCTTGCTTTTCCTTCTCCATATAAATCCATAGAAAAATCATTCGCAAACTTTTTATATCTATATGCCTTTAATATTTTCTCTTTATTCGCACCGACTAATTCATTAAAACCATGATCTACTAATTCTACCCATTCCGTTTCATCTCTTAAAGTTATACATGGTTTTTCAAAGAAAAATGCCTCTTTTTGCAATCCACCACTATCTGTCATAACCAAATCACAATTATTTATAAGCCATACCATTTCTAAATACCCTACAGGCTCAATTAACGTAAATTTAATTTTTATTTTATTTTTTTCTATTATTTTTTTAGTTCGTGGATGAACAGGTAATATAATTTGTTTTTCTTCATTGATTTCATTTAAACTTTCTATTATAGAAATTAGCCTATTTATATCATTCGTATTTTCAGCTCTGTGTATTGTAGATAAAATAAAATTCTTGTTTATGTTACATTTAGGTTTAACAGATAAACTTCTATAGAAAATGGCTCCATCTTGCATTACGTCACCTGATTTAACAAATTTGCAATCTAAACCATCAAAACCTTCTTTTTTTAAATTACTCATAGCAGTATCAGTTGGACAAAAAAGAATATTACTGACTCTATCAGTTAAAATCCTGTTTACTTCTTCTGGCATTTTCATATTAAAACTTCTTAAACCTGCTTCAATATGTACCAATTTTATTTCTAATTTACTTGCAACTATTGCTCCTGCCAAAGTAGAATTTGTATCACCATAAACCATCATATAGTCAGGATTTTCTTGCACTACAATTTCTTCAATTTTTTCAATCATTTGGCCCGTCATCGCACCATGAGATTTCCCTCCGATACCTAAAAAATAATTGGGTTTGGGAATTTTCATTTCTTCAAAAAACACATCACTCATATTTGAATCATAATGTTGACCAGTATGCACTATAATTTCATCTATATTGTTATATTTTGCAATTTCTCTACTAACACTACCTGCTTTTATGAATTGTGGTCTTGCACCTAAAATTGTCATTATTTTCATTAAGATTTAAATCCTTTTTCTATAAAAAATTGAATTTTCCTCATCCATTTCTTTAAATAATATTGTAACTGATTTTTCTTGAATATGTGAACTATCCCAGAAATTTTCAATATTTTTTGTAATATAGTTTTTATTTGAAAAATCATAGTAATCAGTAATTTTTGAAAGTTCGGTTTTCCAGAATTCAAAGTGTGATCCAAACCCCAATTCATATATTAAATCAATGTGTTTTTCATGAATTGGACTAATATATATTTTCAAATCAAACTTTCTCATTTTTTGCAACTTAACAATTTTCTCAACATAATTTAAAAGCTTTTTTATACTAACATTATCTTTTAGCGAACTTGTATATCCTTGTCGTGGATCCAGTTTATATTGCTTTAATGTAATATTAATATTACTTTGAATCATTTTTAAATTATTTTTATTTTTTTCTTGATTCTCATATGTTTTATGTCCTGTAATAAAATTTTGTTTCTTTATTGCACCATAATAATTATCAGATATTGTATTAAAGCTACTTTTCAATGCTTGATATGATAAGAGCGACTTTATGTAGTCATTTAAATATACACTATTATCTAATCTTTCTAAGGAGAAATCATCTTTCTCTAATAGAGTACTATTAAAGGAAAAGAAGTCTAAGCCTAAAATAATTGTATCGATATTTTTTGTTCTTGTAAAATATTCTATATAACTATACTCTTCAAAAATTGATGCCCCATCTAATGACATATTATAAGTTTTATGACTTAAATATGGTTTTAGTTTTTGAGGATTAAATACGCCAATTCGAGAACTACCAATCAAGATATTGTCAAACTCACTCCTGGATGCATAATAGAACTTTGTCATTCTCTCAGAATAGATATGGTTTTTAATTGGAAATCTATTATTATCAAAAATCCCATATGGATTGACAATATAATTTATTAGAAAAGTTACAGACAATAATATTAATATACTTGTACATAGAAAAAAAGAATACCTGTTAGTCATTTGTAACCTTAAAATTCAAAATACAAAAATTCACTTGCTTTTGTTAAATATAAAACTGAAGTATATAATAATAAAATATTAAAAAGAAGCATGGATCTAGTAAATTTAAAATTTTCTATAAAATAAGTTGAATTTTTCATAAAAATAATACAAAATCCTATTAATAACCAAATCAATGTATTATACTCACCATCAATATTAATTAACAAGCCTTCAAATTTGATATTGAACTGTCCAAAGCTGTCAACATAAGTCTTAAAGAAGCTTGGTAAAACTAATCCAGTCATACCAAACATACCACATAAAACTTTTATGGCATCATCCCATTCTTTAGCTCTAAAGAAGACCCAAGTAATATTAATAAAGTTAAAAGTAATAAACCAAGCAATAACTTTTGGTAATCTAAATCCAAAATTATGCCAGACTCGATGAATTGATAATGCTAGCCCATGTAAAAATCCCCAAAAAATAAAAGTCCATCCAGCGCCATGCCAAAGTCCACCAAGAATAAACGTTGCCATTAGATTACCATAGATTCTCATATTTCCTTTTTTATTACCGCCCAAAGGAATATACACATAGTCTCTTAAAAATCTAGACAAAGTCATATGCCATCTTCTCCAAAAATCTTGGATACTCAGTGCTTTATATGGAGAATTAAAGTTAATTGGCAATTTTATATTAAAAAGTAACGCAGCTCCTATTGCCATGTCTGTATATCCACTAAAATCAAAGTACAGTTGAAAAGTATAAGAAAGTGATGTAGCCCATGCTTCAACCAAAGTTAAAACTTCTGATCTATCAAATCCATTTGTTGCCCATATTGCAAAAGTGTCTGCTATAACAACTTTTTTAAATAATCCCATTGAAAAGATAAATAATCCAACTGCTACATTTCTATAATTTTTTACTTTATTTCGAATATTAGCAAACTGAGGCATCATTTCTTTGTGATGAACAATTGGTCCCGCTATTAATTGAGGAAAAAACGTGACAAATATAGCATAATTTAAAAAATCATACTCATGGGTTTCATTTCTGTAACTATCAACCAAATAAGCAATCTGCTGAAAAGTAAAAAAAGATATTGCTAGAGGTAGTGCTAAGTTTAAAGTAGGTATTTCACTTGTGGTGAAAAAATTTAAATTTTCTATAAAAAAATCAGTATATTTGAAATATCCCAATAGTAAAAGATTTGAAGTAATCCCAAATATTAGAATAGACTTTTTCGAAAATGCTTTTTTCCTATCTTTATATTTTGAAAAACTATTTCCCAAAACATAGTTAAATAGCATAGATATTAATATTAAAGGTAAATAAATGATATTCCACCATGAATAAAAAAACAAACTACTCAATACCAAAAAACCTTTTGATACTTCTGTAAGCTTTTTACTATTTAAATAAAAATATATTATAAACGTAAGTGGTAAAAACAAAAAAATAAATTCGTAGCTATTAAATAACACTAAAATAGATCCTTATACATTATAAGTTTTTTTTGATTATAGAAAAATGGTTTATCTTTTATAAAACCTTGTTTAGTATACAAATTAATTGCAATGTCGTTTTTTTCATTAACTAGAAGATACAATCTCTTATGATTGAGTTTTTTTGCTTCATCTAGGGCAAAATTTACAAGTACTTTGGAGAGTCCCTTTCCTCTAAATTCATTTAAAATAAAAACATTTGATATTTCAAAATATTTTAGTAACCCAATCTTATTAAATAACTTAAACAATAAATTAGTACTTTTAAGATTTAGTAAGTAACATGCTTTATTCAAGATTAATGAGAAATAAAATGGTTTCAAGTTTCCTAATTGTAAAAAACCAGCAAATTTATTATCATAATATAAGGAATAGTTTTTTTGTCCAAACTTATTAATAATATATCTTATAATCTTTTTTTTCCTATCTAATTCCAAATGTGAGTAGTAATTTAATAAAGAGTCTAAATCCTTGTTAATATCAAATTTACGTATTACAATTTTCTCGGTCAAAAGTTTCCTTTATAGTATCAAAGTTATGAATAACTTTCATGACTTTTTTTGAAATAAAATAGTCTAAATTTTCGATTCCATCTAATTTAAATAAAAAAACTTTACAACCAAAAGATAAAGACTCGAATAAAACTGTAGAATATACTCCCAAAACAAACTTGGATTCTTGTAATAAACTATATAGTGAAATATTGTCATTATCAATTAGTATTATATTGCTAAATTTTTTAATTTTATTATAATTCATGTAACTTTTTGCTTTTTCATATTCTGCCGGATGTAATTTATAAAAAATTTTATAATTTATTAGCTTTTCCGCTAATAGCAAAACTTCTTGTAAAATACTTTCACCTTTCGCTCCTTGAGATATAACAAGAACAGTGTCTTTCTTTTTTGATATATGTTGAAACTTGTGTTTTTCATTTTCTAAGAACTTATTTCCATATATTATGATATTTTCATCAGATAGGGGCAAACAACACATATGTTTCCAATATTCATCCCACAAATAAATTTTATCAGGATAATATCTTAAACTATTTTTTTTAACTTCTGGGTAAGAATAAGCATAATGAAACTTACCAATAAAACCATGCTGAATTTCAATCGTTTCAATATTAAGTTTTTTAGCTACACTAATCAATGGCTCTAATCCATAATGAGTTATCACTACAAGTTTTTTGGGTTTTTTAATTTGCAATAGCTTAGTAAAATAAAAAGTTTTTACTTTGAATTTTTTCAAATACAGATCTAGCACATTAAAAAAATCATAATTTGTTTGAAATCTATTTTCTATTTCACTTTGTACACTCATACAAAAAGATCGTTCATCCTTAGTAAATTTATTTGTTGTAAAAAACATACTTATTCTCGTTAATATACTAATAAAATCTAGAAATCTTCTATTTTGCAAGTCAGAAGTCACATGAGTACTTTTATATGGTAATTCATATACCTCATAAGATATATTTCTATTTTTTAGTTCATCAATATAGTATTTTGTATGGACATCTATCCATTCACCATCTACCAATTTTTTAAAGATAGCATCAAAAATCAACACATCTTTTTGAATAAGAGGGAAATAAGGATTAAAAACAAAACAACTTTTTAAATAAGAAAAAAAATTCTTTACCATATCAAGTTTTTTTCCCTGATCACTTGCTTCTTGATAAATAGAGAGTTTATACGTTAAATCATGAACAACTATTGGTCTTAAATATTCCCATATATAAATATTATTAATTTTTAATTCAAATAAATCATATTTTTTCTCCAGAAAAAATATGAAATTATATAACTCTTCAATATTAACTTTTTTCATATTTTAAGATAACTTCTTTCATTGCTTTTGTATGTTCAAAATTATCACCAATATGAATAATAATATCATGAAAATAATTTTTGATTTTTGCTGAGTACTTTTTTCGATAGAGAGCTTTTATATTTTCCACCTCTTCACAGATATCACTATTATTGGCCTTTCTTCTAAATGTAGGATTAGGTATCTCAATATTTATAATACGCATTGATGTTTTAAAATCCTTCATTCCAATATATTTTTTATCAACTTTCCACTTATCTATATCATCAATTTCATATACATCAGCTAAAAAACATCTAAAATCATTTTTGTCTACAGATAAAGTAAAGGATTCTAATACATTGCACTTTAATGATATACTATTTTCTATATCATTAAAATACTCCTTAATAGGAGGCCAAAGTATTATCTGAAAATATATACCATGCTTTATCGCTATTTCTTTTCTTTTAACTTCTAAGTATTTGCATTCAGCTGCTGTGAAATCATGTTTATAAAACCAATTGATATCAAAATATTTAGTATATTTCCATCGATAAAACCTTACAGGTATAATAGCTAATTCAAAGTATAAAGCACATGCTATTCTATGATTACCACCCAATAAATGATTCTTTGAGTCAACATCAATTAGAGAACTCAAATCATACTTATTAAGTCTAATACTTTCAATTAAGTTATTAAATTTCGATATAAAGAATTTAGTATTCTGATTATTTCTTCTAATTTGCATTTTTGAATAAAGTGTATATATTTTATCTCTTTCAAAAGGTACATCATCAAAATATGCTTGAATATATAAATACTTTAATACTATATCATAATGTATAAATTTATTTTTATTAAACTGATAAGAAAACAGTTTATTAATTCTTTGCATTTCAATGTAGTCATTCTTGTAAGTTTGAGAATAATAAATCAAATCTATTATTCTACTTTTTAGTGTTGAAAATCGAACCTTTATACTGTTAATAATTCTCATATCTATTTATTATCCCTAAAGTATCTGCATAACTTTCTCTATTATCTGTTGTATGTATAATATTATCATTAATATAACAATCAACTAAATTAAAGCTATCATTTCTAATAATTTTTTTTATTAAAGCTATAGTATTTGAAATTTTCTTATCTCCAGTTATCCTATATTTCGGCCGATTAACCTTAATATCATAAACAACAACCTTTTGTTCAATATCCTGCTTTAAAGTACTATACTTTTTTTCTATTTTCCACTGAGGTGTATAGTCAATAGTATATAGTTCGTGAACAAAACTATGAAATTTATCATCCCGAATTATTAAGGTTCTACTTGAATTCAAATGAGAGTAAAAAGATAACATTTTTTCTATTTTTTTTAGAGATGGAACTGCTGGAGCCCAAATAATAACCACAAAGTTTTGATGATAGTCCGTAGGAAAAATATTATTAAAGAATAACCAAAGCCTATTTTTACTATTTTGGATAAACTCACTTATCACGTAAGAAAATATTTTTATTCTATTAAAAGTATATTTAAGAATATGTTTTAATCCAGTCACACAATTTTTTAATTTTATAGAAGAATTTTCAATATATCTTCTTCTATATTTTTCTATAAGAAAAATATCAATTAGATCTTTATTTGATAACCTGCAAATTTTATACTGATATTCAATATAAAGTTTTGTAACTCTAAAGTTTTCCAAATAAAAAAATAAATTTTGGTTTTTAAAAAAAGTTTCATCTGTTATACCAATTCTCTCATATCTATCCACACTTGATTCAATATTAGATTCTAAAAATTTGATTGTTCCACTTTCCAAAATTTCTATATCTAATTTATTTTTCAATATTCTTTTTCTTGTAGTAGGAGAGAGTAGGACATCAATATCCCTGTTTTCTCTTAATCCGTGTAAAGATAAAATAATACTCCCTACAATACAAAACTCATCTTTCTGTAAATTATATTTTTCTATAAAAAAGTTCAAAGAACAAACTACATCTAATTTTAAGTCAGTAACGAAATCATTTTCTTTAAAAGTCATAATATTTAGGCTCCACTTAATTTTAGAAATCAGTATTTTTAATACTAATTATTGCTATTAATGTATCAGTTTGTCCCTTATTTGACAAGAGTTTAGAATAATCATCATCATCAACTAATTTACATTTTAATAAATTCTGGCCATTTGGTTTACCATTAAGTAACCACCCGATATGATTACTCAATGGATATCTCTGAATAAAATCGAATTTATCTATGTTGTATTTACTTTCTTTAAAAACATGCATTAAAGTTTTTTTTGAATAATAATACAAATGGGGGCTCCAAAAATAAAATTTTTTGAACTCTTCAATTTTATATTGCTTAATTAAAACATCATCTATATTAGGTACTTCAATAATAATTATTCCATCATCAGTTAAATACTTTTTAATTTCTTCTAGAAATTCTACTGGTTTTTTAATATGCTCTAACACATGAAACAGTGATATAACATCCACTTTCTCTTCTAAATAGCTAATATCATCTAAAACTTTAATTTTAGGATTTATGAATTTTTTAATACCATCTAGTTCAACTCCGTAAAGTTTGCGAGGAGTAATATTACTATCATCCAAGATTTCAAGGAGTGCACCTCCTCCTCCACAACCAAAGTCCAGATAAGTTTTATCTTTGATATATTCTGAAACATAATTTTTTCTACGAATTGAATCATCTTTATTCTCTTCTAAAAACTTATTATATGTTTCTAAAGATAATGTATCTTTTGATATACCATCTACTTCATCATTACTCATATTACTGTCTTCGTAATAATCATCATGTATATGATCAAAATTTTCTAAAAAAACCAAATCACAATCAGTGCACTTCAGAACTTTTACGCCTAAATCTCTTGTTTGATTATTTATAACAAAAGTATTCCCATTACAAAATAGACAATTTTTCATCTTACTTTTCAAAGTATTCAAGAGTTTTCTTTAAAAACAAAGCTTGCTGTTTTCTTTCTTTTTCATCTTTTTGATTGGTTGTAAATTGCATTAACTTTTTTTGCAATTTTTCAGAAACCGGAACATCACCCCAGCCTATGTCCTTAAATGCGGGTTCATTATTTACTGTTTGCCAAGCAGCATATATACCATCGCCACCAAATTCGATGTATTTCTTTCTAAATGTTTGCCATCCAATACCATATTTTTCACCATTAAAAACTACACCAAATGTATAATAAGTATGTTTATATCCAGGAGGTACAAATTGAGGGATAATTAAATCTGTCTTTGTTTGCATAATAACATCAAGATAAGCGTTCCCCATCTTCACTCTTAAGTCTACAAACTCCTCTATATTTTCTAATTGCGCCAAACCAACTGCCGCACATAACTCGGGTAATCTGTAGTTATAAGCCATGATATTATGACGTTTCCAGTTTGGATCTTGGAACTTATCTCTAGAAATTCTCACTTTACCACTAGTTGCAGTTAAGTTTTTGAAACCTACTCCACCAAATTGTCTCATGGATGTAGCAAATTCTTCATTATCTGTTGTCACAATTCCTCCATCACCTGTCGAGAGGTGTTTAGAGTTTTCTAAACTCCAACTACCCACATCTCCAATTGTTCCGGCAATATTACCACTATCATCATGTGCTAAAAAACATTGTGCACAATCTTCAATGACTTTCAAATTATGTTTTTTTGATATTTTCATTATTTCTTTCATATCACACATAAGGCCATAAATATGTACAGGCATAATTGCTTTCGTTTTGGAGGTAATTTTACTCTCCAAATCTTTAGTATCCATCAAAAAGGTTTTGGGATCAACATCTACATATACAGGAGTTGCATTGCATTGCCATACAGCATATCCACACATGGCAACAGTTAATGCGGGAATTAAAACTTCATCACCTTCGTTAACTCCAAAAGCAACCAAAGCCATATGTAAAGTTGAAGTACCAGAATTAGAAGTAATGGAAAAACTTTGATTATGCTTCTTCGCAAAAGCCATTTCGAACCTTTCATTGAAAGTTCCACTCTCACCAGCGGCAAAACCACTTTCAAGAACTTCGTCTATATATTTTCGCTCATTGTTTTCAAATCTCCAACCTTTATACATCTTTGACCTTTTTGTTAAATTCTTTCTGATTATTAATATAATCTATTTGTCTAAATTGATTAATATTTAGTATGTTTTCATTTATTATTAAAGAATCATATAATTCTTTTCCACCCTTTTTATATCCTATTTTCATCAAAATTGCATTAAACATTTCAAAATCTTCATTATAATCAAGTGTCAGACGGTAAGGCTTGTCTTTTTCCCAAGATTTTAATTCAATTTCTTTTATATTTAATGATGCTGATTCCATATATCTTGTAATCACATCCGTATCAATATTTGGATTAGAAACAATATTATACATTTTTGATATTGCATTAACGCTCACTGCATAAGTAAATAGTCCACAAATAATATTATCTGTGTATTTAATCATATCAATAGTTTTAGTTTCTTGTAGCTCATCTAAAGCTCTTTTTCCTAGCTCAAAATCATATAACAAATCATCGCCATCAATTAAAAGTGCACTTTCAATATTGAATTTTTCAAAACAATAATACCATCTATTTATCTTATTTTTTAGGGCACCTCTAAAACACTCAATATTATTTTTTTTGGCAATTTCAAATATTATATCATCTGATTGGTCTATTGAAGTTGCAATAACTACCTCAAATCCAGTCAATTTAGCTCTTTCTATAACTATTTCTAGTGTAGTTTTATTCTGGTAAATTATTTTCGTAGCCTTGTTAGGTAATCTTGTTGAAGAATTTCTAATAGTAATAATGGCATATTGATTTACCATATTGTCCATCCTCCATCAACAGCTATAATTTGGCCATTTATATATTCGGATTTATTTGTACTTAATAATTCTAATACTCCTAACATATCTTTTTTATCTGCCATTCTTTTCATTGGTGTATATTTTGAATATTCTTCAATAAACTCAATTGGTTGTCCATTCTCAATACCACCCGGCGCGATCCCATTGATGTTAAAACCTTTATCTCCAAGATATGTGGCTAAATACTTTGTTACCATTACTAACCCTGCTTTTGTTACTGGATATCCTATGGGCTTGATGATTTCTTTACCTGCTGCTTTAGACAAAACCTTATAAATATCTTGATTTGGGGGAACCAATCCATAAGTAGAAACTATATTAATAATCTTACAATTATCATTATCTTTATGATTAAACAAATCTAATAAATTTTGGATTAAAAAAGTAGGTGTAGTCAAATTTAAAGAAATTTCACGATTCCACTCATTGATATTCAAATCTTCAAATCTTCCGAATGATTTATTGTCATCTTCAATTTTTGGATTAAATGCTGCATTATTAATCAAAACTTTCAAGTTGTTTGTAACATTTTTTATTATAAGTTTTAATTCCGAAAATCTATTCTGTTCTAATAAATTAAACTTAATGTAGGTCATGTTATCAAAATTTTTTATAGAATCTGGTTCTTCTGCAATATCAATTATAATTACATGAAAACCTATTTTTTCCAAATATTTGGAAAAGGTCCAACCAAGTAAGCCTAGTCCTCCTGTAACAATCACACTTTTTAAATCTCTTTTCATATTGATAACCTTGAGCACAATAGATCAATAAATTCTCGAACAGCCCCATTACCACCTTTTTTAGATAAAATCATTATGCTCGGAATATTCTTAATTTGTTCCAGTGCATTAGATGGACATGCACAATAGCCTACATTTTCCAATAATTCTTGACAGTTAATATCATCACCTATATACGCAACTTCTCTCAAAGTTATTCCTTCTTTTTCACAAATCAACTTGGCAATATCCAGTTTGCCTTTATGTTCCAATCCTTGATATAAATAATCCACTTTTAGTTTTTTTGCTCTTTTTTCTACAATTTTAGTATTCTCACTTGTAATAATCCCAGTTTTAATACCACGGTTTCGTAACAATTCAAAACCTTTTCCATCATGCGTATTGAATTTTTTTAATTCATCTCCTGATTCTGTATAATACATTCCAGCATCAGTAAGCGTACCATCAACATCACTTAAAAATAATTTTATCTTCGATGGAGATGAAATCTCTTTAGATAAAACATATCTTCGCATATACTCCTCTGCTATTATCCAATCTACCTCTTCATCAATTTCTACAGAGGAATATTCGGGCATCTCATAACACGAAATATTTCCACTCAGTCTATTTTTATGTTCTTTTATGTTTTTAATACTATTAATATAGAAAGCACCATTTTCCATTAAGGTACCGTTAAAATCTTGTCTTCTTGGTCTATAATTAAACTCATAATTTATTGCAGTACCATTTTCATTCCAATAAAATCGTTTCATTCTTACAACACTTAACAAAGAATCTATTTTTTCATTTTCAAAATGTTTCAAAGCATCATCAAAGTCACTTGATGTTGTAAAAGGAGATGTTGCTTGTGCTAATATAAATAAATCATCATTAGAAAATTTATTTTTACTTATATATTCTAACATAACACTTTCAGTCGAAGAAGTATCTTCAGCATTTTCCTTATCTCTTTGGTATACAGAAAGTTTATCAAAATTAAATAAATTTGCAATTTCTTCAATTTCATTACAATCTGTAGCTAAAATTATTTGATTTACACAAGAGTTCTGTAAAGAATTTAAAACCCAGTACATAAGTGGTTTATCACAAAAACTTTTAATATTTTTTAAAGGTATTGATTTACTTCCACATCTTACAGGGACAAAAGCAATTGTTCTTTTCATGTAATTATTTCCTATTTTTAAGTTTATCTCTTTGAACTTGTTCAATAGAAAGTATATCTTCTTCTTTATAGTGAAGTGCTTCATATGTAGCATTTAGATCTCTTACAAGTTTTCTTAGTCCATCCACTTCTAAAGAAGCAGCATGATCTGTTCCTTTCCAAGTTCTATCTTTTGTAAAATGTCTCTCAATCCACTTTGCGCCAAGGGTAAAAGCAGCGACATCCAAAGAAATACCTAAATGATGTCCTGAAAAACCTATCTCATTTACTCTATTATTAAAGTTTTCATAAAGCCAATTTATTTCTAAAAGAGCTACATCTTTTGCAGGTACGGGATAACCTGAAGTACAAGAGTATATAAGAAGTCTTGATTTCGCTTGATTTGTTTCTTCGAAAAATGAAACTATTTCTTCAACTTCATCTTTTGTCGTCATTCCAATAGATAATTGAACTTGTCCTTTAAAATCATCTCTCAAAACTTTTAACATATCGAAGTTATTGTTGCAAGCAGATGGAACTTTCAAAAATTCTGGTTCAAATGTTATCATCTCTTTAGCACTTGTCACATCCCAAACCGATGTGCTATAAGTAATCCCAATGCTATCACAATATTCTTTTAGTTCTTTATTTTGATTTACATCAAATTCTAAAAACTCTCGATGAGCACCATAGGTATCCCCATAAGAATTTTCAGGCACAGGATGAGGAGTGTTGTATTGTTCCTCAGTTAAAAGCTCTTTATTATTTCTTTTTTGAAACTTTACGTAACCAGCACCTGCTCCTTTTGCTAAATCTATTAAATCTTTAGCAATTTTCATATCACCCATGTGATTACAACCTATTTCTGCTATTACTTTTGGTTTATTGTATTTATAATCAAAACTCATTTATATTCTCCCATATTTATCTTCATATCTAATAATATCATCTTCTCCAAAATAATCGCCTAATTGAACTTCCGTAAAAATTAAATTATTATTTGAAGAAGTGTTAGAAATCTTATGTTTACATCCTTTTGGTATATAAATATATTTACCAGGATAAACATTTAATTCACTTTCACCTAAAATCACTTTTCCTTTACCTTTAATAATCACCCAATGTTCTTCTCTTTTTTTATGTTCCTGTAAACTTAATGACGAATCAGGCAATACATAAATAACTTTAGACTGAGAGTGATTTGCAATAATAGTACTTTTATAAAACCCCCACGGTCTACTGAATATCTCATAATCTAATTCTTCTTCTGCTATTTCAGGTAGATTTTCTAAATTAAACTCTATATCTTTTAGTAATAGAACATGAAATTGTTTTTTGGTTAAGACATCAATCAAATGATTATCTTGATCAAGGATAGGAAGAAATTTCAATTCTTCTGACTTAAATTTTTCTACAATAGTTCCAATTTCATAATCTAGGTAGATACATTCAAAGGTTTTATTATATAAACTACTTATATTACAATCTAAGGTAATTCCCCCTATAAGGGCTCTTCTAATATCTCCGTCTGTTAGTATACCTTTTAGTACATTGGAACTATCAACAACAGTTACAAAACCTTTTTTATTAAAATCAATTTTTTTTAGAACATCTATAATTTTGATATCTTCTTGAACCGAGAACAGTTTAATGTTACTATGAGACAATAATTTTCCTTTTTATCATTCTAGCTAATAAAATAAAAGGTTTGTAATACCATTTAATTTTTGAAATGATATAATATTTAAGATTAATATTTGATAGTTTCTTTTTAAAAGTATAAATTCCTTCTTCTCTTTGAGTTCTTTTGTTTGGGTTATATCCGACTGTATCAAAAAATTCTAGATTTAATTCATTTGCTTTTTCTATCGCCCACCAATTTAAATAGTGCATCGCATTTATCTTATTTTTTCTTGCAAAATTTGATAATGCCAAACTCCCCCAATGCATTGTATTTCCATAATAAATAAAAACTGCAGTTGCTATTAAATTGTTATTTTGTTTTATTAGTACTGCAAAACGATTTTCACTTAAAATGGTAAATTTTAGTAAATTAAAATATGATTCTTTACTTCTAAAATTTACACTATCCCTTAATCTTGACTCTTTATAAATAAAAAAGCTATCTTTAATATCTTCAATATTAGAAATTATATGAATCGATAATCCTTGATTCAGTGATTTTTTAACATCATACCTAATCTTGGATTTATATGATTTCCACAATTCATCTATATTTCCATCACATTTAGTTAAAAAACTACCCCATATTTTTTTATCATAAGTACTATCAAAATACTCGTTAATGATGTTATTATCAACTGATGGGTTGTCATATCCTAAAGAATAGTTAATAATTCCAGCACATTTATAATCTTTTAGTATATAGTCAATAATTATTTTTTCATAATTTAATTTTTCTTTTACTTGTAAATCAGTAAAATATAATATTGAATGTTCTGAACTTATTAAATACAAATCAAGTTTAATAACATTTACATCAATTACTTTTAGCGCAACTAGAATTTCTTCAAAATATAAAGCAATATATTTTCTACTGTTACCACTAGGATATCTTAATTTATTTATTCCTTGAGCCACGTATAAATTTTGATATTTAGTTAGAAAGTCATCACTTAACTCATCTAATTTAATACACTTAGTTTTACTTACCATGATTATCACTTTCGTTTATACTTAAGTATCTGTTTAGTCTAGAGCACTTTTCATATTGATTTCTTATGAATAAATCATTCATAGTGAACATATTTTCAGCTACTTCCAGTTTATACTCTCTGAATAACCTAACACTTTGTGAAGTTAAATTTAAAGGAACGATAACAAATCCCATATTTATCAATTCTAAACAAACAGTACTTCTATTAAGAGATACTGCACATAAATAATCATCTGAATTTAATATATTAAAGGTATTTTTTTTCAAAAAACTTACTCTTGGATGGCGCAGAATAGATTTATAATAATTAATATCAAAATCATTTTTGGGAGAGAAGGTTAATGTATAACCATACTCTAATAATTTTTCAATAATATCTAGAAAATACAAAAATGTATTTGAATCTTCTTCTGGGACATAGGGCATTACTAATATATTTTTATTTGTAATATTAAGAATTGTTTTTGAATACTTCACTCTAAAGGTACCGATATATTTATATTCAATAAAAGATGGTATGAAAAAATTACTTTCTTGAGGAAGTAAACCTAAATATTTATCTGTGTAAATTGAATGTACCCATCTATATAAAAAATGTTTATCATCATATAATGCATGTTGATAAGAAATCACATTTAGCTTTTTTTCTTTTGCTGCATAATATCTTGATAATGAATATGGATTATATTCATCATAGTATACTAGTGTAACATTAGAATATACTTTAAAAATTTCTTTAGATTGAAAATAATCTATTGTCAAACAAATATCTTTAAACGAAGAAATTTTCTTTTTTATTAAGTAGTTTATAACTTTTAGAAAACTAAATAGACGTATTGTTCCTCTATCTTGAATAACACAAATATCAATATCCCCAGAATCAATATTTTCGCTCTCAGTCAGCATTTTTACAACAGATGCAGGTAAACGATTTGTTTTCTTTTGATTTAAGTTATATGCATGTAGATATTTACTATCTAGTTTCTCAGGGAGATATCTATTTCTTTTCAGTAGAAAATACAATAAAAGGAAATTGTATTTTATAAAATTTAAAATTGTACTTGTTTGAGAATAATCAATATTGTAAAAGCCTTTATCTCTAACGTCAAACGATGATGCTAGTTTTATTTTCAAATCAATTTCAACTTTATAATCTAATATATTTTTAAGAGTCTTTATTGAATTGTATAAAACAATATCATTTTTAACATTATAAATATCTAACTCATCAGAAAAATCTGATTCATAATGCCTTTCATTGAAAATTTCGTCAAAAGAAAAATTATTATTAAACTCTAGATTATATTTTTGTATTTCAAGATTTGATAAATAGATAAAATTAGATTCATATGGTTCAAACTCGTAATTTAAGATTATATATCTAATCCAGTTTTTAAAAAATCGTGGTCTCCCATAAAAAACAACATGCTTTTTTTTCTTTAAAACCCATTTTAATCTTTTAAGAAAATAGTCAAACAAACTATTTGTTAAGTATAATTTCATTAATATCAAGTGATAACCTTTTAATTCATTTTTCAATAAAATCAGAAACTAATTCATTAGTTTCTGTGATAATATAATCAATATTATTTTTATTCAATTCTATGCAAATATAGTCGTTACATCCTTCAAGTATACTTTTAATAACCATGTCATCAAATTTATTCTTCAAATGTTTTGTATCCCAGAAATAAAGTGAGTTATCTGTTATTTGATTAACAAAAAGTAAATCATAAACTTTGATGTCAAAAGTTTTTGATTTACTAATTTGCAACAGTTTCTTTTTAAACTCTAACATTTTATTATAATACTGATTTAAGTATTTTTTCTGATATCTCAATTTATCTGCATGTTGAGGAGGAAAATATACAATTACATTTTCAACTCCACTTGCAATAGTTATATCTATCATTTCCTCATATACTTTTAGATTATTATCAAAAAAACCAGCATTGTTTTTGTGCTTTTTTCCTAAGCTAATTACATCTTTATATATTTCGTTCTTATAGTCCATAGCAATTTTAGCAATTTTTTCAAGTTCCCAGTTTTCCATTCCATGGTATTCAAGTATGCCATGTCCTTGGGTTTGTTTTTTTAAATTAAATAAAATTGTTTTTAATGATTGTCGAATCATCATTGGGCGAAAATAATATTTCAGATATAAGGGAAAGTTCCTTTCAAACCTTTCTATTGGAAAATCTCTTGTCAATAGAGAAGAGGGTGAGTTATGGTAACTAAACTCGTCTATTGCTATTAGAACAGTATTTAATTTATGATCCTTTAGAATGTACTCCAATAATATTTTTTGCTCATAGGGAGTAGAACCAGTCATAGCAAAGTTATATGCAACTTTTTTTCTATATTCTTCGATAATCTTAGGATTGATTTTTTGAGAAGAACTCATACCTATGTTGATAATCTCAAATTCTTCATTGTCTGACATTCCAATTTTTGAAAATCTATCATAACTTAAGTGTGGTTTATTTAAATTCAAATAGTTAGTTCCATTCCAATTAAAGGGATCTATTAAAAAATTAAATATAAAGACGCATATTGGCAACAAAAAAACTGCAAATAAAGATAATTTTAGAAATAATTTATATCTCATCACTTAAAACCTAAAATATAAGAACTCAGAATTTGAATTTAAAAATAGTATACTAATACCGGACAAGACAGATAGAAAAAATAAATATTTCATTTCAGGTAAAAAATTATTCTGAAAATATCCTGAGTTTTTGCAAAATATAAGAAAAAATGCTGCGGTCAATATAAAAATATCCATCATTCCTCTTGTTAATATTCCTGGACCATGAAATACATTTATTTCATTAATATTTACTTCCGTAAACATGAACATCATTTTTAGAATATTTATAGCATCTTCCAACTCTTCAGCTCTAAAAAAAACAAATGTAATATTAACAAAATTAAATGTAATAAACCAAGCTAGAATATTGTTAAGTTTCATTTTATTTTTTTTCCAATAGTGATTAACAATTAAACCTAGACCATGTAATCCACCAAAAATAATAAACATCCAAGATGCCCCATGCCACAACCCAGCAATTAGAAAAGTGATAATAGTTGCAATCATAGCTTTATGAAAAGTTAACTTATTAAAAGTCTTAACAATAGGAGTGTATATATACACAGTAATGAAGTTAGATAATGTTATATGCCACCTTTGCCAAAATTCAATTATCCCAGTAGACTTTAATGGACTATTGAAATTTTTTGGAATTTGTATATTAAATAATAAGGCAGCACCTATAGCCATATCCGAGTAACCACTAAAATCGAAGTACAATTGAAACGTATAGGAAAGAGATGTCATCCATGCTTCCACAAATGTTATTATCTCTGTACGATTAAACCCATTGGTAACCCAAACAGAAAAGGTATCAGCAATTACAACTTTTTTAAACAATCCTATTGAAAATATAAATAATCCAATTACAATATTTTTAATATTCTTGACCTTATTCCTCATTATTCTAAATTGTGGCATCATTTCACTATGATGTACGATGGGGCCTGCAATTAATTGAGGGAAAAAAGTAACAAAGATTGTGTAGTCCAAGAAGTTTCTCTCTTTGACTAAACCTTCATAACTATCTACCAAAAATGCAATTTGCTGAAGAGTAAAAAAACTTATTGCCAAAGGTAAAGCCAGATGAAATAATGGAATTTCTAGATTTATTAGAGTATTAACATTTGTAATGAAAAAATCCATATATTTAAAATATATTAAGAAGCCTATGTTAAAAGCTAATCCAAACCGAAAAACTGTTTTTTTTGAATAATAATTCTTTTTACTCTCATCATATTCAATCATTGTGTTTGTAATTGCATAGTTAAAAAGAATTGAAATAAGTATTAATGGAAGATATACAATATTCCACCAGCTATAGAAAAATAAGCTTACAAATACAAGCCAACCTTTAGATGCTGTTGTTAATCTTTTTTTATTTAGAAAAAAATAAACAAAAAAAGAAATTGGCAAAAAAATAAATATAAATTCATAACTATTAAATAACATTAAAAGACACTACCACCTGTAATTGGAATATTTGTACCATTAATATAATCAGACTCGCTTGAAATTAATAATTTAATAATCGGAACTATATCACTTACAGTGGCATTTCTTTTTAAGGGGTGATTATAAGCATTGAATTCCACAAATTTTTCGTTTATATCAGATAAAAACTTTGTTTCAACCATGGAGGGAGATACAGCATTTATTTGAATATTTTTATCTGCATACTCACTAGCTAATGCTTTCATTAATCCAAGTATTGAATATTTGATTGTTGTATAGTGGCATATAGCTTTTGGTGGAATATTTAATGTTACACTAGATAGCATAAATACTACTTTCCCTCTTTTTTCTTTTGCAAGTTTAGGTAAAAATCTATTCAATATCATAACAGATGATTTCAAACTAATGTCAATGTCTCTTTGAAAATCCTTCCAGCTTATGTCTTTAAATCTAATATTTTCAAATTTAGGGGCAGCTAAATTAATTATTTTGTTTGGGATCCCATAATTATTCTCGATAGTACTTAATAAGTTCTCAATCTCATCTTCATTAAGTAAGTTTGCTTTTATTGGAATAATTGTATTTTTTGCTTTTAAATTTAATTTAACTAACTCATCTTCACTATTATTATAATGAGCCAAAATCAAACAACTTTCACTAATATTTTCAATTAAATTTAATCCAATATCTGAAGAAGCACCAATAATTAATATAATATTATTCATCTACGATTCCAGTTTTAATTGTTGCTTTTGAAACTTTTTTGCCAGCTTGATTAATGACAGTTGCCTTAATTTCTATTTGTTTGTATGCATCATTTATATAAGTAATTTTTCCGGTAACTGTTAATGAATCATTTATGTAAACAGGTTTGGTAAATTGGATATCAATCCCTTGCAAAATACAATATTTACCAGGTAAATACACACCAACTAAGGTAGAATAAAAAGATGAAGTCAATAAACCATAAACAACTCTACTGGCAAAACCCTTTTCTTGTGCATAAGTTTCATCCAAATGGAGAGGATTTATATCACTAGAAATTTCTAAAAAGTTCTTCATCATTGAAGGAACAATTGTTACTTCAAATGATTGTTCAATTCCCACATAAAGATCTGAAAATTTAAATTCATTCATCCGCTATTTGATTTTTTCCATCATCAATCTAATCATAGAGCCGACATCTTTCAATGTTTGTAATTCTCCAAGAGCAAACCTGATTTTAAATTCTTTTTCAATTGCACTCACTAAGTTTATGTGATTCAAAGAATCCCATTCCTCAATTTCATCAGCATTCGTATTATCTGTAATAATTAAATCATCTTCATCAAAAATATCCCTAAATATTTCTTGCACACTGTTAAATATTTCTTCTTTAGTCATTTTTTACTCCTATATATTTGTTTTTATTTTCGTATTTTGAAATATCAAATATAAAAACTTTATTTTCTTCTTCTTGGTTTAATAATTCAAATCCAAATTCCTCATACATCTTAGAAACCATACCATTTTTAGGTGTTTTATAATAATATCCAATAATCTCATTAACATTAACTTGTTTACAACGTCTAATCAAGTCATCTAGCATAGCATGTTCCATATCTCTTTTTAAAACTCTGCAACTCATTAACCACAAATCTACATGACACTGATTGTTTTTTATTTCCCCAATAACAATACTAATTAAACCATTTTCACCAAATTTATCAGTAAGCTTTCCATATATTTTAATATACTTATCATTTGAAACAACATCATTAATCTCACCTAATGTATATCGCTTTGTCGTTAAATTAAACTGATTCGTTTTGTTCGTAAGCTGAGTTATTCTATCAATATAGAATGGAGAAAAACTCTTAATTTCAGCACTCATGTTAAGAGAAGTTAAAAAATCACCATAGGATTTATATTTTGCAGTTTCAACCAAGCGTTTTTTATTGTCTTCATAATATTTATTTCTATTTAAATCATCTTGAGATAAGCTAATTGGTTCAAAATAACCACTCTGATCAATATAATTAATAAAATCTATGACATCACTACCAATATTAGGAACACTAACCGATTTAATTTGAGAAGATACGATTTCTCTCTCAACTGGATTATCATCTATAAAAACTAAGCTATCTATACCAATATTAATTTCTTTTGCGATATCTATAATATTTTGATGCTTTGGATCCCAATTAGCTTTAAACGATGTAAAATCGTCAAATTTTAATATACTATCGGGATGGGTAAACCCCTCTTTAGCATTTTCAAAATCATTTTTAGAACATACTGACAAAGTTATACCTCGATGCTTTAGTTCCTTTACATAAGACTGAAAAGAGCTATATGATTCTGCTAAAGCTGTTTCTGAACCAATAATTATTCCATGTAAACCATCATCTCCAATTACTCCACCCCAACATGTATTATCAAGGTCTAAAACCAAACATTTTTTACTTTTACCAAATATTGCGTTTATTATTTTACTCAAATTAAAAGTAAGTTCAGGTATGGCATCCATACTTTGTGCATATTTTGCTTGATACCATAGTGAATTATCAAACCAATTATTTAATCCTAAATATGAAGACAAATAGTTAATATCATGAAGATACAAGTTTTTATATTTTCTTGAATCTTTAGCAAATAGCGCGTTCAAACTATTAACAAAGTGAGTTTTCCCATGTACATCACTACAATCTAAATTACCCAAACTTCTATTAATTGGAAAATCAAAGTTGTTTTGAATTATGGAACAATTATATTTTGACAAAGAGTCCCATATGGAATTATATTTTTTAATTTCATTATTCAGCAGTTTTTCTATTTCTTCTTCATCATCTTTTAAATTTGGGAAACTTGTGATATTAACAATCGATGTATGTATATATACTATATCGGGGTTAAAAGCATCTAATTCTTCATTACCGAACAATGCATCTTCATAATATTTATTATACTCAGATTCATAAAAGTTCGGTTGTATACCATTTTTCAATAGAAAAAGTTCTAATATATCTTTAATTTCTGCAGTAGTAGAACCACCTAAAATTGCAATATTTTTTTTTAATAAATTATTACTTCTCAGTAGTTCTTTTTTAATTTTTTTCTTTTTTCTTAGAATATTAATCGCATCTAAGGGATAAGATAACAATGTCATTATTAACTCTCTTTTTATAATTTATATACTATTGGTAATCTAATTAGATAGATTTTTTTGAATTATACAAGAAACTTACATAGTTTAAAATTAATAACATATTTATTTAAAGAACAATTTTAAAACAAGTCCCTGTATAATTTAGTACTGATATTATTATTCTGTAAACTATTTAAAATTCCTTCAAGTTTGTCATTATTAATAATATCATATGGATCAAAATAGTGACTAATAAAAAAATTATTTTCTCTAACTATTTTCATAGTCTCTTGAAATTCTTGAACAAATAATTTATCATCACCAAGTAGAGGTTTTTTCATCCGTAGCATACTCCAACTATCAAAAATTGCAAATGGAAAATGAGTACTACAACCTGTTGGGATTTCCATTACATTATCTTTATGAATATACGGAGCACCAAATCCATATGTTCCATATGCAGTTGTAGATGATGAATATTTATATCCTAATTCCTTTAAAATATCATAAACACTTTCAGTATGTAGTTGCCCATAGTGTGGGGTTCTAAAACCTATACAATTAATTCCTAAAATATTATAAAAAACTTCATGTGCTTTATATATTTCTTCTTTTTGCTCTTGATAAGATAACTTATTAAAAAATCTAGTAGGAGCCCAATGAGGGTTGTTTGGATGAGTATGTGTATGATTGATAATCTCATGTCCTTCATCTACTGCACGTTTGTGAATATCAGGATATTTTTCAACAAACTTTCCTATAACTGCAAAACCAGCAAGTATCTTAAATTCCTTCAATTTATCTAATAAATATGGAAAAGCTTCAATATCCGATTCAAAATCAAAATCAAAAGTTAATATATATGTAGATTGGCCAAATGGATTAATTTGTTTTTTCATAAATTTTAAAAAAAACTCTTCAGGATTAACTCTATGAACAATTTCTCTCATAATCTTAGAACTAAGTCTACTTTTATATGGTCTAAAAAAAAAGTCACTATACATTATAAATTTCCTTTAATTACTTTACCGTCTTGAATTTTATAAATATTTTCACATCGTTGTATAGTACTAAGTCTATGAGCAATTATTATCAACGTTTTCTCTTTACTTATTTCATATATTTCATTCATTATTTCAGATTCTGTATTATGATCTAGAGCTGAAGTTGCCTCGTCTAAAACTAAAATTTCCGGATCAATATATAGTGCTCTTGCAATAGCAATTCTTTGTTTTTGACCTCCTGATAACATTACTCCGGCTTCTCCAACCAAAGTATCTTGTCCTTTTTTAGAAGTTAAAAAATCATATATTTTTGCTTTTTTTAAACAGTCATCAACTCTATTTTTATCGTATTGATTACCAAAGACAATATTCTCACCAATCGTTCCATCAAATAAGTATACATCTTGAGGGATATACCCAATTTTAGTTCTCCAGCATTTAATGTTTTCATCACATAATAAATTATCATCAATTAGAATATTACCAGAATTAGGAGTATACAAACCAATAAGTAAATCTACAATAGTACTTTTTCCACTTCCACTTTCCCCTATAAAAGCATTTGTAGATCCTTTTTTTATTTCAAGATTCGCATTATTTAGAACAAGATTATTTTTTTCATATCCAAACTTTAAGTTTTGTATCTTAATTTCACTATTAAATTCTAAAACTTTATCTCCAAGATTTTCACTGTCAAATATCAAATCATCATACACTATATCAAGTGATTTTGTGTAAAAAAGAATTTGATTATAACTATTCATTATTCTATTTACAGATGGCATAAGACGAAATAATGCTAAAATAAAAACTGAAATTACTGCAACTTGATTAGAGATGTCATTACCGTCTTTCCAAACGAGATAAGTAATAATAAGGATTATTAAACAAAATCCAATTACTTCTAAAAATAATCGAGGCACATGTCCAAGTGTCGTTTTAATAATATTTGCTTCCATATATTGAAAAGTAATTTTTTTAAATTCATTTAAAACTTTTTTATCATTAGATTGAAGTTTAATAATTTTAAAATTCCTAAAAGTTCTATTTAAAATTTCGTAAAAACTCTTTTGAACTTCAGCTCTAATAAGACCTGCTTTTTTTATTTTCACAGACACAGTTTTGATCATAAACAATGAATTTACTAACAATACAATAGTTAAAATAAAAGTTATTTTATAGTTAACATACAACAACATAGAATATATAAATATTATAATAAATATTTCACTAATCATAAATAAAAATGAGGAGATTAAATTTGTAAGATTTGATGCTTCATTAACAATAGATTTCATCAATACGGAGGAGTTTTTTTTGGTAAAATTACCATAAGACATTTCCATATATTTTGTTAGCAATCTACAGACAAAAGAATAATATCGTCCTTCTGTAAACTTATTTAAGCTGTAAAAATATATTAAGTTTATTATACCTCTAAAAATATAAAAGAAAACTAAAAGTAATCCAAAAGTAATAACAAAATTGTCTTCCCCACTAAAAGTAAAGAACTTATAAAGATAAGCATAATATACATTGGAATGTATTAAATTAAAATCCATAGATACAGATAGAAAAGGCATTATAACGGAAATACCAAGAGTTTCAATAATTGATACTAAAATTGAAAATCCCACTAACCAAAGCAAATGTGTTTTATCTTTTTTCAATAAAATATAACTTAGTTTTTTAAACATTTTTTTTCTCACTATTTAACTTTATTTTATCTAATAAAACAGACAATAAAATAGAAGAAATTAAGCCCAAGAGGAATACAGTTAAAATAAAATATATATTTAACCCAAACTTCTTTTGAACTATAATAATATCACTTTCTTCTTTTGCCAATACATACTCTGTAATTCTTAAGTTACTTTCCTCTTTTAAAACATTAAAATAATCACTATTTAATTCATTAATAAATAAAAATGCATCTTTAATTCGTTCAAGTATAAGTTTTTTATTTTTATCTGTTGAAGAAAGAATAATATCATTATTTTTTCTATCAAAAAATATTACAGATACATCATGATTATCAGAAAATTTTTTCATTATTCTATCTTTTCCAAACATAATATTAGTTTTATTTAAGTTAGTAATTTTTTCTATATATACATAGTAACCAAGTTTAACATGCAAAGTTCCAGTATAATATGGAGAATCATAATAAACTCTACTGGTTTGGTATTTATAAATCAGTGCAACTAAAGTAATTAATATTGTAAATATACTTATAAATATTTTTTGATTTCTAATTATTAATAATGCCTTACAAAAATTTGACAATTAGATAATCCTTTTCTTGAAGAATTCAACTATTATTTTGGATGCATCACCATTCCCATATGGATTATACGACTGGCTCATCTTATTATACGCTTCATCCGAATCTAATAATATCTGTGATTCTTTAATAATCTTTTTAAGATTTATTCCTACTAATTTTACTGTCCCTGACTCTACTGCTTCTGGTCTTTCTGTTGTATCTCTTAAAACAAGCACTGGTTTACCTAAACTAGGTGCCTCTTCTTGAACACCTCCACTATCAGTTATTATGAAGTAAGCATGTTTCATAAGATAAATGAATGTTTCATATTCTAAGGGTGCTATTAAATAGATATTTGATATATTAGATAATATTTCTCGTACTGGTTTTTGTACATTTGGATTGAGATGTACAGGATAAACAATATCAATATCAGAATTTTTAATTGCTAGTTCTTTTAGCGCTTCACATATATTTATAAATCCTTGTCCAAAGTTTTCTCGTCTATGTCCCGTTACAAGGATAAGTCTTTTATCGTTATTAATTTTATATTGAGAACTTATACTTGATAGAATTTTATCTTTCAATTCATCATTGCTATCGATTCGTTTCAGTGCTAAAAAAAGTGCATCAATCACGGTATTTCCAGTGACTATGATATCTTTTTCAATTTTTCTTTCATTTAATAAATTTTTTTTACTATCCAATGTTGGTGCAAAATGATATTTAGCTAATACACCAGTAATCTGTCTATTCACTTCTTCTGGCCATGGACTATACATGTCATAAGTTCTCAATCCAGCTTCAACATGACCCACATCAATTTTTTTATAAAAGGCGGCAAGCGCAGTCATACTTGTAGTTGTAGTATCACCATGGACAAGTACAATATCTGGCTCAAAATCACATAACACCTTTTTCATTCCTAAAAGTACATTTGACGTAACATCATATAAATCTTGTTTTCGTTGCATAATATTTAAATCATAATCTGGAGTTATATCAAAAATCTTAAGAACTTGATCTAACATCTCTCTATGTTGTGCAGTTACACATACTTTTAACTCAAAATATTTAGATTGATCTTGAAATTCTTTTACAAGTGGAGCCATTTTAATCGCTTCAGGTCTAGTACCAAATACTATTAATATCTTTTTCATTTAAAACTTTCAGAAATATATATTATTTCATAATCAGTTAAATAAGGGTTCATTGGTAAACTCATAATCTCTTTTGAAACAAGCTCTGCAATAGGAAAATCATTTTCTTTGTACCCAAGATATGAAAAACATTCTTGCAAATGTAATGGTACTGGATAATGCACTGAAGTAGGGATCCCTAGTTTTTTTAATTTAATCTGAACTTCTTCTCTATTTTCAACTCTAACAGAATATTGTGCCCATGAAGAGGTTGATTTCGGATCTATAAAGGGCAGTATTAAAGTTTTATTTTCTAATGCCTTTGTATATTTAGCTGCAACTTCGCGTCTTAACGCTAAGTCTTTTGTAAAATACTTTAACTTTACATTCAAGATTGCAGCTTGAATAGTATCAAGTCTTCCTCCTATACCAATATATTTGTGATGATATCTTTTATCTTGTCCGTGAACTCTTAGTTGCATCATCTTTATCGCCAATTTTTCATCATTAGTAAAAACTGCACCCCCATCACCAAAACATCCTAATGGTTTTGCTGGGAAAAATGAGGTGGTGGATATATCTCCTAAATTACTATCCAACACTCCATTAATTGTACTTCCAAAGCTTTGTGCACCATCAATAATAATTTTTAAATCACTTGCATTGGCAATTTTTTGAATATCCATAATATTCGATGGTTGTCCAAAAATAGATACAGGCATAATTGCTTTTGTTTTTGAGGTAATTGCCTTTTCAATTTTTGAAGTATCCATGTTATATGTTCTTTCATCAATATCAACAAATACAGGAATTGCTCCCAAAAAGGCAATTGATTCAGCGCTTGCAATAAAAGTAAATGGAGTGGTGATTACTTCGTCACCTGGTTGAATATCTAGTGCCATCATTGCAAGTATCAATGCATCCGTTCCAGAAGAACATGTTATCGAATACTTGGCATGAGTAAAGTTTTTTAGAGAAGTTTCAAGTAATTTAATTTCTTCACCCATAATATAATTAGATTTATTTAACACAGAATGTATTGCTTCATCAATTTCTGTTTTATACAATTGATACTGGTATTGTAATTTTGCAAAGTCAATTTTCATTTTAATTCTTTACTGCTATTACTTCATTATTTTCAAGTTTATATTTAGTATTATCAAATGTATCCATGGCGATATTGTTATCATCAAATTCTAATCTACTACCTGAAATTGAAACCCAGCCAATTTGCTTTGCAGGTACTCCAACCATAAGAGCAAAGTTTTTTACATCTTTATTTATAACACTTCCTGCCCCTACTAGTGCATATTGTCCAATAATATTACCACATACAATAGTTGCATTGGCTCCAATGGAACAACCTTTTTTAAGTATAGTTTTTTTAAACTCTTCTTTTCGTATTATAAAACTTCTTGGATTTATAACATTAGTAAAAACCATTGAGGGTCCCAAAAATACATCATCTTCAATTTTCACTCCTTCATAAATAGAAATATTGTTTTGAACTTTTACCCTTGAACCAATTTTAACATTTGGTCCCACAACACAATTTTGACCAAATGAACAACACTTACCGATAGATGATCCGGTTAAAATATGAGAAAAATGCCATATTTTTGTTTCATCTCCAATAATAACATTCTCATCAATAAAAGATGATTCATGAGTATAATACTTAGACATTTTTTAACTTTTTACAAAATTCATGATAGTTACCTTGCAACCCAATTGGTTTCAATTTTCTAATTTTAGATACAATATTTATTGATCCATATGCATCATCAAGGCCAAAACCATTACCTTTTAGTATCTCTTCATAAGACCTTGTATGAAGATCTTTAAATCCTCCAGAAAACTCAATTTCATCATTTTCTACTTTTATTGACCTATAGGTTGTTTGGCCACTTTTTTTAATCTTTTCGGGAATATAATCATAATTAACAGATAAAAACCATTTTACATTTGCATTTTTCAATTTTAAGATTCCGGCATTTGTATCTTCAGTTTTTATGTTGACAATATTTTCTTTTACTTCTCCAAAAATCCAAGACAACATATCATAAAAATGAACTCCTATGTTTGAAGCAATCCCTCCAGATTTTGGTTCATCTCCTTTCCAAGAGACAAAGTACCATTTCCCCCTACTGGTAAGATAAGTTAAATCTATATCATAGATTTTATTAGGATTCTGTTTCAACTCATTTACAACTTTTTCTTTCAGTGCAATAATAGAAGGGTGAAGTCTCAATTGTAAAATAGTATATACTTTTTTACCAGTTTCTTTTTCAATGATTTTTAATTGATCTAAGTTATGAGGGTTTAAAACCAATGGTTTTTCACAAATTGCATCAGCTCCACTTTTTAACGCAAATCTTATATGTGCATCATGCAAATAATTTGGTGTTGTAATCGCGATATAATCAATTTTCTTATCTGATTCTCTATGATACTTATCTATAAACCTATCGAATCTTTCAAATTCAGTAAAGAAAGATGCTTTAGGAAAATGGCTATCCATAATTCCTATTCCATCATATGGATCAAGTGCAGCGATTAGGTCATTACCAGTTTCCATTATAGCTTTCATATGTCTAGGTGCTATATAACCAGACGCTCCAATTAGAGCAAAATTTTTCTTACACATTATAATCTCCCATCGCTTTTATCAAGAATCGACTTTATATCATAAACGACTCGATTCATATTATCTAATTTAATATTTTGGAATTTTTCATGAGCAACGGCTAAAACAATTGCCTGATAATCATCAAAATTCACATCATTATTTAAATTTAAATTATATTCTCGTTTAACTTCTTCAACATTTGCCCAATAATCCGAAACTGTTATATCACATCCAAACTCTTCTAATTCTTTAATTACATCAATAACTCTAGAATTTCTAATATCTGGGCAATTTTCTTTAAATGTAATACCAAGAATGAGCACTTTCGAACCTTCAATCTTTTGGCCTTTTTTAATCATCAATTTAATTACTTGATTGGCTACATAGATACCCATATTATCATTTAATCTACGTCCAGCTAGAATAATTTCCGGATTGTATCCTACTTGTTGAGCTTTATGTGTTAAGTAATAGGGATCTACCCCAATACAATGTCCTCCCACAAGTCCTGGTTTAAATTTTAAGAAGTTCCATTTTGTTCCAGCAGCTTCAAGTACATCATTGGTATTAATATTTAACTTATTAAAAATTATTGCAAGTTCATTGACAAAGGCAATATTAATATCTCGTTGAGAATTTTCAATAACTTTTGCTGCTTCTGCTACTTTAATTGTTGGCGCTAGATGAGTACCTGCAGTTATTATTGAAGCATAAAGTTTATCCACCTTTTTCCCAATTTCAGGTGTTGAACCTGCTGTTACTTTAAGTATTTTTGTAACAGTATGTTCTTTATCTCCTGGATTTATTCGCTCAGGTGAGTATCCACAAAAGAAATCAACATTAAATTTTAAATTTGAATACTCTTCCAAAACAGGAACACATTCTTCTTCTGTTGCACCTGGGTATACTGTACTTTCATAAATAACAATATCACCTTTTTTCAGTACTCTTCCAATGCTTGAAGATGCTTTTAGAAGCGGTGATAAATCTGGTCTTTTATTTTTATCTATTGGAGTGGGTACGGTTACGATATAAGTGTTACAATCTTTTATATCATCAGTTTTAGACGTGAATTTTATCTTATTTTCTAGTGCTTCCTTGATTTGTTTTTCATTTAATTCAAGTGTTCTATCATAAGATTTTTTTAGTTCATCTACCCTATTTTGTAATATGTCAAAACCGACTACATCATATTTTGAGGAAAAGGCATGTGCTAAAGGTAATCCGACATATCCTAAACCAATAATACATATTTTATAATTCATTTATTTATTCTCCGGTTTTCTATTTTGATACTCATTAGTTCATCAATTAATTTGTTATATTTTACTTAAATAATATAAATATAATCTTACTTTCCTAGATATTATATTAATAGGTAATTTTAATTAATTTCTTCTGTTAATTTATCTCTCGTCTTATATAAAAATGAACTAAAGAAAATAAATAACATTCCGGTGTAATGTCCCAATAAATAGCTATCACTAAACATCATAACAAAAAATAGTAGGGGAAGTGCTACACCAGTATATTTAGTTATGTGGTCATTCTCTTTATGTATGTGTTTCATTTGAAAATATAATATACTCAATAAACTTATCAAACCTAATAATCCAAATTGAACTAATTCAAGTATATACATATTATGAGGATTGACTGTATTTGGGACTTTTGGAGTATTTCTTTGATTGACTATTTTATATTGACTTTTGAAATCACCTGTACCGACGCCAATGATAAAATTTTTTTGAATTATTTCATATGAATTTATCCAATAAGTCAATCTTTCACCCACGGATGTATTTTTATTTTCACTATAGTTTAAGGTATTGTAAATAGCTGTATTTACTCTTTTATTAAATAAATTACTATTAACGTAAGCTAAATAAAATAACAAAGGTACAATTACAATAGATGTAAGTAGTGATTTTTTGATATCTTTATTAAAATACTGAAATATAAGAATAATTATCATGACGAAATACATAACTTGTCCTGCACGTCCACCGGTGATAAACATATTAACACTCATAGATACAGCAAAAAATAAATAAATTATTTTTCTTTTATTATCAAAACTTTTATCAAATAAGAGACTAGATAACAGCAAATATATAGCAATTGCCAAAAAAGGATTATATGAAATATGACTCATAAAGGGAGTTGGATTAGCAACCGTTGCATTTTTAAACTCTGGTATTATTTCAAACCAAATACCATATGATATAATCTCACTAATAGTCATTGCAAGTAAAAAAGCATATATATAGTATTTAATATGTTCACGTCTAACAAACAACATAAAGATAGGAATCATCAAAAACTTCGTCTCTTTTTTAAGAATATGTAAGCCCCATTGCATGTCTTCTGTCCATAAAAGTCCCACTATATGTAAGAAATAAAATCCAAGAACAGCTAAAACTACTTTGTTGTTTTTTACTTCATTCCAATCTTCTTTAAAAGTTCCACGTGCTAGCCAAAGAAGAACAATAAAAGCATCAATGATATTAGCACCAGCAACGGTTAAAGGCAAAGCAAATGCAAAAGCAATTAATAAATAAGCATTAATATCATTTATTTTTTGTTTGTTTTTTATTAAAGTCAAGCTTTTATTTTCCTTTTCCAAAAAACTCTATAAACCAATCTACAAATTGATCAATTCCTTCTTGAATTGAAGTTTCAGGTTTATAATCTAAATTTTCAACTAAATCAGTGACATCAGCATATGTAGCAGGAACATCACCTGGTTGTATTGGCATCATGTTTTTATCTATTTTTTTACCAAGTTTATTCTCAATTGCTTTGATAAAATCCATTAATTTTACTGGATTATTATTTCCAATATTATATATTTTATAGGGTGCGCTTGAAGTTGAGGGGTCTGGGTTTTTACCAGTCCAGTTTTCATTGGCATTTGATGGGTTATCTATTACTCTCGTAACCCCTTCCACTATATCATCCACATAAGTAAAATCTCTTAACATATCACCATTGTTAAAAACATCTATAGTTTTACCTTCTAGTGCAGCTTTAACAAAAAGGAAAAGTGCCATATCTGGTCTTCCCCATGGTCCATACACTGTAAAGAATCGTAGACCTGTTGTTTGGATTCCAAACAAATGTGAATAGGTATGTGCCATAAGTTCGTTTGATTTTTTACTTGCTGCATAAAGAGATATTGGGTGATCTACATTGTGGCTGGTACTAAACGGTAATGCTTCATTTAATCCATATACAGAAGAACTTGATGCATAGGATAAATTTTTCACTTCATAATGTCTACAACACTCTAAAATATTTACAAAGCCAACTATATTACTATCCACATAGGCTTGTGGATTTGTTAATGAGTACCGTACTCCTGCTTGAGCAGCAAGATTACATACAGCATCAAATTTTTCAGATTCAAAAAGTGTTTC